>Ga0208644_1003340_pt1 | contig 12505 bp, 11 predicted proteins | sample VirMetDEL_Nov_18_FD_184517 | JGI IMG/M metagenome (GOLD analysis project Ga0208644, IMG submission 184517) | Aqueous microbial communities from the Delaware River and Bay under freshwater to marine salinity gradient to study organic matter... | ecosystem: Environmental > Aquatic > Marine >... | reverse complement strand
AGAACTATCACTTCCAGCACCATAAGTAACTTCAGATATAGAACCCGATGAAAAATTATTGTTAAAATATGTTTTAGCTTCTGCTACTTTTATTTTAGATTGTTCTATTGAAGAAGGAACAGAAGAGGATATAACTAAAATATTGGGGCTTCCTGCTCCATAAGTTATTTCGGATATAGAACTTGAAGGAAAATTATTATTAAAGTATGTTAATGAATTATTTACTCGGGTTTGTGAGAGTAATTTAAATCCACCTTCAGGATTACCATAAGGATTAATACCTGTTGTATTTGAAACTCGTTTAATTCGAGTTTGACCAACCCCTAATACAGACCCAGGACCACCTCCATAAGATAATAATTCAGTAGCATTAGGATCTAAATCTATTTTATCTTCTTTAAGTTTAACTAACCTATTTAAATTATTCTTATTAAAGTCAAAAGCAGCCTGTTCATATCTAATTAAACCACCATTAGGAAATAATCCACCTTCAACTACACCTGCTATAGGGGATGAAGGGTCTAATCCTAATAAGTTTAAATGAGTACCTGTAAATCCTGCTGCTGCTTGAGCTAATGTAGAAGTAGGTAAATAAACACCTTGGTTTACATTACCCCCACCATAAGCAGGACCTAATGTAGCTTCCGTTTTAACTGATGCTCTTGAAAGGATATTTTGGTTAGCTATAAAAGATAAACCTCTAGTAGTAGTAAATAATTGAGTTAATCTAGAAACATCATTAGCACTAGATACTATTGATCCTTGCCTTAATAACACATCTCGCGTAGCACCAGGAGTTTCCCCTTCGGGTATATCTTTAGTAATAAAGGGTTCTTTACTACTTCCATTACCACGTCTGTCAAGTCCGTATTTTAAAGACTTGAGATCTGTTTTAAGGTCAATTAACGCCATTTATTAGAATGAAGCTCCTTCAGGGAGATTATCTTTGTACGTTCCTTTTTTAAAAGTATTATTTAATGTTCCATATGTAGGATCATTTAAAGAACCTCTAGGAGGAGTTCCATTTAAATCTAAACCAGAAGGACTAGGCTTAAGTTTTAAGAAAGGATTAGAAAATTCTATACTAGGATTCCCGTTTAAAGAATATTCATCGTGTAATTTAGATTGTTTTGTTGCTCCTACAGGAATTTTAGGAGATTGTGGGCTTGATAATGTAGAGCCTCCTTGATTGTATTTGTCTAATAGTGCCATAGTTTTTGTTTATAAATATTAAGAATTATTGTAATTTTGAACTACCAACTGTTAAAGCTGTACCTACTTTTGTACCGTCTAATGTAACTGTACCTTCTTTAGCTAAGATGGCTTGTAATGTTGAATTCATTTGGTCTAATTTTTGTGCTAAAATAGCAGTATCATTATTAGCGGGAGCAGCTTCTCCTCCTCCTTCTTCACCCCCCAACCCTAAAACACCTGCTATACCTGTAGCAACTGTTCCTAAACCTGCTAACCCAGCCATTATTGGGAGAGCTGCTAATCCTGCAACTGCCATAGCTCCTAATCCACCTGCTACGGCAAATAATGATCCTGCAACTGCTGCTAATCCTGGGGCTAATCCTGCAAATGTTGCTAAACTTGTTACTATACCCACAGAATCTGCTCCTTCCATTTGGCTAAATCCATAAGCTAATGGGATTAAAGCTAATCCTAAAGCCCCAATTGCTGCAGATCCTGCTAAAATAAATGGGGCTATAAATCCTAAACCTGCTGCTGCTAATGATAATAAAGGCAATGCTATTGAGAATGCTATAAGGGCATCTGTGTCTAATCCTTCTAATAAACTAAATGCAAATGCTGCAGGTACTAAGGCTAAGCCCATTACTAGCAAAGCAGCGGCGCCTTGCATTACTTGGGAACCCATTTTACCGATAAGTGCAGCAGTAGCACCAAATATAGCTAGTGCCCCAGAGAATGCTATCATTTGTACAGGGTCAACATCTTTAACTAACATCATAGCTACAGCAAATGTTCCCCCTAAAATAGCTCCTACAACACCTAATGCTAAACCACCTTTAATCACATTACCCGCTTGTTTACCTATTGAAGCTAAACCATCTCCTAATCCTTTAAGGAAACCTTTAACTCCTTTACCTTGATCCCCTTTAATACCTTTTGTACTATTAGCTGCAGATTTTACTTTATCTCCTTCCCCTCCCATTAGTCCTTTTGCTGCTCCCTTTATACCCCCTAACATCCCCCCTCCTTCTTTACCTCCTGCAAATCCTTTTGCTAGATTTTTTGCTATGTCTTTAGTAGTGCTAAGAGTATCTTTCATCTCTTTACCAAATGATATAGCACTACCTACTAATTTAACTGTCATTATAGCTCCTACAGCAGCCATAGTGGTATAAAGTACAGCACTATTAGAAAGAAGAGATGCAAAAATACCAAGAGCAGGAGCAAGAGCTGCTGTCATTTTTTCAATTGATTTTGAAATTTGCTCTTGAGTTCCTAATCGTTTTGCTTCTTCAACACTAATACCTGCTGCAGCTGCTCGTTGTTCATCTGTTAGGTTTTTATTTTTTTCACTTAATAAAATCATCTTAGCAACATCATCTTTAGACATTCCTAAAGATTTAGCAATAGCTTCTTGTTGGATTCTGTTTCCTGAGGAAAATGCTGCTTGAATTTCGGTATTATTAGCTATTTCTTCTGTCAAAGTAGCCATATCATTATTTAAAGCAGCCATTCGGGCTTTTTCTAAATTAATTTGTTTACCTGTTAAAAGTTCAGCTTCCATTTCAGCTTCAATAGAAGATTGGAAATTAAGTAAACTATCAGCAATTCCTTCGGCTTTAGCAAGATTAATACCTAAGGCAGCAGCTCCTGCAGCTGCTTTTATAAGACCCTCTTGACCTCCTTTTATACTCATAGATAAAGCATTTGAAGCTTTACCTGCATCTGACATAACTGTCTTTAGGTTTACAGCTCCTTTACCCTGGTTTGCAAAATCTTGTACTATACCCTCAGCTTGTGTTCCTGCTTTTCCTAAATCATCCCCAAATACCTCAGCTCTTAAAGCCATGTTGGCTGTTTCTTCAGCACCTAACCCAAGTAATGTGGTAAGTTCAGTAGCAGCTGTGATAGTATTGGGGCTAAAAGTTGCTGCAACATTCATACCGGTTTCTTTTGTAAGAGAACCAATAGTTTTAGCGGCATCAATAGATGATATCATACTATCATTAAAGGTGCCAGCTGAATTGGTCATTTTACTTAAGGTTACAGCTGATACCCCTGTTTCTTGTCTTATTTCTCTTGCACTTTTTTCATATTCGCTATATGATTTAGCAATGCCCGTTATAATAACTGTAGGATCTGTTATAGTTTCTACTAAACCCTTACCAGCTGATTTGATTCCAGCCATAAGGACTCTAGTTCTACCAAAATTTTGGTTTAATCTAGCAACCTCATCAGCTGCATTTCCCATATCTTGGGCAACTTGATCTAATTTAAAAGCTTTAGCAAAGGATCCTAAACTGCTTTCAATCCCTTTTAAAATTTGCCCACTAACCCCTAAAGCTTTATTGGATTTTTCTCTAAGAGAAATTTCTTCTTCAATTTGATTTAATGTCTCTTGTTCTGCATCAAATTCTGCTGCTTGACCTTGTAATAAAGAAGATTGAGCTTCATTAATTGCACCTAATGCTTCTAACCTTTGAGCTGCTTTTTTTAATTGCTCTCCTGATAGCTGATCGAGATTTTTTTCAAGTTTGTTTAATTCTTTGTTTTGGGTTAAAGAAATAGCACGCGATTTAATTTCTCTTACTATTTCTTGAGATTTAGCTCTAGTGTCTTTAAGTTGTTTATCTGTTAATCGGCTTATTCCTTCTTCTTGGTTTTGAAGTTTTATTAATTGAGCATCTAATTGTTTATATAATCCCTGAGCTTCTTTAGCAGGGTTAGAAAAAGTACCTAATTCTTTAGCATTAGCACGAATTCTTTCCCTCATACTTCCAAAAACCCCTTCTAACTCTTGTGCAGCTTTTAACGCTTCATTAGTTTCATCAGCTATGCTCATGCTAATAAATATTAAAGGGATACGAAATTGTATCCCCTTTTTATTTTAATATGTTACTCTTTTAGGTTTAGATGGAGAAGATTTAGATATTACTGATGGGTTTTGTATTATTCCTCTTCTATCTATTACCGTAGTGCCTTTTTTATTAGCTTTATCATATGCTTCCTGTTCTTTTTCATAATGCTCATTGATTTTTTGGAATGTAAAATTTCTTAACCAAATGGGCATATTATAAACAGTGTAATAATCATATCCTCCTTTTCCGTAAAAAACTATTTCATGGATATGAGAAAATAAATGTTTTCTATATTCCGGCGTCAGGCCAAAAAAACGTGATGCCGATAGGAATGTCAATATTTTTGACATCACCATCTGGTCCCTCTATTTCATATGTTAAATTTATATCTGGTTGAGTTGTTTTAATATGTTCTCTAAAAGCTCTAGAATCTTTAGCTAAGAAATAGTTATCTACAAAATCTCTTATTGTTTTTTTATCGGTATCTCCATTAACCGAAAGAATCATATGTTTTAGTCTGGTAGATAACTCAGGAGAAACTAATTTATTAAGTTTTTTAAGACCTTTAATTTCTGTTTCTATTTTGCTTTCATCATGCTGAGTGAGAAGCTTATAAGTTAAAACAGTATTTGATGTAGGAAGAGTAAAAGTAAATTCGTTTTTTCCTTTAGTAAAGTTTTCTTCATCAAATTCTTTATTCGATATAGTAGATAAATCAACTACATGTTCTTCATTATTATAAGTAAAGCTATAGTCTTTACCATATCCTAAAACGCGAGCTGCTATCATAATAGCATTTTTATCTCCTATGATTAAATCTTTGTAGTTAATTTTAGATACAATTAGAGATTTTAATAATTCATCAATTACAGTTCCATTATTAATGTAATTTTGATTAGTTAAAATATCTTCTTCTTTAGCGGTCATGTACTTCATTTCTATCTTACCGCTTGATAGTGGATTATCTTCAGGATAAACCAAGCCTTTTGAAGGCAATTCAACAATTTCTGTTGGAAACTTTAATTCACTCATTTATTAATAACTTTATTTGTTTGATATAAATATATCGAAAAACAAGGAAGGCGTACCTAAGTACGCCCTTCTTTTTATAATATTTAGCTTGTATTAGAAGTTCAACACGCAATAATCAGGTTGTACTGTCATTGAAATTTCAACAGCACCCTCATTATCGTAATTGTATTCACCAAATGATGCTTCAGTAATGAACGCACCTTTAATGATCCATTCAGAAACTACATCACCAACAGGACCCAAAACGTTTACTGTTAAGTCTTTCTTGTAGAAATCTGAGTAGCCATCTCTACCTGTTACTGACTCGTGGTGTAATCTTACCCATTCCATTACTGCTTGTGCTCCTGAAGGAGTAATAGCATCAAATAATGTCATTGATATAGTACCCCAAGTAGTTTTGCCTTTAATATTTCTTTGAATATTAATGTGGTTTAAATTTACAGTTCCTTGTGATACTGTTACTGCACCCATTCCTTTAATAAGGTATGCTGGGAATCCATCTACGTACAAAACAAATCTATTCTGTTGTTTTGGTTCAAATGGGGTGAAAAATATTTCGTTTGGATCTAATACTGCCATTGTTATGTTTGTTAATAAATATTACAATTTCTACTTTTTATTATGCTGGGAATTCAGCTCCTGTTGGTAAAACGTTGAAATCCAAGATTATAAATTCAGCTGTTCTTGTTGGTTGTAAGAAAATCTGACCTACTAATTGATTTCTATCGATTACATCTGGTGTGTTATTTGAAGCATCCATCACTACCTTAAATGCATAAACACCTTGTCTTTGTTGTACGCTTTCGAGGTATGGATTTACTTGAGCTAAGAAGCTGTTTCTTGTAGCTGCTGAGTTTTGTTCAAATACTAAGTTATTAGCAACTTGTCCAATATAGCTCTTAAGAGCAATCAACAATCTTCTAACATTTACACGATCGAGTGCAGATGCTTTCTTTTGTAATGTCTTTTGGCCAAATACTACAGTTCCGTTTGCTGGGAAGCTAGCAATTGGGTTAATATTAGCTTCGTATAAAGTATCTCTATTAGCTTTAGTTAATTTTCTTTCTGGTCTAACTACTGTGCTTAAACCACCTCTATTGATACCTGCTGGTGCAAACCATGGTTCAGAAGCATTGTCATTAAACGCATAAACACCTGGGATCAATGTAGACGCTGGGACCCAGTTTAATTTACCAGTATCAGGGTTTGTAATTTGAACCCAAGGCCAGTAAGTTGCGGCATATGATGAATTAAGAGCAGTTGCTGAATTAACAACATTTGCAATTGTAGCACCATAATCTTCAACATCTAATACTACAATTGCATCTCCTCTATTCTGAGTATTAGAGATTAAAGTATTTAATGTGCTAGTAGCATTTGATAAGCTATGGATTAAACCAGGAGCTGTAATAACATTATACTGATATTCATCTTTATTGTTTAATAAGCTAATAGCGTTGTCATAGTTACCAGGTAACAATCCTTGGAAATCTGCGTTAGAAATATTCTCATAATATTTTCCAGTACCTGTTAAAATAGTTCCAGTAGCACTAGCAAATGATCCTGAATCTACTATTGGAATAGAAGCTGTATAAGCGGTTTTAGCTGCTCCATTATTATCAAAATAACCCGCAGTTGGTGTTTCTACTGAAGCTACATAAACATATTTACTATTATTTGGGTAGCTTCCAGAAGGTTGGAGATAGGTAACACTTCCGTCAGTTTGTAAAGTATATGTAGTATCACCTATTACTCTAGCTACATAATTATCTTGTTCTGGGTCAAGTGATACGTTAGCAAATGTTTCTAAGATGATTTTTTCGTTATTGTTATCATCTCCTCTTCTAATATTAAGAGTAAAGGTACCTGATGAAGTATTGGCTTGAGAAATTTCCCATCTTATATTATCAATAGAACCACTTGGCAATGAACCACTAGCATCTAAAGTACTATCACTATTCATAATAATACCCTCAGAAATAGTGTTAAGAACAAATGCACAATCACCCTCACTACCTGAAATGACATTAGCACCAGTAGTACCAGTTGTAGCGGGAGTCCAGCTACCTGAGGCTACTCTAGTTACTAATAATGTTTCGCCTCCGTTTTGGAAATAATTGTAGGCTGAAATGGAAGTTAAGAATGAATAAGTTTGGCTAGCACTTACAAAAGTGGAACCAAATTTATTTTTAAATTCACTATAAGAAGTAACTACAGTTGGAACCTCAACCGGTCCTTTAACTGTAGGGCCTATAATAGCAGCTCCTACTGTTACGGGCTGCTGGGTGATAAATGACTGGTCGTTTTCTCTTGTAAAGACTCCAGGTGATACTATTTGTTCTGCCATTTTATTGTTATGTTAATTTTTTTACTCAGTTTTTGTAAACATCCCCGAATCTAAATTAACGGTTCCGTTTCCATATTTTTGTGTTAATTCGTTTCCAATTTTATTTTCCTCTTGTTGTAACTTACCAACAGTTTCTACTAATTGATCTTTTTGTAACTCTAACAATTGTATTTGATATTCTAATTGCCCAAATCGGGTTATCAAATCCTGTTGTTGTTGTTGTAACTGTTTAATATAGTTTATTTCTTCTTCAGATAACTTAATTTGTTCACTCATTTTTAATAAATATTAAAGTTTTTTCAAAACCATTTGTTGATAAATATTAACTTTTTTTTAAAAAATATTAGTATCTGTATTTTGGGGATTTTTTACATCAATTTGATTTTGATCTAATTGATCAAAATTAGAAACTGTTTCTTGTTGTATAACAATTTGTCCTTTACTAAAACGTTTTTTATCTACTGTAAGATCTTTTTGTGGGATATCTGGGATCATGTACCCATTTAAGTTAATATCAAAGTTGGCTCTGACTGTTCTTTCTGCTCCTTGGTTGAGTTCAGTAATTGTAGTAAATGAATCTATATTAGCTTTAAATTTGAATCTTTCAGGGTTACCCCAATACGAATTAGCAGCATAATTAATAGCTTCAACTATTTTATTAAGTTGTTCTACATAGTAAGTATAAATTACACAACTGTAAGTCATGTTAACATAATCTGGAACTACAACTGTATGGTATTCTTTAATAGGTTTTCTATTGTTTAAAATATTAAACTTATCATAAGCATTTTGTTTATTATATGCTGTTTGAGTATAAGCTACATTAGCAGGACGATTAGCATCTAATTTATTATATAAACCTTTAACAGGAGTTAAAGTATTACGTTTAAACATAATCATAGGAGCCATAATAGCACCCTTTTGATCTCTCATAAATCCATCACGTTGTACTGATTTCCATCTTTCAGGAGCACCGTACATTACAGGTACTTCAATGCGTTGTCCATTTTGAATTACAAAAGGTTTAATTACATTTTTAAAGTAGTAAACAATAGATTCGTCTATATCTTTAATTCCTATAGAAAAGGGTTTCGTAGTATCATCTCTATAAGAAGTTTTATTCCCTCTATTTAAATCTTGGCTTTGGTTAGGATTTCCCCTTTGGGTGTCATAAGGTTTAATAAACTCATTAGTTATTTCAGCTTGAGTTTTAGGGATTGGTATTCTTCCTTGTGTTGCCATTATAATCTTTCTTTAGTTATACCAGGCTTATCACCAGGAACATAGTTAGTTTTACAAATAATAGAATAATTAGAACCAAACTGTTCTAGTCCGGGGTTAAGGGGGTTAGTGTTATATGGGTAATTAGGATTTTTACCTAAAATGTATTGGTTAGCATTAGTTGAATTTACTTCATAATACCCCCCATAATATAAAATAATATCACCTACCTCAGGTACTACACTAGCATCAATTAAATCTTCACGTAAGAATTTAAAGTCAATACCCCAGTCAAAATCTACACCCATATCGCTTTCAGGATATTGTTGATCGCCTCTTTCAACTAAACAATTAAACAATGTAGGACCATCGTAATAAGCCCCATCAGCAGCTTCACCATATATGTTTATTGTAGTTTTTTCTAAAATATATTTGTAAAAAGCACATTGTTGAGTAATAACATCCCCTAACAATTCTCTATTGATTGTTGTAAATAAATCTATATCACGTTGTCTGCCAAATAATGCCATTAGCCAATAAAGATAGTGTATGGTACTGCGCTTAAATCTTTTTGTATAAACTCAGCATTTGCTGCTTTCTTTTCTAATAACTTATTACGGGATGTTTCATCAAGATATGCTCTTAATCTTTCTAATAAAGCTGTTTTTTCTGATGTAGCTGCTGAAATTAAGTCTGCTTGGTTTAGTGTTACTTCACTCCCCGGAATAGGAACTGTGCTGTATTTGCCTCTAATATAACCTAACATTTCTTTACACAATGCTAAGGTATATTCAAATACCCATTGTCTACCAATTGAATTGATGTATTTGTAGGTTGGGTTTTCATAAGGTACAGTAGAAATATCAGTTACTACTCCTGTTCCTATACTACCACTTACAATTGCTTGGTTTCTATCTGATTTAAGGATATATTTAAAATATAAATTTAATCCATTTTTATTAGGAATAGGGAATATTCTTAATTGGTTATTAATTAATTCAAAACTATAGTTTGATTTTCTAATAGTATCATTAAAATCAATTGCTTGAATTTTAGATAAATCGTAATTAATAGGCATTAATAAGAAATTAATACCTGGGGTGTAATTACCAAATCCAAAAGCATCTAATAATCCTTGTACATCAGTACCTGTACCGGCATAAGGATCAAAATATCTTACAACTGATGGTGGGGCTTGATAAAATATTTCTTTAATTTCTAAATCTCCATTATCAATACTTTGGGACAAGGCCCAATCATTTAAATCATAAACTTGTTGATTAGCTATTAAATCAATACTACCTGTTCTCCAAGAAACAGTTCCTCCTACTCCAGCTTCTTCACCATATTGTTCAGCAAGACGAATAATAGTACCTAGATTTGGTTTTTGAAGTTTATAATTTAAGGCTGAACCTGTTGATGATCCTTCTAGTGATAAATAATTTTCACTTGCTTTAAAAGCATACACTTCATTACCATACGTTGTTACTGCTTCTTCAAATGCCGCATAAAAACTAATATCTTGTAATTCAACATCCGTAAGAGGATACCCTAAACGACGGGCACAAAATACTGCTACTTTATCAGCATCACACTGAAAGTCTAAATCATTATCGTAAAACCCGAAAGGAGTATCTCCAGGAAAAAATGAACTAGAGCCGGGCCAAATAGGAGTGTTTGCCATGTTATTTATCTATAAATATTATAAAAGTCGAGTAGAAATTTTAACTCGAGGGGTCTTAGCAGCATCAGAATTAACTATTTGAATTCTAATTCCATCTGTTATTGTAACAATTTGTAATTCTATATAATTTGATTGATCACCTATTCCGGCAGTACTAAAATCAGTATAATCTATAGAACCTTTATTAAAACTAGCTATTAAAGAACCTGCTCTTGTTCCATTATCATCATATATTTGATAGTCTGAGTGAGCACTATGGTAATCTACATCTTCAGCATTAGTTTGGCTTCCGGTTAAAATATCATACAAAACAGTTGTGGTACTAACTTCTGCTATACTAGAAGTAACATAATGAGTAGGAAGTTGTCTCCATCCTACATTGGTATCTGTTTGATCTTGATCTACAACTAAGTAATACTCATTAGAACCTGTAGCATACACAGTTAACCCATTAAAAAACGTAGTTATAGCGAAACGATCGCTAGCACTAGCCCTGATGAATCTATCATCAATGGGAACTTGGGTTTGTATTGTGAATCCACCTCCTAATAATGGCATTATTTTTTATGTTTTATGATGTTTTAAGTTGGGCTGTAAATGTTGTTGGGGCTACAAATTTATTTATACTTCTATATACTTTATAATTTCCTACTGTAGTAGGAGTAGTTGGGAAAGTTACTCCATCTAATACGTTTTGATTATTTTGAATTATTTGTGTTAAATTAGATTGACCTGATCCATATATTATATATATGTAAGCATTATCTCCGGGAGGGGTTCCCGTTACATCAACCGAAAAGCTTTGGTTGTGGGGATTTGTAGTACCAAATATTATATCTCCATCTACAACATCAGTATTGGCTTCCCAATTTACAACATCTTGTAATTCAGCAGCAGTAAATGAGGCACTAGTTGCTGAAGCTCCAACACGAAGGGAAATAATTCTATTATATGCCTTACTTCTAGTTTGAGCTCCTCCAATTGGGGTTAGTGGAGTTCCTAATCCATTTGAGTCCCAACTTTCACTAACAGTTAAAGTACTAATAGCACCTGTTGCTGTTACTGAAATTGGGCTACTATTACCTGCGGTTTGAGTAATACCATTTGATGTCCACCCATTAGCTGAGCCATTACTAGTTGTAAATGTAATAGTACCTGTAACTCCTTCTTCTATATTAGAAGTAGTATAAGTATTTGTACCATTATTACTGATAAAACTAGTACCCCCCGTTAAAGAATAACTTAAATTAATTGCTGGATCTCCTGGGTCTATTTTAGATAAAGTAGTGTTACTAGCATTACTAGTATTAAAACTTTCATTTGATAAATCTGCTAATTGAACATTTAATCCTACTTTAAATGTATGTGAACCTGAGTGGAAATAATTTACATAATCATTAATATTAAATGTTATGGGTGAGCTATCTACGGTTACTATATCAACTTCTGTTTCAACTCCTGATACATTTGCTAATAAAGAAGCTGAGTTAAATGTAGTACCATTTAAATTGTAGGTAAAACTAAATGTATAGTTATTATCTATCACGTAAGAACCAGCACCAGGACCACTAAATCTATCAGTACTAAATCCAGATACCGTAGGTGTAGAAGGGATTGGGTTTGATGGAGTCCCAAATTGTAATATTAATTCCGTTCCACTTGCTGTTACAAATACATTACTATCATAATCTTTTATTATTAATTTAGTTAATGTTTCTAATAAACTTGATCCGGTTTGGAATTGTACTATTGTAGTAGCACCTGAAGTTCCACTAGACCCTGAAGTACCTGATGAGCCTGAAGTACCTGAGGAACCGTTTACACCTGAAGTGCCTGAGGAACCATTTACACCTGAAGTGCCTGAAGAACCAGATGAACCTGAGGTACCTGATGAACCAGATGAACCTGAGGTACCTGATGAACCAGATGAACCTGAGGTACCTGAAGAACCAGATGAGCCTGAGGTACCTGATGAACCAGATGAACCTGAGGTACCTGACGAACCTGAGGTACCTGACGAACCTGAGGTACCTGATGAACCAGATGAACCTGAGGTACCTGATGAACCAGATGAACCAGATGAACCTGAGGTACCTGACGAACCTGAGGTACCTGAAGAACCAGATGAGCCTGAAGTTCCGCTTGAACCTGAAGAACCAGATGAACCTG
>Ga0208644_1003335_pt1 | contig 12523 bp, 17 predicted proteins | sample VirMetDEL_Nov_18_FD_184517 | JGI IMG/M metagenome (GOLD analysis project Ga0208644, IMG submission 184517) | Aqueous microbial communities from the Delaware River and Bay under freshwater to marine salinity gradient to study organic matter... | ecosystem: Environmental > Aquatic > Marine >... | reverse complement strand
ATGTGGGAACAATTAAAAAGAATAAGAAAAAATAAAACAGCAATAGCTTTATTTGGTGTTGAGCCATTTAGTAGTTATTTAAGATTATCAAACATTGATGAATACAAATATGATTGGATTTGGATTAAAAGCAAATCAGGTAATTTTTTAAATGCAAAAAATGCACCACTAAAATATAGTGAAAATATATCAATTTTTTCAAATGGTGCTACTGCTAATAATAATAAAAATAGAAGTATTTATTATCCACAAGATTTAAAAAAAATAAATATTGTAAAAAAAGATGTTAAAGGTAAATATCATCAAACTAGAAAAAGCAGAAATAATGGTACTTATGTTGCTAAATATGAAAATTATCCAAAAAATATACTATATTTTAATTCTGTTAATAAAACAATACATCCAACACAAAAACCAGTAGCACTTTTAGAATATTTAATTAAAACATACACACTTGAAAATGAAACTGTTTTAGACTTTACAATGGGAAGTGGTAGTACAGGTGTAGCTTGTGTCAATACCAACAGAAACTTTATTGGAATTGAATTAGATAAAGAATATTATAAAATAGCAAAGGAAAGGATAGATGAAAGATTTAATAACAACAATAACTGAAGTGCTTGGTGCAGGACTTATACTAGTTGGTATATATATGCTATTTAAGATGGCAGTAACATTAATAGTTACTGGTGTATTCTTAATTGCAGGAAGTTATATTTATATAAATAGATGAGTATTTTTAAAAGAGAACAACGTAGTGCAAAAAATGGAAATCTTAGTGATTTATTAGCATTACGTGATGGTGGATTACAAAATTTTACAGGTGAACCAGTTAATGAAATATCTGCACTTGGTATATCAACAGTATTTAGTGCAGTTTCTTTATTAGCAGATAGTATTGCATTACTTCCTGTAAAAACTCTTAGAATGGACGGACAAAAAACTATATATACACCTAAACCTAAATTCTTAGAAACACCAAATCAAAATCAAACATTATTTCAAGTTGTTCACGAATTAATTACTTCACTTGCAATGCACGGAAACGCATTTTTGTTAGTTGATAAAGATAGACAAGGAAGAGCTGTTGCAATTACACCAATACACCCTGAAAAAGTAAAAGTTGAAAAACAAGATGGCAAAAAAGTTTTTGTTATTCAAAATAAAATGAAACAAGCTGAAAGAAAAATAACACAATATAATATGCTTCATTTCACTTGGTTTCAATATCCAGGGCAATTGGTCGGCGTCAGTCCTCTTCGCACTAATAGCAACACCTATGGACTGGCGTTGGCTATGGAAAGACATATTGCACAATGGTATGGTCAAGGTGCTACACCATCTTCAGTGCTTGAAACAGATAGAGAATTAACTGAAGAACAAGCAAAGATTTTAAGAGATAGTTGGCTTGGTACTCATACAAGAAATAGAAAACCTGCTGTGTTAACGGGGGGATTACGTTGGAAAAGTATTCAAGAAGCTGCTGGAAAAGAATTAATTGACGCTAGAGAACAAATTGTTAATGAAATAGCAAGAGTATTTAGAATACCTGCACATTTACTTCTTACTAAAGATAGTTCAAATGTTTATTCAAATATTGAAAGTAATGGTCTAGCTTTTATCAGATATACATTGTTACCTTGGATAAGAAGAATAGAGGACGGATTAACTACTCTTTTACCAGGTAAACAATTTGTTAAATTAGATACTGATGAATTTGCTAGAGGTGACCAATTAAGTAGAGTAAGAGGATTTCAAGCTGCTATATCTGCTGGAATAATGACACCAAATGAAGCAAGAACAAAGATGGATTTAGAACCTTACGAGGGTGGGGATAAATTTTACCAAGGAATTATCGGTGGAAGTCCTATAGACCCATCAATAGCACCTACAGGTATAGACCAACACGACCCAACAAATGAGTTACCAAATGATTAGTGAAAGTATTGCAGTAAACAACTTAACAGCAACAAAAATTATAGATAGCGTAAATTTTCATCAACAAATATATATTCATAACGAACACGGTTCATCAATATATTTAGGTGGTTCTAATGTTACAACAATCTCAGGATTTGTACTAGAAAACAATGCTTCAACTACAATGCGTATTCCACAAGACAATGAATTGTATTGTATTGGTTCAAATGCAACAGGAAATGTAATAGTAGTAAGGCCAGACTAATGCCATACGAAATACAAATGGATAATCCTGACTGCAAAGGACACGCAGTTGTAAAACTTGATGATAATCGTATTATGGGTTGTCACGAAACACACGAAGAAGCTGAAAAACAACTTCAAGCTATTTTAATTAATGAAGCTAAACAAAAAGAAGAAAAATCAAAAAATATTTTTACTGAAACTAGAGCTGTAGATAGAACACCACCTAAATTTATCCAAGAAAATGCACAAAGAGGATTAGATAATTTAAATAGAGCTGGTGATGGACTTACAGATAAAACTAAAAGAGAAGCTAGACAAATGGCTAATGGTGAAGAAATCAGTATAGATAAAATAGTTAGAATTAGTGCTTGGCATAAAAGACATATATCAGATTTAGATAGAGAAAAAACAAATCCTAATGACCCTATGACCTGGAAAGCGTCAGATGTGGCATTTTTATTATGGGGTTCTAATCCTTGGTCTAATCCAATGGAAGCTGGTGATTGGGCAGAACGAAAAGTAGCACAATTAATTAATGAGGGCGAATTAGAACCTAGAAGTAATAATAAAAAAAAGAAAAGAACATTAAGAATGACAAATAAATTTGATAACGCTATTGCTATATCACAAACATTAAATATGCAAAAAAGGTCAACTATCCTTAAAGAAATGGAAAGACAAACTGAAAATAGAAGTTTTACATTTAGTGCAGTAGAGCAACGTAATGATGATAATAAAGACACATTACTGTTTACAGGATATGCTAGTGTATTCAATAAAGGTTATGGTGTTCGTGACCATAATGGAAGTTATACAGAAACAATAAAACCAGGTGCATTTAAGAAAACATTACAAGAACAAGATGATGTTAGATTTTTAGTAAATCACGACGGCATACCATTGGCAAGAACTTCATCAGGTACATTAGAATTAGAAGAAGATAATTATGGTTTATTTGTACGTGCAGAATTAGACCCTGCAAACCCAACAGTTGCAGAAATTGCAAGTGCTATGAAACGTGGTGATTTAAATGAAATGTCTTTTGCATTTGCAGCAATAAGAGATGAATTTGACGCTACTGGTGAAAATAGAAGTGTCACAGAAGCAAAATTATTTGATGTATCTGTAGTAACTTATCCAGCTAATCCTTGGGCAGGTGCAAAACTTAGAGGTGTTGAAATAGATAATCTTCATAAAGAATTAGTTGAAGCTAGAAGTGGCGATAAAGCAGCAGAAGTTTTGGAAAGTTTTATTAATAAACTAGAGGAACGTCAAGAAGACGAACCTAAAGATGATATTGATAAAAAAGAACGTAGTAATAAAAAGATAGAATTGCTTAAAATGCAACTTGAACTTGAAAATCTACGTAAAAAGTCGTAACGCCGTACATTAAATTTTATTTGAAGTACACCTTACGCAGAAGTAAAAGCAAAAAACAAAGGACAACACAATGAAAAAACTCATTGAAGCTAGAGAAGCTAAAGTAGCTGAATTTGACGCTTTAACTGTTGAGCTAGAGGGAATGAATGAAGCAAACGAAGATTTTGACGCTAAATTTAAGCGTTCAGCTGAATTAATTGCTGAAATCAAAGACCTTAACGAAAAAGTTGAAGAAGTTAGAGAAGCTGCTGAAGTTATGAAAGCTGTTAAAGAGAGCAGAAATGCACTTGGTGTTGAAGAGGAAGACTTGGGCGAAACAGTGGCCGTTGTTGAAGTTAAAGAACCTGATATGTATAGAGATGGTGGACAAGCTTCATTTATTGCTGACGCTTATGCAGCAAGAAGAGGTGACTTCAAAGCACAGGAAAGACTTAACAAACATCAAGAATTTGAAGCTAGAGATGTTGGAACAGGTGCGTTTACAGGACTTGTAGTTCCACAATACCTAGTTGACAAATTTGCAGAAAAAGCAAGAGCTGGAAGTGCATTTTATAATGCAATCGCAAAAGAAACATTACCTGCATTTGGTAACAAAGTTGAAATTTCAAGAATTACAACTGGTTCTTCTGCTGCTGTACAAGCTTCAGAAAATTCAGCTGTATCTGAAACTAATATGGACGATACCTTATTAACTGTAAATGTTAATACAATCGCTGGACAACAAGATGTTTCTAGACAAGCACTTGAAAGAGGTGGACAACCTGGTTTCTCATTAGAGAACATTATATTTGGTGACTTAGTTGCTGCATATTACACAGCATTAGACGACCAAATGCTTAATGGTTCAGGTTCTTCAGGGCAACACTTAGGTATTGCTTCTGTATCAGGAGTTAATGAAACTACTTACACAGACGCTTCACCAACAGTTGCAGAGCTTTATCCTAAATTAGCTGACGCAATTCAAGAGGTTAACTCTAATAGATTTGCACCAGCTACAGCAATCATTATGCACCCAAGAAGATGGGGTTTCATCACAGCTGGACTAGATAGTTCTAATAGACCATTAGTACTACCTGCTGGAAACAACCCACAAAATCCAATGGGCGTAGGTGAAGCTGGTAAATATGGAAATGTCGTAGGAAACCTTTTAGGTATTCCAGTTATTACTGACGCTAACGTTGTAACAAACGCTGGTACAGGTACTAACGAAGACCAAATCTATATTGTTAAAGCTGACGACCACATTTTATTTGAAGATGGTATCTTCCAAATGAAATTTGAGGAAACAAATGCTGGTTCATTAACAACTAAATTAGTTGTTTATGGATATTCTGCATTTGCTTCAGGTAGACAACCTCTTGGAATTTCTAAAATTTCAGGAACAGGATTGGTAACACCAACCTTTTAATTAAGAGTGGTTTAAGTGCGTCAGGCGACTGACGCACTGAACCAAAGGAATAAGATTTTTATGAACAACAAATTAATAGAAGCTTTAAAAAAAGAACTTAAAGGTTATGAACTACAAGGAAAAGCTGATAGAGCTGAAGCAGTTAAAAAAGCACTTAAAGATATGGGTGCTAAAGTTGAAACAGCTTCTAAAAAACCTAAAGCTGAAAAAAAAGTAGAGAAAAAAGCTGAAGTAAAGGAATAGTATAGATGGCCATTGTAAACGGCTACTGTACACAAGACGAACTAAAGCAGTTCGTTGGTATTCCAACAACAGACACAGCTGATGATAACTTATTAGATGACGCTATAAACGCTGCAAGTAGGCAGATAGACGCTTATTGTGGTCGTTATTTTTATCAAGATGGAAGCGTATCAGCACGTGTATTCTTTACAAATCACCCATACGATTTAAAAGTAGATGATATTTCTACAACTACTGGTCTTATAGTTAAATATGACGACACAGATGATGGTACATACGAAATAACAGTTCCATCATCAGATTATCAAGTTTTACCCCTAAATGGAGTTGTCGGTGGAATAACAGGCAATCCTTATTATATAATTCAACTTATTAGTGATAGTAACTATGAATGGCCATTAGATATTGGTAGCAATAGACCAAGAGCTGAAATAACAGCTAAATGGGGATATGCTTCTGTACCACAACAAATTAAACAAGCTACATTAATGTTAGCTTCTGAATTGTTTGCAATGAGAAATGCACCATTAGGAGTTGCAGGTGTAAGTGATTTTGGAATTGTAAGTGTACAACAAAATAGAGAAGTCACAAAACTTATTGCACCATTTAGGAAAACACCTATAGGCATTGCATAAATGGCTACATTATCTGAAATACGTGATGGTTTAAAAACCACAATTGCAACAATAGATGGACTTCGTTGTTATGATACAATCCCTGACAATGCAATAAACTTCCCTGTGGCTATAGTTCTTCCTGGTGACATAGAATTTGACCAGGCAATGCAAAGAGGAACTGATTTATATAAATTTACTGTACTTGTTGCAGTACAAAGAGCAGACGCAAGAACTGCACAAGATAAACTAGACGCATATATTACAGGAAGTGGCAGTTCTAGTGTAAGACAAGTTATATTTAATAATAGAGATTTAGGACTAGCAAATACAGACGCAAGAGTAGTTGGAATGTCTAATTATGCTGCTGATGTAAATCTTAATGGTATAGATGGTGTTGGTGCTAATTTAGAAATAGAAGTTTATACAATAGGAAGTAGTTAATGAAATACGAAATAATTTCACATAAAAAGATTATGGGTAAAGAAAATGGTGATATTATCACTATTGATGATGAACAAACTGCAAAAACATTAATTAAAGCAGGTCATATAAAACCTACTACAATTAAAAAGAAAAGAGCTAGAAAATCAGATGGTACTTTTAAATCTGATGATAAAAGTACACCTGATATAAACGAAGCTTGGGAAGAATAAATGAGCAAATTTGTATTTAAAAATGGTAAAGTATTAAGTGGTGGTTATGATTTATCTAGCAATATCACAAGTGTCAATTTAGAACTAAACGCTGATGAGCTTGACGCTACAACCATCAACAGTGGGGGATTTAAAGAGAAATTGGGGTCCTTGAAAGATAGCACTTTATCAATGGACGGATTTTATGAAGCAGGTGCAAATAAACCTGACGCATTACTTGGAACAAGCATAGGAAATGAATTAGTTGTTTCTGTAACACCTGAAGCAGGTACAGGCAATACTTCTTACTTTATGAAATCAAGATTATTTACATACAGTATTTTTGGTGCAATAGGTGAAATTACACCATTTAGCGTAACTAAATCTAATTCATCAGATGTTGTTGTTAGAGGAACAGTTGAAATAGATGGTGCTATAACTACAACAGGTGCTTCTACTGGAGTTAACCTGGGTGCAGTATCAAGTGGTGAAAAAATCTATGCTGCTATACATTGCACAAGTGTAAGTGGAACATCAACACCAACAATAAGTTTTGTTTTACAATCAGACGATAATTCTAGTTTTACAAGTCCAACAGATGTCATAACATTTAGTGACATAACTGCAATCGGTGCAGATTATCAATTTGATAGCAATGCAACTTCTGATACATACTGGCGTTTAAGCTATACAGTTAGTGGAACTACACCAAGTTTTAATATTCACGCTTCTATTGGCATAGAATAAATTTTTAAAAAAACACACACATAATAAAATTATTTGTTATATAATAGTGGTATAGACATTAAAAAAACAAAGGAGTGAAATGTCAGAAGACAAAATTAAACTAAAAATCATTTTAGAAATTGATAGAAATGAAGCTGGTGAATTAAACAAAGATAAACCTGTACAGTTCTATAAAGATTGGTATAAAGGATTTTTAGAACAAGGTAGAGGTACTACAGTTGTACAAGTAACCAGTTTTGAAAATCAAAAATAGATTTAATATACTAACTTAGTCACACAAGGTATATACTAAGTATGACTAAGTTAGGTTAACACTATATACCCCCTTAACGTATATAAAACAAGAACCCCTAAAACTAGCAGGGGTTTTTGTTTAAATACCACACATAATTAAATTTTAAAACTAAAGTATAGAATGTAACTTGAAAGGAGTTTACATTGGCAAAATTTGTATTAAATGACGCAAGTGTAACAATTAACAGCGTAGATTTATCTGACCACGTTAGTTCAGTTACTCTTGAAATTTCAGCTGACGAAATTATGACAACTTCTATGGGTTCAACATTCCAAGAGAGAGTTGGGGGGCTTAAAGATGGAAGCTTATCCATTGAGTTCCAAAATGACTTCGCTGCTTCTGAAGTGGACGCAACATTATGGCCATTATTTGGTACTGTAACATCATTTGTTATTAAACCAACTAGTGACGCTGTAAGTTCAACAAATCCTAGCTATAGTGGAAACATATTAATTAATCAACACATTCCTGTTGGAAATGCAGTTGGTGAATTAGCTACTATGTCTGTGGCTTATCCTACTTCAGGTACAATTACGAGAGCAACTTCCTAATGGGTAATATGGTTGTCGTTATGGAAGACGGCACAAAATACGAAATTAAGATTAAACCAAAAGATATTGTTGATTTTGAGCGTAAGTTCAATATTGCTGTAAGTGTATTGCAACAAGAACAACGATATGAATGGCTATTATATCTTGCTTGGTTAGGTGCTAAACGTAACGGCATAACAGAAGACTATGACACTTGGATAAATAAAGTAGAAGAACTTGATTTAGCAGGTGACAACCCAAAAGCATAAAAGGGTTCATTGACCTAATAGCTTTAGTTAGCTTAGAAGTAGGAATAAGTCCTAATGAAGTAATGGACCTAGATATGGAAATGTTTGACGCTTTAGTGGAACTAATACAGAAAAAACACGAAAAGTAATATGGCAAAAACTTTTAAGAAAACAGATTTAGCAATAGACAATTCACAGTTAATTGATTTAAGAAAAAAATTAAATCAATATGGTGATAAAGACGTGTTAAAAGCTGTATCAAAGTTTCATAGAGAAATAGCTAAAGAACAATTACAAGAAGCTAGAAATAGAGGACGTAGACAACCTGTACCTAAAGCAAATAAATCTGTTATGGGTATGACTGCTTCAGGAACTAGAACTGAAGCTAAAATTAATTTAAAGACAAATGATAGATACCCATCAACATTATCTATGGAGTTTGGTCGTAGGTTACAATATGTTCCTACTAGAAGTGGTAAAACAAGAGCAATACCTAGAAATCAAATAGGTACATTAAAATATTCAAGACCTGGTGCAAAGTTTGATTATAAACCTTGGATAGGTAACCAATATGATAAAGGTGATAGTACATTTTATCAATTAGGTAAAGGTGGTTATGTCGTAGGCAAGACTATTGCTAATAATCAGAATAAAATATTAGAAACATATAACGATAGGTTATATGAAACATTAGTAAAGGCAATTAAATAATGGCATTTGAGAAAAAAGTATCAATAGCAATAATTGGTAAAACAGACCAATTTGTTAAATCATTAAATAAAGGCCAAGGTGCATTAAAAAGTTTTGGTAATGTTGCTGGAAGTATTGGCAAAGTAGCAGCAGCAGGAATTGCTGGATTAAGCGTTGCAGCTGTAACTGTTGGTAAAGATATGGTTAATTTAGCTTCACAAGCTAAAGAAGCTGAAGCAGCATTTGAAGCTACATTTGGTGAAGCAATACCACAATTTGGAACATTTATTGAGGACTTTAGTAAAAAAGCTGGATTAGCAGAATTTGAACTTCAAGACTTACTAAAAACAACTGGTATGGTTCTTCAAGGTATTGATATGTCTGCTGAAGCTAGTGTTGGTTTTTCACAAAACTTAGCAACTTTAGCTGGTGATGTCGCAGCATTTAACAACGTACAAGGTGGAACACAACCAGTATTAGAAGCTATGACAAAAGCGTTACTAGGTGAACGTGAAAGTTTAAAAACTTATGGTATTGCTATTTCTGAAGCTGAAGTTCAAGCACAAGCATTTGCAAATACTGGTAAGAGTGTTGCAAGTGAATTAACCAAACAAGAAAAAGCACAAGCAACATTAGAACTAATTACAAAAAAATCAGCAGTTACACAAGGTTATTTAAATGCTGAACAAGATAGTTTCGCAACTAAATCTAAACAAGCACAAGCAAAAATTAAAGAATTACAAGCAACATTAGGTGCAGAATTATTACCAATAGTTGAACAGTTGTTACCAGTTATTATTGATATGGTACAAGAAGTTGGGCCACATTTAACTGAAGCAATTAAAACAGTTGCACCATTTATAGCTTCTATAGGGCAACTATTTTCAGATTTAGCACCACCAATCATTGCAATAGTTTCATTACTTCTTAAACTCTTAGCACCAGCATTTAAAAAAATGACTGAAATAGTACAAAAATATGTTGCACCATTTTTAAATAATCTACCACAAAATTTTGAAAATATGGTTAATCGTATTATTAGAGCATTAAATAAATTTATAGATAAAATAAATGGATTTGCTTCTAAAGCAAAAAATCTATTAAGTAAAATAGGTATAGATGTTGGATTTGGTGAAATAGGAAGACTTGCAGAAGTAAAATTTGCACAAGCAGCAGAAGTTAAATCTGTTGTAGGAACTAGTGCAGTAAGTCCTGAAGAAACAATACAAGACTTATCTAAATCTGCATTACAAACTTCACAAGCATTAACAGGTGCATTAGTACCAAATATGACTGTAAACTTTAATAAAGAAGTAACAGACCCTAATGAAGTGGTCAACGCATTAAATAAATACATACAAGCAAACGGACCTCTTAACAGAACAATTCAAGTAATATAATGGCTTCACCAGTTGTTAGAGTTCGTGTAGGTTTCACAGCAAACGAATTTACTTTAGATGATTTAGTTCGTGGTGTTTTAGATACTGGACAATTAGGTGGTGCTATAACATATTCTGATGTTACAAGTGATGTACAAAGTATATCTATTAGTAGAGGTCGTTCAAGAGATTTAGATAGTTTTCAAACTGGTAACTGTACAGTTAGATTATTAAATAATAATAGGAAATACGAAAATACTAATACAGATAGTCCTTATTACCCTGGTATAGAACCTATGATTGCTATTAGAGTTGACGCAACAACTGATGGTGGAAGTACATACGAAGATTTATTTGTAGGTTTCGTAACAGATATAAACCTTAGCTATCCTGATAAAAACAACTCATTTGCTAATTTTGTTGCAAATGACGCTTTTATGAAGATAGCAAATACTCAATTAATTAATGCTAGTTTTTCAAGTACTGATAGTGGTACTTTAATTAATAATATATTAAGTAGTGATACAGTTAAATTTGACGCAAGTCGTGATATAGAAACTGGTATATCTACAATGCAATCATTATCTAACATAAATGGTAATACATTATCTATATTACAAACAGTAGAACAATCAGAAAATGGATTATTATTTATATCTAAAGATGGTAAATTAACATTTAAATCAAGACATACAACATTCCCATCTTCACCTGCTGCAACATTTAGTGATGATGGTGCTGATATACCATATTTAAAAGTTGATTATATTAATGATGATAATGAAATATATAATGTTATTAATTTAATTAGGGAAAGTGGAACAACACAATCTGTTGAAGATGTAGCTTCACAGGGTAAATACCTTATTAGAACATTAACTAGAGATGGATTATATAACGATAGTGACGCAGAGGTATTAGACGCTGCAAACTTCTTACTTGGTAAATTTAGTAGTGCTTTAATAAGATTTGATAACTTAGTTGTAGATTTAACTGAAGCTAGTACAGGAAATCAAGATACTATTCTTTCAAGAGAAGTTGGTGATTTAATTAAAGTAGAATTATCACCACCTGGTGGTGGTACACCAAGTCAAATAGTTAAAAATGTTATTATTGATAGTATAAGTTATAATATTACACCTGATATATTTAGCTGTTCTTATAAATTATCTAATGCAGACGTTCAAGCATTTATGAGATTAGATAATGTGATATTTGGACACTTGGACCAAGACAAACTAGGTTATTAAATGACATATAGTATTGTGATTATAAAAGAGAGGATAGAATAACAATATGGCTAATGGTTTTAAAACTTTCGCTGTTGGTGAAGTCTTAACAGCAGCAGATGTAAATGATTATTTAATGGAACAAGTTGTCGGCATTTATGCAGACGCTACAGATAGGGACGCACAAATAACATCACCTATAGAGGGTCAGTTCGCATATTTATCTGATACCAATGCACTAACCTACTACAATGGAACTTCCTGGGGAAATTTTATTGGTGATGGCGACATTACAGCAGTTAATGCAGGTTCAGGTATGTCAGGTGGTGGTGCTTCAGGTGCAGTCACATTAAACGTAGATATTAATGGACAAACATCAGTTACAGCAGCTACAGGGGACGAACTATTAATTGCAGACGCAAGTGATAGCAATAATATAAAAAAAGTTACAGTACAATCTATACTTGACCAGGGTGGATTTGCTGATATAGGTTTAATAATCGCATTAGGATAGGAAAGGAAATATGGCTAATACATTTAAAAACGCTTATTTGGACGTAACTAGCACTAATACAGCTATTTATACCAATAGTTCTGGTGGTACAGCAATTATATTGACATTACGTATTACTAATGTTGATGGTGCTGCTGATGACACAATTACAGCTGATGTTGTTGATGGAACTTCTGGAAATGCACGTATAGCTTATACAATAAGCGTACCAGCTGATAGCACAATAGAACTAGCAGGAACTTCTAAATTAGTTTTAGAAAATGGCGATAGTATAGAACTAACAGGTGGTGCAGCTTCAGGCGACCTAGAAGCATTTGCAAGTATTTTAGAAATAACCTAAAGGAGTTCAAATGCCTTATGGTTATCTAGGACAAAATCAACCTAATCAAACTGTTAATAATAGTGGTGTCTTTTCTATTACTGATGTAGCTGAACTTCAATCACA
>Ga0208644_1003331_pt1 | contig 12526 bp, 26 predicted proteins | sample VirMetDEL_Nov_18_FD_184517 | JGI IMG/M metagenome (GOLD analysis project Ga0208644, IMG submission 184517) | Aqueous microbial communities from the Delaware River and Bay under freshwater to marine salinity gradient to study organic matter... | ecosystem: Environmental > Aquatic > Marine >... | reverse complement strand
CCCTTACCTGATCCCTTACCTAATCCCTTACTTGATTCTTCATCTAATCCCTTACTTGATCGCTTTGTATTTGTTTCAGTGTATTCAGCGTCTATTGTTTGGGGATTAGGTAAAGGATTAGGTAAGGATCTATCTATATCTATAAGCGCGGGCCCTGTTTGGTTGTGCATCCTGAGGGCTTCCAGATAGCTTGTGCTGAAGGGGTTAGTGTTCGAGGAAACGGCAACTTGTACTGTGGTCCCTTTGTCCTGCCGAAATTGACTGTGCCGCCCTCCCCCGGCTTCGGCCCGCCACTTGAGGGCTTCAAGGGCCACGCGGGCGCTTTTCGGATCAATCTCGCCGCCCAAAATTTCCTCGGTTAGCGCTTCGATCCGCTCCCTGGCCACTTCGGCCCGGGCGGCTAGCGCGGCCTGGTACTGGGCCAGAATCTGGGGGTGATTTGTGACAAAGCTGTACCACGTCGAAAATTTGGCCCCGCTGGCATTCGCAATTTCCCGCAAGTGTTGGCCCTGGGTTACAAGCTCGCACGCCAATTCCCAATAATCCGGGCTTTCTTTGAGGGTGTCCCACTTCTCGGCCCTTAAAAGCTTTTGTGACTTCGGTCTAGTTTTTTTCGGCATGGGCCCTTGCCATATTTAGCAGTCTAGGTATATTCTACTGCCTACGGGAAACGCCGCCCCGATTAGCGGCGCGATAGATGGGAGACTTTCCATGCTGGCACAACGATTCCTGGCCATTCTGGCCGCCCTGTTTTGGGCCCTTGCCCTTCTCGCTTTTCTGTTTTCTGACTCGTCTGTGATGACGTTTTGTGTGGTTAGCGGATGGGTCACTTTCTTTTTTGCCGTGATCGCTCGCGGGGAGGCTTTCCCGTGAGCGGCGCAGATTATCGGGTAGCGCTCACTGCTAAGAGCTCCAACGCGAAAACTGGACCGATTCCAGTTAGCACTACCACGGCAGACACCTGCCCGAACAGCTGCCCGCTTAAGGCTAAGGGGTGCTATGCAAAGGGCGGGCCGCTCGCGATTCACTGGCGGGCCATTACTGAGGGCCGCCGGGGCGGTAGTTGGGATGCATTTTGCTCTAGTGTGTCCCTGCTACCTGAGGGCCAATTGTGGCGCCACAATCAAGCCGGGGACCTGCCGGGCAATGGGGAGACAATCGATTCGGCAGCGCTGCGGCAATTGGTGAAGGCCAACAAGGGCCGCCGGGGCTTTACCTATACCCACTACCTACCGACCCGCTCGAACCTGGCGGCCATCCGGGCCGCGAATAAGGGCGGGTTTACCGTGAATCTGTCTGCCGACAATCTAGCCGAAGCTGATCAGCTGGCCGGCAAAAAGGCCGGGCCGGTAGTTGTCGTTCTGCCTAGCGACGCGCCAGAAAAGACTGTAACGCCTGAGGGGCGGCAGGTGATCGCCTGCCCCGCTGAGACTCGGGACAGTGTCACTTGTGCCAGCTGCCAGCTATGTGCAAGGGCGGACCGGCACGGGATCATTATCGGATTCCGGGCGCACGGATCAGGCAAAAAAGCCGCGACGGTAGTGGCAAGGGGGGCGGCATGAGCGCGCCCACCGTGAAGGTAAACATTGTCACGACAGTCTATCCCGCGCCAGATTTTGACGGGCATGACGCGGACTATCTGCCCGACGGCGAGTCGGAATTGGAAGCGCGTGATATGACGTTTTCCGAATTGGCGCTCTTGCTGATCGAGGAAAACGTGATCATGCCGTCATCCTGGCCGCCCCCTCAAAATCCTGGGCCGCACGATTGGCTATCTTGCGAGCCATCCCAGGATTACCGGACCGGCGAGTGGACCGAGCGCAGTGTGCATTTTTCCCACGAAAACCCCCGGCACTTGGAAAAATACTGGCGTAAAGCTTGGCAAGCTGCCGGGGTGATTAGGGGCGCGGCATGAATGGCCGCGACCTGCTGGATTGCATGGCCGCCCTGGCCCTGGCCGGCCTGTTGTGGCTGGCGGGAAAATTGTTAAAGTGATCAAAAGGAGGAAGAAATCAATGAACGATCTCAAGGCTCAAATCGTCCAAGACGTAAATAACTGGGGCGATTTTTCTCCAGACGCTGAGTCTGAGCGGATGCAAAACGAGGCCATCGCGGACCAGGTTGCAAACTACCCCGGCTCGGCGCACCAGGTTTGGGCTGGCTGGGTCTGGATTGTTGACGATGTTGAGCAGCGATGGTCTAAGCAGCCAACGCTTGAAAAGTGCAACAAGATGGTCTACGAAGTCGTCGAGCGCCTGGGGATTGATGGCGCTTTCACAGATTGATGAAACGGGGCGGCCTAACTCTTAGGGGCGGGCCGCTCCTTTTTTTGTGGGGATCCTATGACGCGGGACGAACTCGAAACACTATTGAAGGGCCTAGAATGGGGAGTGAACGAGTCCGCTAGGCGGCTCAATTTTCCCCGCCGCGGCTTGCAGCTGGTCCTGCAAGGCCGCGAGCCAGTTCCGGCCTGCCTGGCCCTGGCGGTGCGCTACCTGGCCAGCCAGCCGGATCCGGAGGCTGCCGCCGAGGCCGATAACACCTTTTTCGACAGGCAAAACAGTTCATAAGGGGCGCAACCCCAAAACTGTTCATAAGCGGCCATTTTTGGAAATTCCCCAGCCGATCAGGAAAATCAGTCGGCCTTGTTGAAGTGGTGAAGGTCGATCATCAGGGTTTTTTCCAGCCGGTCCAAGTCCCAGTTTTCCTCCCCGCCTTTTTCCAGCGCCTTGACCATAGAGAGTTCGTCTTTGGTGTAGGCGGGCGGGCGGCGCTCCTGTTTGCGCTGCTGTTCAGTTTGCACCAGGGGCTTCCCCCGGCTGCCCGCCTCCTCCACTTCCAGCCCCTCCAAGGTGAAGAAGCGCACCCGGCACTTGAGGCACTGGCGGTGCCGCCTCACCTCATACCGGGTGCTGGACGTTCGCAGCACCTTGCTACCGCCGTGGCAGCCTCTAGGGCAGTCCATAAACGCTCCCAGAGCCACGGAGAGGCTCTACAGCAGGAAATCTCTTTTTTCCTATAGGAGAGGGTGGGTTTTGCCAAATCCGCTCATAATCCATTTTAGGCGTCCTCGTGGGATTTAAGCATTTGGCGACTATTCGCTAGCCAAAGGCCCGGTTAAGCAAAAAGTCCTGCACCAGGGTGAGCCCCGCCCCGTTTTTCACGTCCTTCGAGGTCAAGAGAAGAGAGCTAAAGCCGTGGACGGTGGCGAGGTTCAGCTTTTGGTAATCTCGGGTGATGCCAAAGGGGCTGGAGTGGCCCCCAGCACGGCCCAGCCAGATGCCGCCATTGATCTCAATCAAAAGGTGCGGGCGCACATAAAAGTCCCAGCGGAACTTGCGCCCCTGCTCTGCCAGCGCCTGAAACTCGCGCTCAAAGACGATGCGATGGAGAGCCAGCTGCTCGGCAAACAGGTCTTCGAGCGGGCTGGCCTTCTTTTTGGCCGGGGCTTTCTGCTTGCGGGCGGTCATTGCAGGAGCGCCAGCAGGCGGACTTCGAGGGAGTCGGCAATGGACTTGCGGGCATACTCTTGCCCGGTGTAGCCGGCCTCTTCAAAGGGCTGAGTCCAGTTCAGGAAGTGGCGGGCGGTCTCAGAGGGCAGCAGGCAGGAGGGCAAAAACACGTCCTTCGGCCCCACCGGCCTCGCCTCCACCGCCGTGAAGCTCAGGAAGATGAGCTCCTGGCGCTTCTCGTCGAGCAACATGACCCGGCTCCCCACCTGCCGAGCAGTGGTGTTGAGCACCACCCTCATCGCCGGGAGGGCTCCTGCCCCAGACAGGGCTTGCAGCGATCCCCGCCGTGTCGGGGGAACCACTTGCCCACGCCCTTGTACAAGGTGCCGCACTCAGAACAGCGTTTTTCCCGCGCCCTCAAGCCCACCATTTTCTGGTTGGGCGCCAAGGGCTCATCAGTTGGTCTGATGTATCGGACGTAAAGCCCCCTGGCGTTCCGATAAACAAGACCCCGGCGCTCCAGGGTCCGCACCGCCTTCCTGATGGCGTCGGGGGAAATGCGGGGGGCGCGGCGGATGAGGTCATTGAGCTCGAAGGGCAGCAGGTTAAAGACCACCTGCGTCAACGTCGGCGCTTTGCCTTTTTCGAAGGCGGGGGGAACGCGGGCGCGACGGGCACCGCCCTCCGGTTCTCCGGTGCCTTGTCCAGCACCGTCTGGCCCTGCAAAATTAAACATTCAAGCTTGGCTCCCACTCCGAATCGCGAGCGGCACTGACCAATGAACTCCAGTACCCCTCGTCCGTCGGCAGTGGCGGACAGGGCTCGCTGCCACTCGGCCCACTGGGAGGCGCGGCGCTCGCGGACACCGGAGCGGATGCTGTCAATGCGGTGGGAGAGCCCATCAGGGTCTTTAGAAACAGAGGCCACTCTCTCTCCGGGCGGGCTTCCGCCCACTTTTTCCAAGATTCGGTGTAGGCGGCCCGGAACTGGTCTGGCGCGTAAGCCGGGTCCAAAATGGCGCCCAAGATCCGGGGCATGGAGGAGCGCAGCACCGCGTCCCCCATCACACCAAACGCCTTCACTTGACCGCCCTCACGAGGCTTCGGCGTAAAGCAATGCTTAACCGTTCCCTGTATTGCTCAACGCTCTCGTGCGGAAGCTGGCGAGACTCGCCCAGCCGGTCAGCATCGCGGTCATACTTGGCCAGGGCTGCAAGCTGGGGATCAACCTGGCCTGCGACGGTAGGCAATTCATACTCTTCAGCCCACCACATGCCGGGACCAAAAAAGGTGCTGGCCTGCTTCACAAACTCGCTGCCAGTCTTGCCAGTGAGGTCACACCATCGCTTGTAAGCCTTTGTTCCATCGAGGATTTCCTGCCAAGAGGCGCCCGCAGAGACAGCCCTATGGATGAGCTTTGGCACATGCCCCCAGCCCTGACCGCCAGAGCGTTTGGGGTAGGAGGCGCGGAGTTGGGCGAGAAAGTCAGGTGGTAAATTCATTGTCCCTCCAAAAAATCCTTTTTTTGTTGTTCAAGAATCCCTGTCAATCCCTCTTGATCCTCAATGCTTGGTTAGTTCGGAAACGCCCCCCTACCCCCCAAATCTCTATTTGGAAGGTAGAGGGCCGTCATGCCTGGCCTGTCCCGGATGACGCCTGAGTGCTGCTTTTAGGTGTGCACTCTCTAACCCCGCACCATTCAGGTAGTACTTGACCACCTGTTTCAGCATTTCTACACTATTTCCTGACGCCTGACAAGTAGGTTCCCTCCTCCGAATGGGCGTCGTGTGATTCCTCCGTTTTTGGCCCCGGTTCTCGGGGCCTTTTTTTGCCCGCTGAGAGGGCGGGAGAATTCTTCTAAATTTGGGTCAATTCCCCCCTCCCGCTGCCAGTTAGGCAAGGGGCAGCCTAGAGCGCCTTCAAACATCGCGTCTGAGGGCTTGCCTGGCGTATCAGGACGGGGGAAGTGGGAGGGGCCGGTAGGGAGGGTAAGGGGGAGGCTTCCCCTAGTGTGGGACGCTCTACGCTCAGGTCTGGCGAGGGGGTGCCTGATCCATCCAGGCGGTCAGTCTGGTGACCATTTCCACGCTGGGGCGGGCCACCTTTTTGTTCTTATAGGCCCACGCCTGCTTCTGGCTTATTTTTACCTCCCGCGCAATGGCGGAGGTGCTTTCTGGTCGAGCAGATAAACGCTCAAAGAAGGCGTTGAGGTCAATCATGACTTAATGATATAGTGCGAGCACAAGGAAGTGGAGAATGACTTAAAGTTTTTTTTGCGGAGGACACACAAATGCTGAAAAAGGGGCGCCCCCAGACCCGAAAGGTTCTGGCAAACAATCTGCGCCGCCTCATGGTGGACAGGAATTGGACCCAGGCTGAATTGGCCGAGCGAGCAGGGATTGCCCAGAAGACCGTCAGTCAGGTGATCAACGAAGCCAGCGCAGCGTCGATTGAGACGGCGGAAGCGCTGGCAAAAGCGTTCGGACTGGAGGCGTGGCAGATGCTCATGCCGCCGGTGTCAACCGAGCTGGAAAAGGCGCAAGAGATGGCCACGCTCATCAAGCAAGTGCGGAACTCGAACGACTCTGACCGCGAGGTGATTGTCAATCTGGTGGAGCGCATGACCCGGAAATAATCAAAAAAAAGGTTGAAAGTGTGCGAACGATCAAGTAATATTCGACTAAAATGCGAATCGCCAGTGTCCCAATGACCGTTGAAGTCCATGGCCAGAGGTTGGCTGTTGACCTTCGCGCAAAGTATGCGGTGCTGGCCAGCTGTCCGATTGAAGTGGCCGTCTTGGAGGTGGGTCGTGCGGTGACCCAGCCAGACGGCCACACTGTTTTTGAACCCATCAATCTGGCTTGGCTGCCGGAGGATGTGGAGGGGCTGATTCGGCGGGTTGTCGCGGCGGACGCAGAGCGGTTCGTGGTGGCCGAGGTTGAGTCAGATTGAATGGCAATAACAAAAAGGAATTTGAACAATGGAGAAGGCGGAGACGATCAGGCTGTTGCAGGCCATGGACATCGAAGACATCGTTGTTCAAAACGCTCTGGCCCGGGTGGATGCAGCCAACGAGGAGCTTGAGGCTGCGATCAGGCACCTGAATCAGGTTCTGAACGATCAATTTGAGCACACCCATGGACACGCCTGAAGTGGCCAGGCTTCCGGTCCACGCCCTAGTGGACCCCACCATTACCTTTGGCCAACTCAGCCAAGCTCTGGCTGCGGGCGGCCTTCGACTTAGACGCGACAAGCGCGGGAGACTGGTTGTTCAGCACGCTCCTGGCCTTCTTGCGTCCCGAGGAAGTAGAAAATGACTGAAAACGACATTGAATTGCAGACCGAAGATGACAGGGCCGCTGCGGAGGCGTTCCAGCAGGAACTGGAGCGTCACCGCCGTGAGCACGAGGCCAACGTCGCCACGCAGCGTTTGCTGCTGGCTGGCGTCGAGACTTTTTTAACCCAAATGGAGAAAACGACATGCCGTTGAGTTTTGGCACGAGCGAGAAGAAAGGCTACACCCCAGTCCCGGCGGGCACCCACATTGGAGTGTGGGCAGGCATTGTGGACGTGGGCTTCCAGGACAGCCAACTGGTCGGGAGTTTCCCAAAGCCGCCGCGCCATGAAGTGGCCGTCTGCTTTGAGTTCCCGAGCGAAATGGTGGACGTGGGCGGTGAGCAGAAGCCTGCCAGGAAATGGAATCTGGTCACGGCCAGCATGGAGCCTCGCGCCAAGCTCAGGAAGTGGGTCGAGTTGACCGCCGGTAAACTGAGCGACGAGGAGGCGGGCAAGTTTGATTTGTTCTCGCTGGCCGGCAGGGCGGCCATCATCACCATCAGCCACAAGCCCTCGAAGACCCCTGGCAAGAGTTATGACAACGTGGAGAGCATTGCTCCCCTGATGCGAAACATGGAAGTGCCTGTGCTGTCCACCGAGCCCATCCTGTTCGGCGGCGACCACACCTCTACTCTGGAGCAGGTGCCCGCCTGGATCAGGGCCATGATCGACAAGCAGCTGCCCGCCGACGTGTTTTTTGCCAAACGCAAGGCGTTCTACGCTGCTCAGGATGCCAAGGAGGCCAAGGCCCCGGCTGAAGCGCCAGCGGCAGCGGAGGAGTTCAATGACGAGGTGCCCTTCTGATGCCCACGCAAGCCAAGGGGTACTTTCTGAGGGACGGCACCCGCGTCCCGAGCGTCACCACCGTGCTGAACGTGGTGGACAAGCCTGCCCTGAAGCCGTGGGCTTTCAGTCAGGGCCGCATTAGTGGGCTGGCTGAAGCGCGTGGCGAGCCGTTTGCCACGAGCCTGTACGAGGTCACCAAGGGGGCGCTGGAGGTGGGCACTATCGTTCACCTCATGGCCGAGTTGGACGTGAAGGGCGAAGACCCGGACTCCGCCATTCCGGTGGATCTGGATGCCGATCTGCGGGAGAAGGTGAGCTCAGGGTTTGCCGCCTACGTGGCTTGGAAGAAAGGCAGCCGGGTTGAGATCGTGGACTGCGAGGTGCCGGTCATCAGTGAGCGATACCGCTTTGGCGGCACGCTGGACTTCATCGGCAAGCTCGACGGCAAGCTGATTTTGGGCGACTTCAAGACCTCAAACGGCATTTGGCCTGAATACCTGGCTCAGTTGGCTGCCTACGCCCACGCTTATACCGAAAGTACTGAAAACGCCATTGAAGGTGGGTTTCACCTGCTGCGGTTTGCCAAGGAGCACGGGGACTTTGCCCACCACTACTTTCCCTCTCTTGATGAGGGGTGGGAGGCGTTTCTTTCGATGCGAACCCTCTATGACGCGATGGCCAAGCTTAAGAAGAGGGCGGCGTGATGACGGCACAAAAGCGAGAGCTTGAAGAAGCCTTCATCTCCACGGCCCTCTCAATGCGGCGGCGGGGCTACAAGCACTACTCCGCAGACGGCATCGGCCACATCTTGCGCTGGCAGAGCGCGGTGCGAGAGGAAGGGCCGTTCAAGATCAACAACAACAACATCTCCACCCTCGCCCGCCGAGCCATGGAGCGCTGCCCGGAGCTCTCCGGGTTCTTCCGCACCCGCAAGCAGGGCGGCGCATGAAAACCATGGCCCTCACTCTCTGCCTCGTCATTTTGCTGGTGGTCCTCTACGGCATCGTCTGCTTCATCGCAGACAAGCCGTGGGGCGGCGGAGACCTGTCTAGTAAGGAGAAGCGCCCGTGAGTAAGGAGGACAAGCTCAAGCGATTCCATGAGCGCGGCTGTCGGTGCGTGGCGTGCGACCCCAAGGCATGGGAACTGTGGCGGCTGATCCTGCTGGCCCTGCTCACCATCGTGCTGATCGCGGCGGTTGCATGAAGAAGCCCTTTCTCTACGCCCCCGCAGATCCCGCTAAGCGCCGCAAGCCGAAGCCCGGCCATCCCTGGACCAAATTCATGCCGGGGTGGCTGAAGAAGCGGGACGAGACCCTCCCTCACTGGAGGGACAACAAGTGAACGGGCTGGATCTGCTTATCGCAGCGGCGCTGGCGTTTGGGGTGTGGCAAGTGGTGAGGGAGCGGTGAGCAAAGCCACCAAGCCCTGCCCCTTCTGCGGCAGCTACGAAGTTGAGCCGATGAACACCGGCTGGAGCATGACCGGCGATTACGGGGAAACCATTATTTGCCTGACCTGCGAGGCGTGCGGGCCGTGGAAACGAGATGAGGCAGAGGCGTGGAAGGGATGGAATGAGCGGAAGGAGCCGAGGGAGCATTGATGAAATTCCTGATCCGCCAGTGCAAAAGTCAGGATGTGCCAGGAGGCAGGAATGACCAAGATTGAAGTGCAGGAGTGGGTGCCAGACGCCTCCAACCCTCCGCATTATCAGGGGGAGGTCGAGTGCATTGACGCCCTGCGGGCCGTGATGAGCGAGGAGGAGTTCAGGGGCTACTGCCGGGGCTCTGCCCTCGCCTATCTTTGGCGAATGGGCAAAAAGGACAAGGTAGAGCAGGAGGCCAGCAAGGCGCTCTGGTACATCAGCTGGCTGGCGGGCAAAGACCCTAGGGGCGAGTGAGATGTGGTTGAATGAGGAGGAAATGGCGGCCCTCACTGGGTTTGTGCGCCGCAGCAAACAACGCAAAGCCCTGCAGAAAATGGGCATCCGCTTTACGGAGCGGGCGAGAGATGGCTTCCCCCTAGTTGCAAAACAGCAGTTTCTAAGCAATACTCCGTCTAGGCAAGTGCCTAATTACTTGCCGCTTCTAAAAGACAGACGGAGGAATCATGCCCAGAAAACGAGAATCCAATCATCATCTCCCTAAAGGGGTGAGGGTCCACCACGGGGCCTACAGCTTCATCACCAAGGACGGCAAGCGCAAGCGCATCTGCGCCTTGGGCGAGGAGCACATCCTGTGGGAGTGGTTGCAGCGCGAGGGTGGCTACGAGCCTGGCCCCATCCAGACGCTCAATGACTGCTTTGACCGCTACATCGTAGAGGTGCTGCCCACCCTCTCCCCCCGCACGCAAGTGGACTACCGAAAGTCGATTGTGGTGCTCAGGGAGCGTTTCGGCCACATGCACCCGGATGAGGTGCTGCCGCGAGACATCGGGGCCTACTACGGGTTTGGGCGCGGGGCTGTACACCGGGCCAGGCAGATCGCGGTATTGAGCGCCATGTACTCCATTGCGGTGGGCCGGTGGTTCGTGGCAGACCGCAACCCGTGCCTCAGGGTGCAGAAGCCTAAGGTGAACCGCCGCACTCGCTATGTGACTGACGAGGACTTCAAGGCCGTCTACGACCTGTCTCCGCCCCGTATTCAGGTGGCCATGGACCTGGCCCTGCTCACCGGCCAGCGGCAGGGTGACCTGCTGGGGCTGCGCTGGACCCAAGTCACATCGGAAGGGGTGCTGTTTCAGCAGGGCAAGACCGGCAAGAAACTGCTGGTGGCCATGAGCCCTGCCCTGGAGGAGGTGCTGGCGAGGGCCAAGACGTTGAGGCCAGACATCCCCAAGGAGTTCGTGATCCGCACCCGGCATGGGCGCCAATACTCCTCGGCGGGGTTCCAGACGCTCTGGAAGCTCATCAGGAACCGGGCGCTCAAGGCCGGGACGCTCAAGGAGAGCTTCACCTTCCACGACCTCAGGGCCAAGTCAGCCTCTGACTCGGGCAGCCTGCAGGCGGCCTATGAGCGGCTGGGGCATTCAAGCCCGTCCATGACCCGCCAGGTGTATGACCGGGGCGTGCGGGTTGTGACCCCGCTTCGGTAGCAAAATAATGCTTACTTTTATTACTATACGACCCAGTTGCAAGAAAACAACGTGTAAGTCATTGAATTGGTGGGCCATGTAGGACTCGAACCTACAACCTACGGATTAAGAGTCTAAGTCTAGCACACCTTCAAACCCCTGATTTCTCAGGGGTTTTTTCTTGTTTGGTGGGAAGGGAAAATGAGAGAAATTTGGACTTTTTTGAGGTTAGGTAGAGTTACCTAACACGCCCAAATTGCTCCTTGATCTGATCCCTCAGGGCTAGGTACGCATCCTCCATCTCCGGGTCATTGGCCGCCATAGCCCCCAGCCTGTTTGCATGGGCAACGATTCTGGATGGAGGCAGAGTGGTGCTCTCTGCGAGCCACTTGGCGGCTTCAGGCTTCATCATCAGCCTGGTCAACATATTGGTGCCTGCCACCGTTCCTAGCACTGCTGCTATGGTAAGGAATCCAGTCTTGGCCAACTCTGGGCTGGCAAAAATGGTGCCACCCACCATCATGCCAGTGCCTGTGACACCAGTGCTGACAGTCGCCGAGGACAAGCCAGCGCCTGCCGTGCCGCTAGGGTTAGCCAGAAGCTTATTGCTCTCCCTTACCTTGCCAACGACAGAAACGATGTTTTCCAGGTCTTGCCTGTACTTGCTCTTTTGAGTTCCAAAAAGCGCGTCCAAGGCTCTGGGGTTGGCCTGAGCAATCCGGTTCCAGTTGGTCAAAAAAGTCTCAATCGAGAAAGGCATTTCTTCAGTTTCAACATTTGGCCTAGCCCTTCCCATCCTGCTCAAGACAGTAGAGCGGACAGTCTGCCACTGGTCAGGCTTCAAGCTGTTCTTGAGGACAAACAACTGAGTTGAGTCAGCAGGGGTGTTTCCTATTACGAAGTTATACACATCCCTGCCGCCGGTCTTGGCATTAATGTCATTCACGTACTCTTCAATGCGGTCAGAGCGCAATCGGTTGTAACGATTGGCTCGCTCAAAAGACCTTTGAGCCTCTGGACCTGCCCTTCTGGCCATGTCCTCCATGTCCTTGGTCAGGGCATCACGCAAGCGAATAAGTTCTGCTCGACTCTGACTGTTTAGTAATTCAGGATCGCCAAGCCTGTCAAACACAGAGGTCCGCAAGCGCTTGATCGCCTCGTATGGAATCTGCCCGCCGTTTTGCTGAATATCGTCAAAAAAGGCAACGGCATCTTCCCTGAGTTGCTTGTCAACGAAAAGCCTTTCGGACAGGTTAGGGGCTCCCTGCACCCCTTTATTTGATGAGACAAAGAAGTTGTAGGTGTTAGAGGCAGGGCTGGGGCTGTTTGCGCCTACATATCCATCAAAGTCCTGATACAGCCGGTCCCTAGTCGCGGCAGTACGCTTGGTCCATCCGCCCTGCCCAACCAGCCCGCTCTTAATCATTCTGCCAACGCTTTCAATGTCGAAGTTGCGAGTGCCGCTAATCATATCTACGGCATCTTGCACTCCAAGCGAGGTCGCCCGACTTCTGGCATTGGCAACAGGGTATCCACCAGGGGTGGCAGAAAGAGACCGCTCCATCCATGACAGCAGCCTGTTATTGCCAGCCAAACCTACAGTAGGTTGCACGCCAGCCCGCTCCATGTTCGCAATGTCTTGCGCCATCTGAGAGCCGTCCGCCCCCCTTAACGTGCCTCGAACAGCGGCGGCAGTGCTCATTCCAAGTGGAATGCCAAGCAAAGAGCCGATCATAGGCGCAAAAGGATTGTCAGGGCTGACATACTCTCCAATGGCTGCGCCTACTCCCGCGGCCAAGTCACTCGCCCCTTGGCCTACCAAGGCGCGGCTCACGGAAGTCCCGGCTCCCCTGGTAAGCAAGGATGCTGGTCCGCCCATAGAA
>Ga0208644_1003330_pt1 | contig 12526 bp, 27 predicted proteins | sample VirMetDEL_Nov_18_FD_184517 | JGI IMG/M metagenome (GOLD analysis project Ga0208644, IMG submission 184517) | Aqueous microbial communities from the Delaware River and Bay under freshwater to marine salinity gradient to study organic matter... | ecosystem: Environmental > Aquatic > Marine >... | reverse complement strand
GTAATGGGGTATTTTATATATGTTTTAGTAATAACTTCGTTAGAAGCGAGTTTAGGAGCCATTTAGGATGTAATAAAGAAGAGTAATGAATAATGATAAAAGAGATAATTGACATTTTGATCTTTGGGCCGCCAAGATTTAATCTTTTTGATGAGATAAAAGTGAGAAATCGGCGCATTAAAATGTTGACATTAGGAGTAATTTGTTGTATTGTGTTTGGCAATAAAGGGGAGGATTTCCACGACTTTTTCATTGAGGATTATAAAGAAGAATTAAGGCTTATTAAGGAGTATAAGAGCAAGATGATTGAGAGAAATAAGCGTATAGAACCTTTTTATATTGACAGAGAAAAGAGCATTGAAGAGATGATAAATGAGATTTCCAATTGATGGTATTTTGGGGCTTTTGGGCCGGTTTTAGGGCTTTTTATTGGGTTTTTGGGCTTTTTATTCTTTCGGGATACACGATTTTTAACCAAAAAATGTTAGCCATTTGGCTTGTTATTTGTTTTTTATTTGGTGAATTTTATACGGGCGGGTGCTATCTCTCTTCGCTCGTGTTATTATGGTTATCAACCATAAAAGAAAAAGGGAGAAATAAATAGTAATAAGAATAAATAAATAAAAGAAGAAGCAATAACATTCTTAATATAATATATAATACATAATAGAGTAGTAATAATAGTAATAAGAGTAATAAACAAAAAAAAGAAACGAAATAAACGAAATAAACGAAATAAAAGAGGTTTTTAATAATTTTAATAATTCTTATTGGTTTTATTGCTGTTTTTTATAAAAATAAATACCCTGCAATGCATAGTAGTAACCTTCTACCAATAAAATAATACAATAAAAAATACCCAAAATAACCCACCCCGCCCGAAAATCACTTAAATAAGACCAAAATAAGAAAAAAAGGGCAAAAAATAGTGGTTTTGCAAACACCTAATAATAAGCAATTTATAAAAAGTGGTATTCTTTTTTCTCTAATACTAGATATAGATTTTACCAACCCAAAAAATAGACGATTTTCGGCCAAATAATTGAGTTTTCTAAAAAACATTAATATTACATAAGTTGTTATAAATAAGCGATTTATAAAAAAATAGCAAAAAATAGCAAATAGAAAAAAAGTTAAAGGGCGGTGTGTTGGGATTGTGCGACACCAAGGTTTTGATGAAATTTGGTTCAAAAAATTTTCTACTTTTTTTGCAAATATGAGGTAAAATGTTGTAAATAAAGGGTTTATATTCATTTGAGCAAATGGTTAAAACGGTATAAAGTATTAGGGAAAAATCAATAAAACCAAATAAAAAGATTGCCAAAATCTGGCAAAAGGATGGGATAAAACAACACTTGGCGCGAAAAATCAAAAAGAGTCTTGACAAAGGTTCGCGAATCTAATAGATTCTCTCACTGAATAAAATAATAACCGATTATGAAAACAAAACTAATCTACAAAAAAAATCCACACGAAGAGACTAGAGAATTTATTTGTGAATCTTCATTACTTGAATTGATAAAAAAAAGTGAGCATATTTTTGCAGCAGCCAAAGAGCATGGTAATCCTTGTTATTATTTAACATACGATGACAATCATTTTGTCATATCGTGGAAAAATGGGTTTGGATGCAGCCTCAAAGAAGAGGTTATTTCATTTAAGAGGTTGGTTTCTGGTTACGATATTTTCACCTTAACAGAAGAAGATTTGTTTAATTTTTTAACAGGAGAATAAAATTATAGACACAATAGACAGAGTGGGAATTGCAATAGTAATAATTTCATTGCTTCTTATTATTATATTACAAGCGATTCAAAAAAATAATAAAATAGCAGAATTTAGAAAACAAGCAATAGAAAACGGCGCGGCCCATTGGGTTATTATAGACAATGAAGGAAATACTGCTTTTGAGTGGATTAAAAAATAATAAATAATAATAAAATTTCTTGACATTTTAAAATTGCACCCCATAATACATCAAATAATAACCAATTATGAAAAAGAACTTAGTCCTAAAAATCAACAATACGCAAGAAGCCGACTTTTGCGACCAAATACTAAAGAAAGTTGGGATTTTCCCTATCAATAACCTGCATTTAACTTTCGGGAAAGGTAGGGACCATTTATTTGTAGAGAATGGCAAATATTTTTTTACATACAAAGAGATTGTTGATAATGCTATCAAAAGGGGCGAGGTTGCTCTCGTAAACTCTTGGTGCGAATTTATCCTTTTTTATTTAAATGACTTTTATTATTTATGCAAAAGCAAAGAAGAGAAAATACAATTGCAAAAATTGTTTTTCGCAAATAATTTAGATAAAAAAAGGTATTATAAAGATGGATTGGGTAAAATGACTCACCCTATTTTGGAAATATCATTCGGAGAAGCATGGTTTTATAAACCTCAGTCAATACCGAACAAACAAGAAATTAGCCTTGACAATCTCACTCTTTTGATTAATAGTATTGGACAATTCGAAAAGCCAACCATGAAAACAGAAAATAAAACAAACAAAACCATCAATAATACAGTCATTCACCTAAAGGACAAAAAAGAAAGGGCGGCGGCCAAAGTTTATCTTGAAGGATTTTTTGAAGAGAATGATTTGGATATTGGATTTTGCAGGGAGGCTTTTAATTATTCAAATAAGGATTGTATTTATTTTCAAATAGATGATCAATATACAAAAATTGCATCATGGTATAACGGCTATAAAGCTGACAAATACACAAATGTTTTAAGCTTTGCTGAATTAGAAGAATTCGCCCAATTAATAAAAGAGGAGAAGAAGAAAGAAAAAGATTTCACCTTTGAAAACGGATTGGTCGCCAAATACAATAAAGACAATCGCCATATTGTTATTGGCTGTAAAGAAAAGCACTTTAAATTTTGGAGCGATTTTACCAACAATTTAATTAAATTAAATGAAGATTTTTCTATATCGGGTTATTGCTTCGCTATTAGCGAAATAAGAAATTTTAAAAAATGGCTGAACAATCTTTAAATAATAATAATAATAAAAAAAATAATAAAACCATGAAACAATTAAAAATAAATAGTGCCGCCGAAAAATTTGTCTCAAGAGATGAATTAAATAAATACATAAAAACCAGTATTGTTAATGTTGTTAGCAAGAAGGGCAATAAATATGCATACGCTCTCAAAATTGGAAATCTAAAAGAATATGCTGTTTTGCAGGTTAATACCGATTATGTAAACGGACAATGCAATTATGATTCTTTGTTTGAATATTATGACGTTTATCTTTTTGGCGCAAATAGCAATACTAAATTAACTAATATAAATAATAATTCTATTGAGGATGAATTCATTGATGCGATCAAAAGCAAAAAACAAATTGTAATTGCAAAAGAAAGAAATAATGATGTATCTTATATTATTGAGGCAAATAAAGGTTTGGGTAGCGATTATAGGGTGAAAGGGCTTGACGAAAATATCGGAACAAATGCTAGTATTAAGTGGATATTTGAGAATTTAGATGTATTTGTTCTTGACATTTGAGGGTTTTGCTGGAATAATATTAGCAAATAAATCAAATAATAATAAAACCATGAGATACATTGATAATTGTAAATGCAAAGAAATTTATCAACCCAAACACCAATACATTTTTAGCGGCCCATGTGTTATTACTAAAGAAATATACTCAGTAACAATTGAGGCGCAAAATTTGTTTAATTTTCGTCAATCTGATGATGTTATGGAGTTAGGGTTGGGCGCTGATGATAGGGAATTTGTTATGACAGGAACCAGCCCCAAAGGTTGGGAAATATTGTTTAAAGAAAGCTAAATAATGCACAATCCATTTAAATACAAAGAAAAAAGCCTATTGACAGTTGAAAAATTAATTGAAAAACTAAAAGATTTGCCGCCAAATATGAAGGTTTGTGTGCGAAATAAATACGTTAGTGAAACTGATATTTTAGAAGATTATGTTATTCATCAAGGAAATGCTTTTGAGGGTAGCGATGGGAATTTTCATATTTATTTTTGATTGAAAAAAATGTTCTATTTTTAATTGTTTGACAAAGAAAAACCTTGACAATCTCACTATTATTTGATAATGTGATTGTGTTATGAAAAAACCTAACCGAAAAGACCTATTTAATTATCTTTGTAAAGCCATTTCTACTTTAGAACAATGGCAATATGATAATAGTAGCGACAAATATAGAGAGTTGTTAGATAAATTGGACGAAATACGTCATGGTTTTACATTTAGCGGCACGAAATGGATGACGGAGAATCTGCAAGATTTAACCTTGTGGTGGAATGGACAAGATGAGGAGGATTTTAACTGTTTAAAATTATTAAGAATGAAAAGCTTTGGAACAATCTGAATAAAAGAGTTGAGTTTTTTTGCTAAAAAACGTTGACAATCCGTTATTTTCTGTTATTCTATTCTCACCATGAAAAACAACCAACTACTTAAATTCTCTCTCGGAAATGCTAAACTGTCAAATGATACTCTCATTTTTGACATTCCAGCAGGATACACTTGCCCAGCGGCAAAAAATTGCCTAGCATTCGCTAATAGAAAAACTGGCAAAATTAAAGATGGAAAAAACATTGAATTGAGATGTTATGCAGCATCACAAGAAGCCGTATATTCAAATGTTCGCAAGAAAAGATGGGATAATTATTCTATTTTAAAAAGCGCAAAAAATGTTAACGAATTAGTTCAAATTATTGAGTATTCCTTGTTAAAAAACATTAAAAGAAATACAAAAAAAGTTCGCATTCACTCATCCGGTGATTACTTTTCTTTAGATTATTTAAAGGCTTGGATTCAAATTGCCAAAAGAAACAAAAGTTTAATCTTCTATTCTTACACAAAAAGCGTTCACTTCTTCAAGCAATGTGAAGGAGAAATTCCTAGCAATTTTCGAATTACTTTTTCTCACGGCGGCAAGTATGATAGCCTTATTGAGGATAAAGATAAATCTGCAAAAGTTGTTTTTTCTCCTGAAGAAGCAAAACTTCTAAAATTAAAGATTGACCATGATGATTCAAATGCTTATAGTAAGAGCAAGAAATCATTTTCACTTTTAATCCATAACACACAACCAAAAAATTCTAAAGCGGCCAAGGCTTGGCAAGAGGTTAAAACTACCATTGGCGGATACTCAAGATAAGAAATCATGAAAAATAGAAAATTAAAACCCCTTCACTATTACGTAAATCAAGATTCTTTTTATATTGAATTAAATAATAAAAAACATCAAGCGCGCATGAATGAATTGACAGAAAGAATCAATCGGGCCAAAAATCAAACTAGAGAGAATTGAGTATAAATAACAAATTATTAAATAAAAAAAATCAAATTAGAGGGAATTAAATAAAAAAAGAAGATATGGTGGATACAATTATTTCAATCGGGGTTATAATCTTTATTTTAATTCTTTTAATTATTTGAAATTATGAAAATAGAGTCTTGACAAAATCACTTTCTTCCATTAGTATTCAATTATGTTCACTAACGAAGATTTAAAAAGATACCAAGAGCTGCTTAAAATATGCAAAGAGAAGGGAATCGTCGCAACAAATGAAACTAAGCCTGTTTGCATTCCTTTAAATAATAGAAGAAGAGTCAAAAGGGAAAGTTTTATGCAAAAAGCTAAAAACGATCTTTTAGGTGAATTTTCTAAATAATAAAATAATAACAGAATAATAAAAAAATAAAAACAATAAAAGAGATTGACAAGAGAACATTCTTTTGATAAAGTGACCTTACCATGAAAATACATTTTTATTTTTCTGATCTTAAATACTGGAATGCAATATTACATTATAAAATCAATAGCAAAATTCCCTTTACGATTATCAAACAGTCAACAACAGGACGGGGAACTTTAATACTGAAATATTCAAAGGGATTCGGAGAAAATCGCATAGTCTATAACGTTTCTTAAAAAAGAGATTGACAAACAATAAATCTTTTGATAAAGTAATAACATCATGAATAACAATAATAACAATAACAATAACAATAATCAAGAACCAATGACCGAAGAAACCGGACTAACCATCTTAAAGGTTATAATTTTAATCTATCTTTTCACGCAAATTTTGTAAAAGATAAAAAAGATAAAAAAGACTTGACAAGAGAACAACCCTTTGATAAGGTAACAACACCATGAAAATCCAAGCAAAAGAATTAATCTTCAAGCAACATAGTGTTAATTGCATCACCAACATTCAGAAGAGCCAAATTTTGGTTGAGGATGTTTGGAGAGATACGATAAACAAAAAAGATGGTTCCCAGTGGGTAGACGTAACCGAGTGGAATAAGGAGCAAATTAGAGATTTTCTAGGTTATTAAGGTTTTTTCATGGTGACATAGTGGGCGGCGGCTAAGGTTTTTTAAATGGTTTTAACTTTGGCTGTCGCCCTTTCTCCTTCTCTTCTTTTTTAACTTGACAATAACGTTTTTTTGATATAAGATAAACCCATCATGAAAACAACATTCAATTCTTTACAAATAGGTCAACCTTTTCTGATTAAAGAAAGTAGCCTTCCAAGAATAAAAATAAATGAAAAATTCTACATCATCATTGGCGACCTTGGAAAAGCATGTCATTTTTTTGACGGCTATTTGAATTTAGATAGCCAAGGAATTTCCGTTCAAGAAATTGCCAATCAATCAATACAATCAATAGTTAATAAAGCTTGACAATTCCCTTTTATTGATATAAGATAATCCTATCATGAAAACCATTATCCTTAATAACACCAAAGAAGCGCGTGAATTCATCGACAAGGCCAATGTCTTGAAATTCAATTTCCACAACAATGACAAAAACTGTTTAAAATTTTGTCACGAAGACAATTTTCCTGTCAGAATGGCAATCAAAAGCGACGACAAGGTTTATTTTTGGGACACCAATGCTGAATGGCAAAAAGGTTATGTTGATTATTCTTTTGGGTATTTGGAAGAGTTTTTTTCTGATTCGGATTTAGTCATCAATCCATGCCGATATCACTCTGGCCAAGTTCTTACGATTGGGGTTTTAAAAGAATTCTTGAACAATTGCGATCTTCCAGACGGTATGGAAATCGCCGTGAGGCAAAAATACACTGGCCCTGATGATGTGGCTAGTTTTGTCATAAACAAAGAGAATGTTTTTTGTAGCGATAAAAATGTTTTGAGTATTTATTATTGACAAGAGGATAATCCTTTAATAAAGTAACAGCATCATGAAAAACGGATCATACACAACGACACTGCCAATCGAATTGGAGTTCATAAAACCAGACGGCGACAATTTTTACAAAGAATTTGAAATAGAATTTTCTTCTCATTGGGTTAATGATAGCTTTGGATGGACGGAGGCTTGGGGGGCTAGGAGCTTTCACAAGGGGACCGATTATCTTGAGCAGTTAGACAACTGGAAAATCTTGGATGACGTTACAGAGGAAGAAAAAGTCGCCATTAAAGAGCATATTGACAAGCATGAAGATGAAATTCTTGAAAGAATGGGGGATAATTATGATCCTTATCACGATTGTCCGGTATAGTTTCCAAAAAAAAATAATTAAATAAAACAAAATAAAATAATAAAAAATGAAAACCTTCGAGATTGAAATATTCAAAAGAATTACCGCTTGCAAAACAATGAAGATTGATGCCGAAACAGAAGATGAGGCAATAAATAAGGCTTATGAGTCCTTCTCATCATGGAATCAAGACCAAATTGCCCATACTGAAGATGAACTCTCTTATTGTGAGGAGATTGAATCTAAATGACAAAGATATTTATTCTAAATAACAAAGATATTTATTATAAATAATAACAATTAATTTATTCTAAATAACAATTAATTTGTTCCAAATAGTAGACTATTTATTCTAAATAACAAAGATATTTGTTTCAAATAACAAACTTTTGGTCGCCAAATATGTAATGATTTTTATTAAATAATTGCTCCGCGCCACAAAGAATATCAATATTGATTAAAAAATGGAAATTGCGCGCAAAGTCTGTATTTTCGATTTTTTTTAAATTAAATTGTTTTTTATTGAAAAGAGTGTTGACATGATGGTCTTATTGATGTAGATTGATTGCGTTATGAATGAAACCATTGAAGATATTATTAATCGAATCAACAAAGAACAATTCGGATTTATCACCTTCCATGATGCGTCTGCTATCGTTGGAAAGACTCATGGTTGCGCCGATTTCAATGTATTGGCGAGAACAGGCATGGGGCGAGAAGTAATTAAGGTTGGAGATTATATCGATTTTGAGAAAAAAATTGTCGCCAAGGGCGATTATATTCGTGATTTTAGCGTAGGTTTTTATGTTGGGGGCGAAAAAGACCAATCTTGGGATAAATTTTGCGCCGAATTCGCCTTGTAATAATAAAAAAACAAATAAAAACAAATAAAAATAAAACCATGAAATCAAATTTTATTCTTGTCGGCGATATTTCTGATCATACTTTTGCTCGTTTTCTAAATAGATTCGGCGATTGGAGGCATTTTTCCTTCCAAAACATCACAAATTTTATAAATAAAAAAACAAATAAGGTTCTGGCGTATTGCATTTATACAAACGGATGTTTCGCAAAAAAGGTTTTCATTAATGAAGATTTTTATGCTGAATATAAAAATTGTATTGACAAATAACCATTAATTTGATTAAATAATAACCATCATGAAATTTGAATACGCAATCAAAAACCAAAACAACAAATACTACCGTGGCTCCGTATATGGGAACGAAAAAGATTGGACTAATCGCCCTCAAGAAATATTTACTTATTCTTTGGAATTAGCACATAAGAAAATCCAATTGTTCCCAGTAATGTTCAAGAATTGCAAAGTAGAAAGAATTGTTTAATTTGATTAAAAAAAGTGTTGACTTTTCCCCTTTTGTTTAGTAATGTTTAAACCGTAGACAATAACCATTAAATAGATAAGAAAGTAAAATTATGGGATATACTCACTATTGGTATCAAGGTAGAGATTTAACAAATGACGAGTGGCAAACCATTTGCCAAAAATCACAAGAATTATTTGAATCAAATAAAAATTTGGTCGCTAACGGCATGGGGGATGACGGAACCAATCCTGAAATAAATGATGATGAAATTTCATTCAATGGAATTGGGGATGACAGCCATGAAACGTGCTTTGTCACAAAAAAGAAAACCTTTAATGACTGGGAGGATAAAAAAGGCGAGTCGTTTAGTTTCTGCAAAACTGCTCATAAGCCTTATGATAAGGTTGTGGTGCAATTCTTAAAAATGATTCGCGATGTTACGGGAAATACTTTTCGATTGTCCAGTGATGGCGAGGGTGTTTTTGATTAAAAAAATAATTCTTGACAGAATTAAAATAATCTGATTAAATTAATAGCGTTATGATTAAAAAACTATTCAATAAATTGGTTTTCGGCACAACATCTTCACTTTTTTGTTATAAAAAATTAGCCTATTATGGCAAGAAAATAGGCATTGGATTTGACAGATTCGCCGACACGCAAGGCCCGTATGCCGGTATTAAATTGGGCCAAATAAAAACAATAACTGTTTTTTGGCTCCGAATCGGCGCAAAATATAAACAAATTGATCTTTTTTCTGTTTAAAATAAACAATTCTGTTTAAATAATTATTCACGCCCTTTGGGATTAATTTCTCAAAGGGTTTTTTTATTATTGACAAAAGGAACGTGATCGCATAAGATGTTTAAACCATGAAGACGAAATACTCTCTCTCCTATTATTTTGAAACATTCGCCCTTTCTAAAGAGGGCGGGAATCTCTCTTTAGAAGCGGAAAATAATTACGATTTGATTCAATCCGTCATCGATTTTCTTATTTCTGCTCGTTTTTTTAGAAATGAATCTTTTGTTAATGAAGTGTCACTGATAGGCGATAGAATTGAAATAAAAGTAAATGACCCCACCGGATTGGAGTTCTGTTTCTTTTTTAAACAAAGCAAATAAACAAATAAAAACCATGAAAAAGCGAAACATTAAAGTTAAAATTGAAGATCATCGTTTTATAATTTATGTCAATGATGCTCGTTTTTGCGAAATAACAGAATTGATGTATGGTTATCAATGTTACAATAGAGAGAAACTCGATTCATTATCAACTGAGGAATTAGAATTAATTTGGGACAAGGTAGAACGTAGACAAAGGATTGACAAATAATAAAAGAGAGAAGGGTTTTTCAAATAATAAAATAACAATCGAGCGGTCACAAATAACCAAATTGTGGCCGTTTTTTGTTGACATTGTTTCATTTTTTTAGTATTGTTTTTGTCAATGAACGCTACTTTTGAACTCCCCAACGGCAACAAAGTCCAGTTCCCTTTGACTGGAGAAACCATTGTTGGTTGTAACGGCAACGAAGTACCAAGCCATTACCTTGGCAAACATTATCTTTATGTTTGGAATAAAAGCATTAAAATGCATCTCTATTATTGCTTTGAAGATGACTTGTATTATCCAAATTGCCCTTGGCAATAAATCCAAATAACAATCCTTTGCCGCCCCTTTCCTTATGGATTGGGGCTTTTTTTTGTTACTCGCGAATCTTTCAGATTCTCTCGAAGAAAATTACAAATAAATAAAAGCCAAATAATAAATCTATTTTTTTAAATAATAAATTTCTGATTGCAAATAAATGAATTACAAATAAATAAAAGCCAAATAATCAAATTGCAAATAATCAAATTGCAAATAACTCAATTGCAAATAATAAAAAGCCAAATAAGAAAGCGGCGCGCGCCACATTGCAATGAAGATTGGATTTTTCTGTTTAGAAAAAGATTCCTTTTTCCCATCTTTTTTCTGTTTAGAAAATTTTCACTTTAACGATAACGGAAATTGGTTAAATGTTGGCATACGACCTGCTCACGTTACCGATAACTTTACCGATAACGGGAAAGGTCACTTTATCGTTACAATTTCGCCCCTAAGCATAGGATGCTTGTTTTCTGGTGTCCTGACATTCGGAATGTTTAAAAACGTCTTACAAGCAATTCTGTGAGCTTGGCATACTATTTGCTACGTTAACGGTAACGGAAAATGGTGGTATTGTTGTTTTTTTGCTGATTAATTAAATGGAAAAAGGAATCGTTTTTTTGTTTTTAAAAAAGCTTGATTAATTAATTCTGATCATGTAATGTTTTTACAAGCTAGGCAATCACGCCAAGCCGGAAACCATTAGAATAGATTGGATAAATTACTATGTCACATATGATCGAAGAAGGTAAGGATGTTGTATTCACTCCTAACATGGAAGAGTTCCGCTCAACATGGCACAATAAACATACCGTCGCAGACGGTAATCGCATCGAACCAGACGGTTCCAACATCAGACAAGCTTTTTGCCCTATCGTTGAAATTCCAATGAATCCTCAGTTTCCAGATAGCATGGAACTTGATCAGGAAATTCAGGATGAGATTGCAAGCTGGAAGCTTATCGCGGCAGACTGCCGTGAAGGTATTTCCGGCAAGATCCACCCTTTGCACGTTCCTAAAGACGGTTACCAGATTCACCAGAATAAGCTTTTGTTCGATTGCATGGTGAAATCTGCCGAGCAAGTACTTGGCTCTGGAAATTTCGAGATTGCTACCGTTGGAACTCTTGACGGTTACAAGCAATTTTTCATGAGTATCGCCATCAAAGGCATGGAGTCTTTTGTTGTTGGCGACAAATCCGACAAATGGAAGCAGTATTTTAACTTGATTTCGTCGCATAATGGCTTGGTAGCCAGCTCGTTTATGCTCGCGTTCATCAGAATGGTTTGCATGAATACGGTTATGGCTAGTATTTCACAAGCGTCTGCAAATGGAACTCAATCAACATTTCGCCATTCCAAGAATTCTCTCGATTTGATCACTCCTGAGTCTTTTGAGACTACTTTGCGTGAATGGGTGACAAATTCAGAGAATTACCGGAATTCTCTTGAGTCTCTTCGTGAATCCTCAATGAATCTTGATGCTTTCAGCGCTTTCAGCGCTGGAGTTTTCACTGAGGAGAAAAGTGATAAGATCAGCACCACATCATTCAATCGAGTGACAGAACTTGAATCTCTTTTTGTTCGTGGCAAGGGCAATTCTGGGGTATCACGCTATGACGCCTTGAATGCATGGACGGAATACTTCACCAGCGGAAACGGTGCTGGCAAACAATCAGGAGCGAAAAAAATCGCTCGTGCCAATTTCGGACGCGGCAATGACTGGAAAAATGAAGCTTTTCGCGTGCTTACTGATCAGGATGAGTTTGACACTGCAATGGAGCGAGGCGAGCGCTTGCTCCATGATAGGGCTTTGTTGGCCAAAGCAAATTGATTCTTTTTAATTTTATTTGATTGTGCATGGACTCCCTGAAAGGGGAGTCTTTTTTTGTTCGCGAATCTTCTCATGTTATTTTTCAAATAATAAAAAGTTATTTTTCAAATAATAAAAAGTTATTTTTCAAATAATAAAGTTATTTTTTTCAAATAATAAAGTTATTTTTTTCAAATATAAAAAAGTGAATTGCAAA
>Ga0208644_1003329_pt1 | contig 12527 bp, 14 predicted proteins | sample VirMetDEL_Nov_18_FD_184517 | JGI IMG/M metagenome (GOLD analysis project Ga0208644, IMG submission 184517) | Aqueous microbial communities from the Delaware River and Bay under freshwater to marine salinity gradient to study organic matter... | ecosystem: Environmental > Aquatic > Marine >... | reverse complement strand
GTATGGATCGTGCTCGTGCGTTGGCTGATGCTCAAATGGCTGCTGATGCTACCAAGTACGGCATGGACCAACAGGCTGCACAGCTTAACTTGGCTAAGGGTCTCTTTAATGCTGGTATGGCTCCTGAAGATCTTGGTTTACAGCAGTTGCAAGCAGGTGTCAACCTTGGTTCTACAGAAGCAAATGCTGGCTATAACATGGCTAACCTGTATAACCGTGGCATGACGGATTACTACAAGACCATGTTGGGCGCTGCAGATACCAATGTTGCCAATGCTACCTATTTGCCGGGTGCTAACCTCACGGCTGCTGGAGAACAGCTTAAGAGGCAACAGACATATCTTACTAGTCTGCAAGGAAACATGTCTTCATATGAGCCACTTACAACCCCTAAACCTATGATTTCTGGTGGTAATTATGTTGCAGGTATGTTGGGTAATACGCTGATGGACTACGGCTTAAGCAACATTATGCCTAAAATGCAATACGGACCCGCCTAAGGAGATACTAATGGCTACAGATATTATGAGTTTGTTTGGAAACTACGATCCTGAAGCTGAAGCACGTCAGCGCAGGCAATCCTTCCAACAGAGTCTATCGCAAACAACAGACCCACGTCAGTTTGTTGCTTTGTTGGGTACAAATATGGGTGCTTCTCTTGGTCGTGCCGCTACTGGTTTGTTGGGTGGTCCTACGAAAGAACAAAAGATCCAGCAGGTTCTTCAGCAAGTTGGTAATATTTCTGATCCCCTTGGTCAAGCACAGGCTGCTTATGAATTGTTCCAAAAAGAAGGAATGGTTCAAGAAGCACAGAAGATCATGGGTCGTATCCAAGAGCTGCAAAAGAGCAAACAGAAAGAACAGTTCCAGAACTTCATGACGACTGCTTCAGTTGAATCACCTGAGGATTTGCTTAAGGCTGCTCGTGCGGCTTATGCTGCCGGTGAGAATCAAACTGGTGCTAGCTTGATGGCTTCTTACAAGAATGCTAAAGCAGCCGTAGGTAAAGCCCCTGATCGTAAACAACGGTTTGAAGGTAATGACATTATCTATGAAGAGTGGGATCCTACAAAACAAATGTATGTTGAAGTTGGACGTGCTCCTCGGTCTGTCGCTGGTCAAAAACCAGACATGATTCAGAATCTTGAGTATCAAGCAAAACTTATTGGTTGTAATCTTAGTGATCCAGAGTGTTATGCCAAGGCTGAAGAAAAAGTAATTAACTTGAAGCGTCAAGACACAGCAGAATCATCTGTCATCGCAAACACCTTTAAAGAACTTGAGACAAAACAGCTGCCTGCTGCCCGTGCTGCTGAAAAACGAGTTAAGCGTATTGATCGTGGATTAAAAATACTAGGAGCAGATGGAGCAAAACCAATAACAGGCGCCTTTGCAGAAGCAAGGCTGACAGCCGACAAGGTTGCTTCTTTGTTTGGACTGAGTAAAGGGGCTGCAGCATCAGCGACTGAGGCTCTTACAGCCAACCAGCTTGAGATTGCTGCTCGAATTCTAGCCTCTGGTGCTTTTGGTGCGGGAACTGGTATTTCAGAAAGAGACTTAACAAGTGCCATGCAGATGGCTGGTGCTGATATGACGCTGACCGTTGGCGGTATGGTTGAGATCCTCAAGAGTCTCCGTGAGTCTTCTATCAGCGAGATTGAAGAACATAACAGAGATATTGAGAATCTTTCAGACGTTGTTCTTAAACGTAGCGCTTATTCTCGTAGCCGTTACCTTGTTCCTGTACCTGAGCGCCTCCCTAGTATAAAACCTTTGAAAGAAATGACGGTAGAAGAACTTAAGAACTTGAGAGACCAAAAGTTAAAGGGAAAAAAATAATGGCCTATGAATACACGTTGGAAGAAATCGAGGCTGAACTGCAGGCACGAGAGAATCAAAGGGATGCCACTGGCAGTCCTCCGACTGCGGAAAATATGCAAAACCAAGGTGGATCCACTGGTGGTCTCCCGCCTGTGGGAAACATGCAGTCTGCTGCGGATTTAGTAAGTGGTTTTCCTGAGCGTGTAGGAAGCGCTCTGAAGGGTCGTTACGAAGAAGCCAAGGGTGCAGTCAACCGTTATCTCCAAGGGCAACAGACGGGCCCTGAGACTGCTCTGCAGGTCGTTGGTAAAGGTGTGGCTGGTTCCGCTGCAGATGTCGTTGGTGAAACCGTCAGCACGGCTGTAGGTGCTGCTGCTGACATGTATGACCCTAAGTTGCGCCAAGGGTTCAACGACTTGATGAAGAATGTCACTGACTCTGAACCAGCAAGACAAGCCATCGAGTACTACATGTCTCTGGATGATCGAGCACGAGCAAACATTGAATCTATTTTCAACATCAGCGCTGTGCTTGCTCCTTGGAAGACACGGATGGTCTCAAAGGCTACAAAAACAGATCCTATGGCTGCTGCCATGGTTATCGAGAGCAAGCCAGTGGCTCTTAAGAAACGTATGCTTAAACGTCTCCTGAGTCCTCCTCGTGATGCCGCTACGATTGACTTTGAACTGAAGAACGGTACAAAATACTTGGATGAGATGGTCGATGATATTGCAGACATCAAGGGCTTCTCACCTATCAAGAATCCTACTTCAAACATGGCTGCTTTGACCAAGCACTTTGATAAGCTCGAGAACCGACTTCAGGATGAACTTGGAAAGTTTGACAGTGATTGGAAGATGCCCAACGCTAAGAAAGCCTTTGGTCAAACCTTGTCAGACACTATCCAAAACTCTCCTAACATGAGGGTCAAGGGTCTGGACGGTAATTCAAAACAAAACCTGTACGCAAGCATTATGCGTAAATATGACGGCGTCACCAAGAACTTGAAAGAGCAGGGTATCGAACCCAACAGTCTCAAAGGTCTTTTGGCTACCCGCCGTGCATTCGATAAGCAAATCTTGAAGGATATTGAGAAAGCTGTGGATGCTGGTGGTTCAGCTCAGCTTGCTGCTGAGAAACAAGCCATCATGGACATGCGTAAAGCACTGAACGACGTGATCAACGGCTTTGTAGATCAGTCTCCCAACGCTGGTGAGTCAGTCAAAGAACTGCTAAAGAAGCAAAGCTCAGTGCTCAAGGCTGAAAATAACTACTCAAGAAAACTTCAGCTTACCGATCAGGACCTTCAGAATCGTAACTTTGTGTCTCAGGCGCTCCAAGCGCACCCAATCTTGGCATATCGTGCCATGACACAATCAGGCAAGGCCCCGTTGTATGCTGCTGTTCTGGCAGCCCCTGAGGCTATCAATGCAGGCTTGGAAAGCTTTGGTGCAGCACGTCGAGTCATGGCGCAACCTAGGGTTCCTTTGGTTCGCTCTGGCATGTTCTACGGTGGAGAAGAGGAGCAACAGTAATGGGTCCAGAAGCATTCCAAAACGAGCTGACAGGCCCTGAGAAGAAGGGTATTTTTGCTAACACTCTCGACAGCATAGACGAGCGCTGGAACGGCAAAGGGATGCAAGGTGTAGAGCAAGCCCTTAAAGAAGGAAACATCTTTCGTTATATCACCCGTCTTGGTGGTGTAGGTTTAGGAACTATTGGGGATGTCCTTGCTGCTGTACCAGACGCTATCTTTGAAGCCGCCGGTATCAACAAAAAAGTAGCAGAAGCAATTCAAAAAGGATTGGATACTGAAGCTGGTAAAAAACTTGTAAAACTGGCTAAAGATAATCCTGAGTATGCTGGAGATATTGGGGCTTTGTTTGATGCTGTTTCAGTTATTCCTTCTGCTAAGTATGCAAAGAATGTTGTAAACGATGTATTGCATAACGTGGCAACTAAAGTTGAAGGCGGTGCTCCGGGAGATGCTATTCAAGCCGTAAGAGAAAAGATAGCACAAGTTCGTAATGTACCTGCACCAGAAAAACCTAACTTTTACAATGCACCTGCATTACAACCTCTTTTGATCGCAGGCAGCTCTGTAGACGGTCTCTGGGGTGCGCTGAATGATCGGTTTAATCTTTTTCAATTAGCAAACACAGGAGCCAGCGGTTTTCCAACAAACCGCCGCAGAGAAATTCGTAATGCGATGAAAGCCGGTAAAGAGCTAGACGCTGCCGGAAGCGCTGCTGCTGGTAGAACACTGAATGAACAAAGGTATAACATGGATACACCTATGTATCCTAAGGGTTCTCCTCTTGATAGATATCAGTACGTTACCACACAAATTCCATCAACAGATGTTGAAACACTCATGCAACGAATGGGTGGAAGAGATATTCCAAAAGAAGTTACTGAAAGACATTTAAAAGATCTTCAGGTTAACATGCTCAGTGGCAAATCAGGATGGGATGAGAAATTAAATTCTATTTTTAATGCTCCAGAGTATGGTACAACGGTTGACATTTTGAATCCAAATGCTTTCAGAGCACACGCTGAAATGGCTGATACTCCAATGGATCGTGCTCCGGGAACGGCTTTGAATAAGATGTTTACAGAAAGACGTCTTGCCGCTCTTCCTGAAGAAACAACACAGTTTGAACTAAGTAAGGCTTCTAAGACAGCAGACAATACAAACTGGAGGCTCGCTAACAAGATGGGAAGTAAAGTAGATGCTACAAAATACATCTTGAAAGCCGTTGAGAAACAAAAGAGGGGTCTTTCTTTAAATGAAAAAGAAGCTAAGGCGTTGTCTGCTTATGAGAAAACAAAAGTAAACCCAACCGAAAACGGTTTCACACACAGCGGAACCAGTTACGTTAGTGCTCAAAAGCAGCTTGGCGGTGTCCATCAAGCATCTTCTATAAAAGATAAAGACATTTATAACACAGTGTCAGATAGACATAACCTATTTGGTATGTCTTTTATTGATCCAGCTGTCGATAAAGTGGCTGTCTTTCCGACTCAAAAACGAACTGTGGGTAAAGAAGGACTTACTACAGAAGCTCGACAAAGCCGCTACATGAATCGTGAGGATGTCAACACTATCAGTACAGCTGAACTAGAGAAGCTATCAGGTGTTCCTAGGAAAAAAGGTGAGGATGCTGTGTCTTATCAGTTGAGGGCTATCGGAGAAGTTAAAGCACAACCCGGAATGCAAGACTTTGCTGAAGTACTCAAGAACCTGATGTGGACAGGATATGTAGGAACAAGTAACATGGAAGAATAACAAAAGGGACCTTAGGGTCCCTTAAGTTTATCCAAATTCTATTTCATAGAAGTCTCCTATGTAGACAGAGAAGAATGGAATTTTGATGATAAGACCCATGAATGCCACGGGTTTATTTTCATCCTCTTGTGTTTCTACTAGGTGAATGGTGTTCTCGTTGTGTTCAATGTCGAACCCCATGCCCAGTCGTGTGTTGATGTTAATCATTAAGTTTCTCCAGAAGTTTATCTGCGTACTTCACTGCACTTTCACACAGAGAATCTCCAGCGTTAAACTCTGGTCCATCTTCTGATTCCTTAAGCATAGCGTCTGGCTTCCATGCTAGGTTGTTAACCAAACCTGCTAAGATCTGTGTTGCAATCTCAGCTCTGGTCATGCCTCTGGTTCCTTCTCTTCTTTAGTTTCCTGTGCTTGATATTGCTGCACAAGTTTCTGATGCAGAGGGAATGCTCCAGATTCCGTAGGCAGGTTGCCCAACACACGGATGATGAAAGCAGCTTCGTTTTGCTCGAGGTTAAAGTTCATTTTAGTTCTCCTTTACAAAAGGTACGGTTCTCACGGATGGGTAAAGTTCCATAAACTCTTCCCGGCTAATATCACGTCCAATCTTAATCTCTTGAAAGACCACCCCGTTTTGAGCGTAGGTGGCTTTCAGAGTATTACACGCTGGACAATTGTCTTTTGTGTAAACTGTAATCATTAGATCTCACAGCCTCCTGCAGTACACGCCAATGTCTGAGCGCCTTCTACGTTGTCTGTGTTCTCAATGAACAGATCCCAGTTGATCGGAGGCGGCTGGTTCTTAAGCATTACATTGTACTGCTCTTCGTTGATCTCCTCATACGGTGCTTGTCGATACGTGCCGCCATCGTAAGGCAAGAACGAAACACCAGTGATGTCATCGAAGTGATTCCAAACCCATGCGCCAACCTCAGGCCATTCCTTCTCTTCCACACTGATCGTCACAGAAGGCTTGTGCTCACAGTAGTGAAGCTGATACAAACGCCACAGACGCAGGTGCTTGATGGCATCTAGGTCTTCACGCAACAAGGCTTCATCAGCAACCTTCACAGGAAAACTAAAGACCGTTGTGCTGTCTGGTTTCATCACACAAGGTTCAGCTTGGAAACCCTGAGAGATCAGGAAAGCAGTGAGAGGATCCTTGTTATCGGACCGAACACGACGAATGTAAAACCGACTATGATTTGGATGAATACCACTAGCAGTGCCAGCCAATTGACTGACTGTGCCCTCAGGCTTAATTGCAGTGATAGCTGCACTACGGGATATACCCAAAGAATCAGCAAACTCAGCATTAACAGAAACTGCAACATCTTTTAGCTCCTCAAGAAACTTAGGCAACTCAGGATCATCTGGGTTGTTCAATAGTTTGTTGTCCAGAATACCAGTCATTGACACACCCAACAAACGCTCTTCTTCGGTGTTTTTTTGCCACACCTTACGAAGATATGGGAAGTTGGTCATCGTGGACTGGAATGTCCCCAGAATCGTTGCCAACCGAATCTTACCGCGTAGTACATCAGCTGTATCGGTGCTACGAACAATAACGCTACTAAGGTTACAAAACTGATAAGGACGGAGAATAATCTCAGAACAGGGATTAGTGCCCCAATCATGACCCAGTTCACGGCGCTGATTACGACCTGCCTGCAGCTCCGAAGCGTATCGGCTAAAGATACCTCGCTCTCCTGAGTGGCTTTCATAGATACTACTCCATTCTCTCATAAACTGACCAACGGTAGGCTTGGACGTGTACACAGCACTGTTGTTTGCCAATGCACGTTGACCGTTACCATCCCACCAGTTACCTGCCTTAGCGTGAGCCATACGGTCATCGCTCAGGTCAGACAGAGAGATCATAGCGGACCGTCGTACTCCTCCAACGACAACCACTTCTCCGATTTTGCAGAGGATGTCGTGGCAATCGAGGGTGGAAAGTTTGCGTCCCACACACCCCTTAAATTTTGCAACAGTGTAAGCGAATAGTTCAACGAGGGGCTCAGGTCCGGACGCTCTGCCGCCAAACGTTTTAAGTCGCGTTCCTGCTGGTCGAACAGCCGAGACATCCCACTGTGGTACTTCTCCAGCGTAGAGTAGAGCGATGAGCTGTCGGAGAGACTTTGCCCATCCTTCTTTTGAGTCTTTGACGTGGATGATTGTTTTTGAGTCATACAGTTTCTCCGGAATCTCTGGCAGTTTATTGACATACTGCTGTTCGACAGAGAAACCGACACCAGTACCACACAACAAGATATACATCGCCTCATCGAACGCCTTAGGGTCGTCAATGGGCAGGTATGAACAATTGTATCCAGCGATGTTCTGACGCTCTAAGGCTTCCCCAGCGGTCATGATGGAACGCATAGACGGGACTACCTCGAGCTTGGTTACAGCCTCCTGAAGCTCATTACGCAACGCTGGAGACAACGTATAGTGGTGCTTCTTCTTCAGATGACCTTCCATGAAATCAAAGTATCGTGCCACGGTTTCATGCCAGTGCTCACGACGACCTTTGTCATCGAGATATCGAGCATAACGACTCTTGGCAATGTATTCATTATAACTATTCATTAACGATTATCTCCATTTCCCTTGATTACATCACGAGCTTGACGATCAAGTAGTTTGTTCATGTTCTGTTCAATAACGTCTGTGGCTTGTACATTCAGTGCGGTGCATAGTTGGCAGAGATACCAGAACACATCCCCAACTTCACTTACAATGTCTTTGTCGTTTCGTACATTGTCCCGAACGATCTTCTTAATTTTTCCAGCGACTTCACCGGCTTCGCTAGTTAAACCCAAGGACAAATACACTAGGGCATTGTCCTTAGGATAAATAGCGGTGGTTGCGGTGAACTGCTGATATTCAGCTAGATTCAACTTTCTTCCTCCATCTGTTGCACCACTTAATCAGGCGATCGAATTGCTCAGCATCTTCTTCATCAAACTTGATTGTTCCTCGAGAGCCTTCAAAGCTCCAGTTAAGACCTCTTTCTGAATCGAGATAGGCTCCAGAATTAATGATCGCATATGCTTCTGCGTATCGGATTGCAGACTTTGATTTAAATATGCTGAGAATAGTTTTTCGTTCAATTGCTTCTGCATCTCGTTGTATTGTTTTACTAGAGCTGCAGTATTCTCGCCAATCATTTTCAACCCATCCAGCGCCTCTTTTAGCCCAGAATTGTTTTCTACCGACATAATACTCTCCATTCTTCATTTCAATTAAATAGATGAATCCTAAGAAATCATCTAGCCGACTTTTGTAGTTAGTGATGCCTGTGGCATTCTTCCATTGTAGATCATTCCTCGGCATTTTCTCTGAACTCTTCTTCAAAGTAATCTGCCATGTCTTCGATACGATCCTGAAGTAGCTCCACAAGTTCTTCCGTAGTTAACTTAAGAACTTCTACCAGCAGATCTGGATCGTATGTCTCTACAATTTTTTCTTTTAGTTCTTCTATGGTAAACATCACTGTTCTACCTCCCCTTCGACATCAAAATCATCAAGATCAAACGACTCAACAAAACTGATGTCTTCTTCTGAGAGGACTGGACGATCTAGAGCAGCGATAAATTCCTCTAGTTCTGCCTTCATGTCCTCTATACTCAGTGCTCTGGGAAAAGCTGGACTTTCGCCCAACAATTCCAGTTCACCTTCACTGTTGAAGATGGTCTCACGAAAAGTCATGAAACCATTCTTCTGTTGGAACAACATTAACTTGTTCAAACCTGCTCTCATTTAGTCAGCTCCGGGACTTTAGGTTCGTTTACGACCTTTACCAAGAACTTTGGACCATTGTAATACAAGAAAGTACGCATTTCTGGATAACACGCTTGCTTGTATTGGCAATAAGAACAACCAACGCCAAGTTTTAAGTTGCCAGACTTTCCGTCTTCTTCGGGAGCATGACAGAAGTCTGGTGATTCCTCTTGCTCCACAGCCTTTTTTAGCTCAATGATCTTTGCTTCGATATCTTCCTTGAGCTTCGGATGATTGGTGTTCTCCAGATCATACTCAAGCCACGTCAGGTGACCATTCTGCTTATCCATTGCAAGCCAAGCGATCTTTGTGTCTCCTTCTGACTTAGCGTAGGCTTTGAGCTGGTCAATGTATCCAAAGGCATCATCGTCAACCAGAGAACCATCTTTGAACTTCTTGAAGCTGTAAGAGCTGGTACTCTTAACATCCATCAAACGACCATCAATCCGACCATCCATGTGTCCCACGACACCTGCGACTTCACAACGTTTCTGCTCGTCCGTCACAGAGTGTCCAGATGCCTTCACAAGGAACAAAAGCATCTCTTCGATGATGTGACCATACATGAACTTAAGTTGCGTGTGTGGAGCCATCTCTTCTGCTTCTGTACCGTGCATCAGATGCCACAGGTACTTCTTGGTGCGTCCTACATTAGATAACCGAAGTGTCCTGCGGTCTGTCTTGTACTCGGACAGTTGGCGTTTCATGATCTTCTTCATCGACTCGCCAAACTCGTGGATGAGATAGTCTATGTTGACATTCTCTGGAACCTGCTTTGTTTTCAGCAGATTATAAATGTCGTCAATCAGTGTGTCTGTGCCCATGTTTCTCCAATCTTAAAGTCACCGTCCAAAGGACATCTTAGCTTAAGTTGCACTCCTGCAGCCTTAATACATTCTACAGCAAGCCATCCAAAAGTTTCAGCCTGATCCTCTCTGACTTCAGCTTGGATTTCATCGTGGATGTTACCAACGAATTTATACTGTATATTATATATTTTAGCATACTCAGCAAGAATTGTCAATGCTTTCTTCATAACAATTGCACCTGCTGATTGCAACAAAGTGTTTAACGCTGCGTGTGGGCTTCTGATCCAGAGTTTGCGTCCGTCCAGCCCAGTGAGATAACCCCTGTTAGCAGCTGTAGCAACTCGCTCTCGTAGGTCCGCAAGCGCTGGTGTGTTTGAGAGAAACTTCTCCTTAAGTCGTCTACCAGCTCTTGCTGTTCCTCCGGTGATAGAACCAATTTTTGCATCTCCGGCTCCATATAGAAACGCGTATATGAAAGTCTTAGCTTGATCTCTTGTAGCAAGTCCTGCAGCCGTTTGGTTTGCTGTGTGAATATCTCCATGCAAAATCTCCTTCGTGTACGCTGCGTCATTCATGTAGTGCGCCAGCATACGTAGTTCGAGACCTGAGGCGTCACAGCCTACCAGCTTGAAGCCCTTAGGTACAACCCAACAAGATCGACACTCCTTGCCATAGGGACTATACCCCGCAGGAACCTGTGCCATGTTTGGACTATTGTGCGTCATCCGTCCTGTGACTGCACCGATAGGGTTAACATAGCCATGTACTCGACCATCTTCTTCAACAGCATCCATCCAAGACTCTACTTGGGCGATCCGCTTCTGTACCAGCAGATACTCACCGATCAGTTTAGCCTCGGGGATGTCCTTCACATTACTGAGCACTTTCTCATCCACGATGGGCTGACCGTTCTCAGTAAAATCCTTTGGTTCCCATCCGAACCACTGCAGATACTTACCGATCTGCTGACGTGAACCTAGGTTGAACTCAGGATAATCGATACGACTGAAAGGACCGGCAACCAAATTGCAATCATCGCCAAGAAACCCAAGACCAACAGCAGATAATGAGCCATCTTTTTTAATCTTGGGATGGATCTCTTTGATAAAAACAGGAAGCGGTTTGAACGTATCCCTGACAGTTCCTTCCAACTCGATCTTTTTCTCATACAGTGTTCCCAATAAATCTACGGCTTGCTTTTGGTCGAGAAGCCATCCGTTTTCAATCTGCCCTGTGATAATCTCCTGAACTTTATGCTCAAGCTCAATGCTTTCTGTTCCAAAAGGCGACAGCTTTTGCATAAGATAATCATAGGTAGCATGAGTAACAAGAACGTCCTGTACACAATAGTCCACCATCTCATCCGTAAGCTGACTCCAGTCATCGTAATCACCCTTGTGCAGATTCAGTCGGATTCCCCACTCTCTGAGGCTGTGCCCTCCTTCCATAGAAGGGTTGCATAATCTCGAGAGTACCAAAGTGTCTGTAAGTTTTGTAGAGGAACTATCAAATCCCAAGAGGCGGTTGAGAACACGTACATCATAGGCAATAACGTTGTGCCCGATAATGTGTGTAACACCGCCCATGAACTCTCTGAGCGACTCATGGGTTGGGTTCCTTAGGATGGAGACCTCCTTCGTGTGGATGTCCCTGATCACCACCACCCAAACTTTGGTCGGTTTCAGACCATCTGTTTCGATGTCTAAAATCACTTCCCTCATAAACGTACCTTACAAATTTGTACAAAATATCATCTCCCCATATGTTCAAAGCATTATTGATCCAGTAGCATACCCAACGTGTATTTTCTTTGGTGTATCCCTTGGAACAATCGAGCCTATCAGGTGAGGCTTGGAACGGACTACCGCGCTCATCGGTATCAAGAAATTTGATGCCTGTCACGGCGCAACGCCCATTCTTTATTATATCACGAATCTCAGGAACTGTCCACTCTAAAGGCTGATACTTCTCAGGGTTAGTCCGTGCTCTCTCGTACATCCTAGCCCTGACCCGTTGAGCATTGTCCCAGTCCATCTTAGAACTCATCTTCAGCTTCTGCGGCTTTGAGTTCTGGTGGCACACCCGCTTCAAGACGACCCGTTCCTTGGTTATAGAAGAGCCATCCAGCAGGTCCAGTAAGACCAGTGCGGCGACACTTCACAAGTTGAACGAAGGTGCTGTTCTTGGCATAATCATTCTCTGCCATCTTATCGCGGCTGAGCAGGATCGTATTGAATGCGATCTGGTTGATACTGCCTGAACCCTTCAGGTCATACTCGGAAACGTTGTGTGGTTGAGATGCACTTGGCTTACGCATGTGTGACACCACAATGATTGACACATTGGTTTCCTTGGACAACTTTAAAAGTCTGTCCATGAAGTCGTCAATCACCTCGTTAGTGTTGCTCGATACGCCAGCCTGTAAAGGATCAATGACAAGGATGTTGCAACCGTTGCCTTTAACCATGGATCGTAACTTAATGAACAACTCGTCAGCGTCAACTGCGCCAAAATGGTCAAGAAGATAAATACGTCCGTCAGTGATGATGTCAGACTTGTATTTTGATAGGTCATGGTCTTCCAGATTCTCAAAAGAAAAGTTCAGGTTGTTGTGAATTGTCAACAGATTCTTCACAGCCTCGCCTTTGGATGCCTCGAGAAACGCACATCCGATCCGCAGGTCGGTGTTCTTCCACAGGTGATAGGTGATCTCGTTGACCATGGTTGTCTTACCGACACTGGTCAGAGCACCCAACACCGTGATCTCTCCAGCGGCAATGCCACCGTTCATCATCTGGTTCAATTGACCAAAGGACTCAGGG
>Ga0208644_1003328_pt1 | contig 12527 bp, 16 predicted proteins | sample VirMetDEL_Nov_18_FD_184517 | JGI IMG/M metagenome (GOLD analysis project Ga0208644, IMG submission 184517) | Aqueous microbial communities from the Delaware River and Bay under freshwater to marine salinity gradient to study organic matter... | ecosystem: Environmental > Aquatic > Marine >... | reverse complement strand
AGCTTTTGTCAATACTCTAGATGAATTTAATGAACTAACTGCATCACTATATGATTTGGGATTATCTTACAACGCTAAAATAGATAGGTCTAAGAAGCATCCAACAAAATATTGTGTTACGCTGTTAGTTAATTACCAACAAATAGACAAAACGGTATAGTTATGGAAATAGATTACACACCGACTAAAGTATGCAAAGAGTTCATGATGTCTGACAGTAAGATGCGTGTATTGATGGGACCTGTAGGTTCTGGTAAATCAGTAGCATCTTGTTTTGAGGTAGTCAGACGAGCATCTATGCAAAAGCCTAATAAGCTTGGTATAAGAAGATCAAGGGTGGCTATAGTTCGTGAGACTGCAAGACAGCTTCAAGATACAACAATTAAAACATTTCATGATTGGTTTCCACCGGGTGTGTGTGGTAATTACATGAGAACAACTAAGACCTATTATTTAAAAGTAGGGGATGTAGAATGCGAGATAATGTTCAGAGCACTTGACGATTCGGATGACGTTGCTAACCTGAACTCATTAGAATTAACGTTTGCATGGTTTAACGAGTGTCGGGATATTAACCCAGATATTGTAGATGCTATGTCAAAACGTATTGGTCGTTTCCCATCAGCTAAAGATGGGGGGCCTACATGGTTCGGGATGTGGGGGGATACCAACCCGCCCACAATGGATACGTGGTGGTATTATCAAATGGAACATCTTGACTCTACGGATGGAGTTAGTCCGAATGATAATGGGTGGGACGTATTCAAGCAGCCATCAGGTAGAAGTCAAGATGCAGAAAACATTGAGAATCTACCTGAAGGATACTACGACACTCAAGGTAGATCAGATGAATATATCCGTGTATACATTGATGGTGAATATGGACTAAGTACTGCAGGACAACCTGTGTATAAATACTTTAGACCTGACTACCACATGGCAGATCAAACTTTACAGCCAATTATAAATGGTGTGAGGCCTATTATTATTGGTATGGATTTAGGGTTAACGCCTGCAGCTGTTATAGGACAGCAAGATCCAAGAGGTAGAATATTAATATTAGACGAAGCTGTAAGCTTTGACATGGGTATACAACGATTTGTACGTACCGTTTTAAAACCACTGATTACAGAAAGGTTTTCAGCAGCACCGATATTAGTCATATCAGATCCTGCAGGTATACAACGAGCTCAGACTGATGAGCGTTCAGCTGTAGATATTATAAAAGCTGAAGGTTTTAGAGTTATGCCAGCTAAAACAAATAATGTATCAGCTAGACTATCAGCTGTAGATGATTTTCTTATGCGTCAAGTAGATGGAGACTCAGCATTTCTTGTAGATCCTAGGTGTACAAGACTAAAAGCAGCAATGATGGGTGGGTATAGGTTCCATAAGAAGAATGGAAACATAGAAAAAAATAAACATTCACACGTAGCTGAAGCCTTGCAATACTTAATGTTGCACATAAATAGCACTGCAGATGGATTAATTACACAAAAAAGAGAGATAAAACCTGTTGCAGCAGGTGGTTGGACTTGATATGCTAATAGTAACTTTCATATTTGCGACTATAGTTATATGACTTTTTCCTCTCTCACTTATAACTATCTTTCACTACTCCTGCTAGCTTTACTCCCTAGCAGGAGATCTATTCATTTGTTGGATAAAGGTAAAATTAAGTATATACTCTGAAATAATTGGAGGTAAACTATGCCAGGATATAAAAATTATACAATTAAGAAATACGAGAAGGGTGGCCTCGTAGAAACTAAATCTTACAAAGATGGTAAGACTGTCACTACAAAAGAAGAGTCTTATGGTGAAACTTTTATGGCTGGTAATAGGGCTACAGCTGATGACCCGTTGGCTCCAATAAAACTTGGTGGGACTACGAATGTTATTAAAAGAGTTTTAGGTATGGACTATAAAAAATTAAGTGAGACAAAACCACACTTAGGTTTAAACCCTACAAAAAATAAAGCACAACCAAAATAAAATATGGTATTACAAGTAATTGATAATCAAGAGTTAACTCGAAGAGAGAAAGAAGCTACTAAGAAAGCTTTAGAAGAAAGGCAAAACGAACCTCTAATTTTAGGGCTTGCTTCTCATTTACGTAAATGCTGGGACGCAGCACGTCAAGCTAAAAAACCTATAGAAAATATTATGCTCAAAGGTCTTCGCCAAAGAAACGGAGAGTACGAAGCAGATAAACTTAACCAAATAAAACAACAAGGCGGCTCTGATATTTACATGATGATTACTGAAGTCAAGTGTAGAGCAGCTGAAAGTTGGCTTCGTGATATATTACTAGAGACAGGAACACCCCCATGGGATTTGCAGTCTACACCAATACCTGAATTAGAACCTGGTCAACTAGCAGAGATAGAAAGATCATTTGCTGCAGACGTTGTAACGATTATAGAAAGAGAAGGGCAAGCACCAGATCCAGCTAGAATGGGAGAGCTTAGAGAAATGGTAGCTCAAGAATATAGATTTAAATTATTGCAGGCCGCTGACAATAGAGCTCGTGGAATGAAAACTAAAATCTCTGACCAGTTTGCACAAGGTGGTTGGGGTGAATCATTCAATGACTTTATTACAGATTTAGTAACTTACCCTTGTGCTTTTATTAAAGGGCCTATTGTTCGTAGACAAAGGAAGTTAAGTTACGCAAAAGATGAAATGGGTAATACCACAGTAGAAGCTGATGAAATTATAGCACCAGAGTTTGAACGTGTAGATCCATTTAGAATGTATCCAGAACCTGGAATTACTAATATCAATGATGGATATTTATTTGAACATCACCCATTAAGTCGTACAGAGTTAGCAGATCTAATAGGTGTGCCAGGTTACGATGATGATGCAATTAGAGAAGTATTAGATTATGGTAATGGTGATTCATGGATATCAGAAGATGTAGAACTAGCTAAAGATGAAGAAGAAAGAAAGTTTCACGCATTTGATAGACCTACAGAAATATATGATGCTGTAGAATTTTGGGGTAAGGTAAGCGGTAAAATGCTTGTAGAGTGGGGGCTAACTGAAGAAGAAGTACCTGATCAAGCTCGTGAGTATGATGCAAACGTATGGATGGTAGGTAATTATGTTATCAAAGCTGTACTAAACTATGACCCACTAGGTGAAAAACCATATGCTAAGACATCATTTATCAAGCACCCAGGAGCTTTCTGGGGTAAAGGCATACCAGAAATTATAGAAGATTTACAAGGTGTATGTAATGCAGCAGCTCGTGCATTAGTTAACAACATGGGTATATCAAGTGGACCACAAGTTGAAGTTAATCTAGAAAGGATTCCACCTAACGAAGATATTACACAGATGCACCCATGGAAAATATGGCAGGTAACAAACGATCCACTAGGGTCAAGTTCTCCTGCAGTTAGATTTAATCAGCCAGCTGATAATGCAAATACACTAATGAGTGTATATGAAAGATTTAGTAAACTAGCTGACGATCATTCAGGTATACCATCGTATGTATATGGTGATTTGAATGTAAAAGGTGCTGGTCGTACAGCATCAGGACTATCTATGCTGATGGGATCAGCAGGTAAAGGTATACGTCAAGTAGTTATGCATATAGATTCCGATATTATAAAACCTGTTGTACACAGACAGTTTGTGTATAATATGCGATATGATGAAGACGAATCCATTAAAGGAGACGTAGAGATTCTGCCAAAAGGTGCAGTTAATCTCGCAGTTAAAGAAACTGTTAATCTTCGTAGAATTGAATTCCTTAATGCAACCGCCAACCCAGTTGATATGGAAATTGTTGGTAAGGAAGGTCGCTCCTCTATTCTTAGAGAAGTGGCTAAAAGTTTGCAAATGCCTGTGGATGAAATTATTCCAACTAGGGAGAAAGGACGATACCAGGAAAGGATGGCAGCACAGTTTGGAGCGACACAGTCGCAACAAGCTCCAACACCAACCCAACCAGATGGTTCCCCAAAAGGTGGAATGGCAGCAAACACAGTTAGTAACCGTAACACTGGAGGTCAATCTTGATTAGACCAGAACCAGACGTTATTAAGGCTTTAGCTATTATGGCACGCCAACACCCTCAAACACTGGAATGGTTAGAGGGATGGTTAAACCACGAGTTAAAGCAGCTACCTAATGTTACTCAAAACGTGTCACTTGCACAGGGGCGGTGTCAAGTTTTGAAAGAGATATATACAGTAATAAAAGAGTCCCCTGATAATACAGCAAAGTCATGACGACAGCTGTTAGTTAACGCACACCGTTAGGAGCGAAACATTATGGCAATACCAAAGCAAGTTCAAAAGCAATCTGAGGATGTACAAGCATTGTATAAAGAACTCAACAATGAAACAGCAGAATCTAATGCTAGTTTGGAATCAGGAGAAAAAGTGCCTGAAGAAAAACAAGCTGAGGCTTCTACTGAAGTAGTAGCTGAGTCGCAGGCCGACAGTGTCGAAGAGCAAGCAACTGAGTCTGTAGCTGAAGAGCACAGCGAAACAGACAAAGAAGAAAAAAAGGAAACATGGGAACAAAAGTATAGAACGTTACAGGGCATGTATAATAAAGAAGTTCCGAGCTTAAATGCACAGAACAGAGAATTAAACAGTCGTGTATCCCAGTTAGAATCTTTACTAGGCGAGATGAATAAAGTAGAAAAGCCAGTTGAAAAAGAAGTAACAGTTGAAAAATTAATTACTGATGCTGAAATGGAAGACTATGGTGATTCTATTGAAATCATGCGTAAAGCAGCTAAAGAAGAAATAGCAGGACAATTGGGTCGTGTTAAACAGCTGGAAGCAGAAATAGCAGCGTTGAAAGGTGTTGTACCACAAGTACAGCAAGTTCAACAGCAACAAAAAACTAGTTCTGAAAAACAGTTTTGGGATACTTTAAACCATGAAATACCTAATTGGAATGAGACTAATAGCAATCCAGATTTTCAATCTTGGCTTCTAGAGGTAGATCCACTAACAGGTATTAACCGCCAGACACATTTAGAAGACGCACAGCGTAAACTAGATGTTGGTAGAGTTATAAATTTCTTTAGAACTTTTGAAGGTGTAAGTGGTATTGGTAATAGTGCTCGTGAGAAAAATGCTACGCAATCTGCTGAATTACAAAAGCAAGTTGCTCCGGGACGAGGACGTGCTGGACAACCTGTAACTAATGATGCTAAAACTTATTCACCTAAAGACATCGAAAACTTTTTTAAAGATGTTAGAACAGGTAAGTATAAGGGAAGAGATGATGAGCGTGGCAGAATGGAACGTGACATTTTCGCTGCACAGCGAGAAGGTCGCATAGTTAATTAATAGTAAAAGGAGGCTATTATGGCTTTTGCAACATCATCAGGTCATCCAGCGTATACAGGAAACTTTATACCTGAAATTTGGTCTGGTAAATTAATTGAGAATTTCTATGATGCAACTGTATTATCAGCAATCTCAAACACCGATTACGAAGGTGAAATTCGTAATATGGGAGATACGGTCAATATCCGTACAACTCCTGAAATAACAATTCAAACCTATGTTAAGGGTCAAACTCTTACAGTAGAGAATCCTGACAAAGCTAAACTACAATTGCTAATCGACAAAGGCGAATACTTCGCTTGTGTTGAAGACGATGTAGATGAAGTACAATCAGATATTGCTATGATGGATCAATGGTCTAAAGACGCTTCAGAGCGTATGAAGATTAAAATTGACCAAAGAGTATTAACTGATTTGTTACCTGACGTATCTGCAAGTAACAAAGGACAAACAGCTGGAGCAATCTCTGGTAACATTGACCTTGGTGTAGCAGGTACTCCAGAGGCACTTACCACTACAAACGTAATTGGTAAAATTGTCGATATGGGTACAGTTCTTGATGAAGCTAACTGTCCTGAAACAGGTCGTTTTCTTGTAATACCTGCAAAAATGGCTGGCTTAATCAAGCAATCAGATCTTAAAGATGCATCTATTACTGGTGATGGAAGCTCACCATTAAGAAATGGTCGTCTAGGTATGATTGACAGATTTACAGTTTATGTAAGTCACAATCTATATAAGAACGGAAGTGAGTTCAGCGTAATTGGTGGACACACAATGGGGTTCACATTTGCGTCACAAATGACAAACATGGAGACAATCCGTTCAGAAACAACTTTCGGTAACATCATTCGTGGCCTTCAAGTTTACGGTTATAAAGTCGTTAAACCAGAAGCTCTTGCTACAATGATTGTAACTGTATAACCATAGGAGATAATTAGATATGCCTACTTATAATGATGGTAAAGGTTACAAACTTGGTACTGGTGCAGCACACTCTGCTAAAGGTATAAACAAAGTTTCAACCATTAGCGTGGAGCTAGACTTCGCAGCAATTACTACAGCACGAGCAGCAGCAGGGCTTACAGCTCTTGCAGCTACTGATGTACTTGAAGTAATTAGAGTTCCAGCGAATACTCTAGTCACTCACGTGGTTTTAAATGTAACAACTGCTGAAGGCGGTACACTAACTCTTGATGTTGGTGACGGTACTGATCCAGACGGTTTTCATGATGGTGTAAATGGCAACGCAGTTGCGGCTTACATGAATGATGCCGGAGGTGCAGAAGCACTTGCTCATGGTAAGTTCTATACTGCAGAGGACACTATTGATGTGACTACTGTTAACGCAGCAGACACAGCAGTTATGACTTTAACTGCAGTAATGGTTGATTGCTCAGAGTAAAACGTAACAATGGTCGGGGGGTAACTTTAACCCCCCGATTATCTAAAAGGAGATAAAAATGGCAGGAAGATGGTTAAGGAATACAAAAGACGGTGAGATTTATGGGTGGAATCAAATACTCGCAGATAACCCATTAACTGAAGAAGTCACTGAGGAACAGGCTTTTCCAGAAAAATTTTTACCTAAAAAACAAAAAGGTAGAAAAACAAAGGTAAATTTAAAAACAGAAGTGATTCCTGAAGAGGAAAAAGCTGTTAATATAGAGTTAGCTGAAGAAGCTACAAAAGGATTAGAATTTTAAAATGATTTTAAATGATGTCATTACTGAAGTTAGAAGGCTAATACAGGATGAAAATACTCCTCAACGTTATTCTGACACAGTACTTTTAGGGTTTGCAAACCAAGCTCTTAAACGTATTTCAGTATTAAGGCCAGACTTATTTGCATATATGGGTACAGTTACATGTACTGAAAATGAGGTATTACAATCTGCCCCTAGTGATTCTATAAGACTTATAGAAGTATTTTCTGTTGTAGGTGGTAGCGGAGTAATAGAAACAAATAGAGAAATTTTAGATCAATCGTATCCACAATGGATTAACGATACAGCAGGTGCATGTAGAAATTTTATGAGGCATGCTAGAAACCCAAACAAATTTTTTATATACCCAAAAGCTCCAGCTTCTCAGGTATTAAAAGTAGAGTACTCTCAATCTCCTCCTACTTATGATGGGACAACTACAGTGGCTTTACTACCAGATGCTTTTCTACCAGCTGTTGTAGATGGGACAGTATATCTAGCTGAGTCTATTGATAACGAGCATGTCAATTCAGGTAGAGCAGAATTATTTTTGAAATCATTTACACAAGCATTAGGAGTTTCTGCTTCTAATAGAATATTTACAGATACAGAAACTGCAGGTTTACAGCCAGTAAACAAACAAAAGATTGAGGAGGACCTCACATAATGGCAGGAACAAGAAATTTTTCAGATATAGTAAATAGATTACTACCAAGTGTTCCAGGATGTCCAACACCTGTTGTAGAGAATTATGTTCGGGATGCTGCGATAGAAGCATGTGAACGTACTCTAGCGTGGCGGTATGAACAACCAAGAATACGTTTGACTGTGGGAGCTCACGATTATGCATATGAGTCTCCATCAGATGCTGAAGTACATGCATTTATTACAGCTACAGTAAATGATGAAATATTAGAGCCAGTAACTTTAGATAAGTTATATGAGTTATACCCTAAATGGCCTAATCAACCTACTGATAATAGGGCAAAACCTAGATATATAGCTCAGTTAGACCCCGATCATTTCTCAGTAGCACCAGTACCAGATAGTGCTGAGACCTATGATATAAGAATGATTGTATGTTTAAAACCATTGAGATCAGCAACAAGTATGGATAAAACAGTTTTAGATGAATTAGAAAATGTTATCATGCATGGAGCACTACAGCATTTGTTGGTATTACCAGATAATAGCTGGAGTGATAGAGAATTAGCTTCATATCATGCAAAACAGTTTGCATTTAAATTATCGGAGCGTAGAGCTAGAGCTAATCTTGGTGCTGGAAGAGCATCCATGAGAGTTCAAGGACAACCATTTGGGTAGTAGACTATGGCAGATGTAATTAGATTAGTAAAAGGAGATGAGTTACCACTCATACAATTAACATTAAACGATGATGTGGCTAATACTGCATTAGACTTATCAGCGGCTACTACTTCAGTATCAGTAAAGTTTAGAGCTGTAGGTGGGACATCAGTATTATCAACGATTAGCTGTGCAAAAACTAATGATGGTTCTGATGGTAAAGTACAATTTAATTTTACTAGTGGTGAATTAGATGTTGATGAAGGCTCATATGAAGGTGAGATAGTAGTTAACTTCAATGGTAGTTTACACACTGTATATGACCTACTAAAGTTTAGAGTAAGAAGTAACTTCTAATGGCTAATATAAGACTTGTATCCGCTATTGCAGCAACGGCTATATCATTTAGCGTTAGTGTTAATAGTGTTAGTTCTGTAGTTAGTGATGGTAATAAGATATCAGCTACAGTAAATACTTCTAGGCTAGGTATAAAAGCTTTTGAATTAATACCAACACGTAAGAAATTTGATTCAGTATCTATAACTGACTCCCCAGTTTTTGAAATTAGTCTAATTCCAGGTGATTCTGTTACATCTTCAGATAGTGACCCAGTTTTTGATGCTCAGCTAGTTAAGTCTGATTCAGTAACAGTTACTGATACACCAAATAAGATAATAAATTCTTCAGTAGATTTTGACCCAAGTGATGATGATGTTGATCCAGACCCTATAAATGTTACCGATTCTGATGCTAAAACAATAACACCTGCAGGTAAAACAGATTCAGTATCAGCCTCTGATTCACCAGCATTACAGCCAGATATACCACAATCTGACAGCGTAACGGCATCTGAATCTACTATAAAAACTATAAATACTGTCCCTACTGATTCAGTATCTGTGTCTGAGTCTGATGTAAAAACTATAAATACTGTCCCTACTGATTCAGTATCTGCATCTGAGTCTGATGCTAAAGAGTTTACGACTAGTAGGTCTGATTCAGTAACTATGTCTGAGTCTTCAATTTTACAACCAAGTATAGTTAAGGCTGATAGTGTTATACCATCGGATGCTGTAAATTCTATAACTGTAGATTTAGTATCTACAGACAGTGTTTCTGCGTCTGAGAGCATAAGTACAACACTTACTCTTGGGGTTACAACACCTATGTATCCAGAACTTGTTAACATATCTGATGGTACAGTCGGGTTTATATTTACCAGAGATGAGCCTAATACAGGTATCATTGGTGGACCTGGTTATGTAGGGCAAATCATAGTTAACGATGATAAAATAACAGAAGGCGATTCATCCAACGCTGGACTTGTTGTCACATTCCATTATACTGATGTTGATGATAGTTCGTTGGGTGGACATGTATGTAATGCTACTCCACTTTCAGCTGGAGCTAATACTTAAGGAGACGGATGAATGATTAATGATTTAATTAAAGTAACAGGCGAACTTAAAATTACTGTTACTAATCCAGAAGGAAACGTAAAGCAAGAAGTTGTAGTACCTAATTTAGTTGTTACCACAGGTAAAAACTTAATTGCGTCTAGATTAAAAGATACTACAGATGATGCTATGTCACACATGGCTATTGGTACAGATTCAACTGCAGCTGCAGCTGGCGATACTGCACTAGGTAGTGAGGCAGGGCGTGTTGCTCTTACTTCTACTACTGTTACTGATAATGCTGTGGCTTATGTTGCATCATTTGGTGCTGGTACAGGTACAGGTGCTATTACGGAAGCTGGATTATTAAATGCAGGTTCAGGTGGTACTCTATTGTGTAGAACTGTATTTTCTGTGATAAACAAAGGTGCGGCTGATACATTAGGGATTACATGGACTGTGACTGTAAGTTAAAACAAAGGGGCTTTAAATGACAATAAAGTTTACTAATAATGCTATATCTACATTAGCGTCTGGCATTACAAATTCTGATACAAGTATAACTGTTGTATCTGGTGGTGGAACAAAATTTCCATCTTTAACAGGCGGTGAATATTTTAGAGCAACTCTTATAGATGCATCAAATAATTTAGAAATTGTAAAAGTTACGGCTAGATCCGGTAATGTATTAACTGTTACTCGTGCACAAGAAAGTACGACAGCTAGAAATTTTTCTACTGGTGACAGAATAGAACTTAGGATTACTGCACAATCTCTACTTGATGCTGCTACTACCCTTACATCATTAGCGGCTGATTTAGATTTAAACTCAAATAATATTACGGGTACAGGTGCTATATCTTGTAGTGGTGATTTGACTATTGATACATCTACATTAAAAGTAGATTCAACAAACAACAGAGTAGGTATAGGAACTGCAAGTCCATCAAAACTTTTAGAAGTAACAAGCACAGATGCAGGAACAACTGGAGTAGAAATAACATTAAACCACAACAGTGCATCACCTGCTGATAACGATACAATTTCTATTATTACTTCTCAAGGTAAAAATGATGCTGCCGAAGATGTAAATTATTCAGAGATTCACACACAAGTAGCAGATGTATCAGATGGAACAGAAGATGCTCGTTTTGAATTTCATCTTATGAGAGCAGGAACTCTTACAGAAAACATGAGACTAGAGGCAGATGGCGATCTTCATGTAGATGGAGATGTTATTGCTTTCTCAACTACAGTATCAGATGTTGCATTAAAATCTGATATACAAATGATACCTAATGCTTTAGACAAGATAGATGAAGTTAGAGGTGTTACATTTACAAGACACAATGGACAGAAGTCTGCTGGTATCATTGCACAAGAATTAGAAAAAGTTTTACCAGAAGCTGTTAGGCAAAAAAAACTAGCACTACATGATGGTAAAGAGTATAAAACAGTAGAATATGACGCTATACATGGTCTTTTAATTAACTGTATTAAGGAACTCAAAGAGGAAATTAAGGAGTTAAAAAATGCCTTTAGTAAGTAGCGGTCAATTAAAACTTAGTGAAATAAGAAACGAGTTTGGCTTAGGTTCAGGTCAGATAGCTATGTCTCAGCTATATGGTAAAGGTAATGCAGCTGCAAGTGGACAAATACAAATGGCTGCCAACTTTTATGGGACATCAAACATTACTTATTTAGCAAATACCACTGTAAACTCAGGTACTACAGTTATTAAATCAGGTTTAAATCATGTAGGATATGCAAGAATAAATGCACACGGCTCATCTGGTGCTTTTGGTAGCATAGGAAGTCGTACTATATCAGGCACAAGTACATTAATAGACCAAGTGTATTGGAGAGATGATTCAGCGAGTGGACTTGGTGGTAATGACATATTAAGAATTGCATTTACAACTGCAAACTTTACAGGATGGACAACCCTTACAGTATCAAGAGGAAATGGTTCAGCCCAATATGTAGTAAATAGGTCAGCAGCAACTATATCAGGCAATGGTTATCTGTATCTCTGGCAATATCCTAACACATCAACAAATCCATTTCTTGGACAAACAGCAGCAATCGTACAATTAACATGACTTATACATTCACAGAAATAGAAATATTCACATTAAACGATACATTCGATTCTTTGTATACAGATAGTCTTTCAGACTTAGAGAATGGTACTGTTACCTTTGGTGCCGACCAAACTGATGATGATAAAAAACAATTCGTTATCCAATTAATGAATGGGCAAAACTATCATGATATGAAAAATATTGTAATTGCTAAAGATGGAATTACTTGTATGTATGTGCAAGGAAAGTATCAAGACAATACTTATACATGGATGAACGCTTTAGTGGGTAAAATTAATAACAGTAAAGCATGGACATGGACTTCTGCATTTCATCAAGCTAACAAAGATTGGATTCAATCATTAGGTGGTAGTAAGTTTGCATTAGAGTGTATTAAAAATTCTAGAATTGACACATACTTTACTCAAGCAACAACAGATGGTGTTTGTTTAGGTACTCTTACTACAGAAGATTTAGAAAATAATATGAAAAGAATGACATGGGAATACTAATGTGGCACTCAGTCTTTTATACACTTTTTATTTTGGATTAGCACTTTACTCATTTGTAGCATTATCATGGCTACAACTTTTATATACCTACATACTGTTTTACTTTTTATTAGAATTTACAATGAGTTTGTTTATTCATAGATGGGCTACACACAATCTATGGAATCCACCTGTATGGTTTCAAAACATAATGAGTGTA
>Ga0208644_1003325_pt1 | contig 12539 bp, 26 predicted proteins | sample VirMetDEL_Nov_18_FD_184517 | JGI IMG/M metagenome (GOLD analysis project Ga0208644, IMG submission 184517) | Aqueous microbial communities from the Delaware River and Bay under freshwater to marine salinity gradient to study organic matter... | ecosystem: Environmental > Aquatic > Marine >... | reverse complement strand
AGTGGAATATATGTGATGATGTAACAAAACATTTAAATGGTTGGGATATGATAATAGCTTTTCCTCCATGTACTGATTTAAGTAATGCACAAGCCGGGAAAATAATGATAAAAAAAATAAAAGAAGGTAAAAGCCAAAGAGCATTGGATTTTATAAAATTAATTTGGGATAGTTGTGATAAAGTAAGTATTGAAAATCCGGTAAGTAGTTATTTAAATAATAATTGGATTCCTTATACTCAAATTATACAACCTTATTTTTTTGGACATGATTACAAAAAACAGACTTGTTTATGGTTAAAAAATTTACCGCCTCTAATATCCACATTATATAATAAACCTAAATATAGATTAGTGCAAACATTTAAACACCATCACAAATTACCGGCATTGAAAATTAAAAACAGTAAGGAAGCATCAAAAATTAGGAGCAAATTTCATTCCGGTGTGGCTGACGCAATGGTTAACCAATGGACTTAATTATTAATCATAAAAACAAAAACAAAATGAACCAACAAAAAACAATTGATGTAAAAGACTTGGTGGCAACATTGGCCGTAATTGCCCAAGATGTTAAAACGGAATTGGGAACCCATAACTTGGATATTTCCGATGATACGGCCGTAACCATTGCCATTAAAATCATTGATGGCATGAATATCCAAGGAGCTTATTTACCGGCCTTGTTAGAGGCATTAAGAGGCCGAACCCAAAACGGATTATTGAAAATTTAACCAATTATTATTAACCCAAAAAAAAACCAAAAAAATGAAAGCACAATTTAAAGGATTGCTGACCGCAGTTAAGCAAATCAAAGTTTATGAAAATTCCAAATTGCTGAAATTGGAAATTACCGAGCCAGGCAAAACCAATGAATTTGGTGAGCCATTAAGCCAGGCCCAACCCCATGTTATAACCGCCATGGGAAGGACTTTCCACATGATTCCGGAAGAAGTGTTAAAGGCCGCCAATGATTCCGATGTGAACATTGAACCCATTGCCAAGGTAGAGGTTTCGGTTTATGTGAATTCCAGGAACTTTACAATGGATGGCAAAGAATTTAATAAATGCGAATTGTATTTGGCGGACATTAAATTTTTGAACTAATGGAACCGGATTTGGATTTTTTGACCCTGGTCGCAAGGATGCGATTCTTCCAAGGTCAATACTACCGGTGCCGATCCATGTTCAGCCTTGAGCAATGCCGGAAATATGAAAGATTAGTAGATGCCAAATTGAATGAGATTAGTCACATCATGGCAATTGAAAATCCGGAGAAACTAAAAAAATTTATAACCATAACAATAGAATCAAAAGCATGACAAAAATCAGTTATAATATTTCCTGGTCTAAAGCCTTGGAATTCCTTGCCAAATTAGACGAAAAAGATGCGTGTTACCAGGTGTTTGTTGACCGCCATAACCGGTGCCTTATAGTGCTTGATTTAAAGCCGCTATGGGATAGGTATAGGAGGGCGGCAAATTAACCGCAAAATTTCCGATATTTAACCGCTTTCCGGCCGTTAAAGGGCCGTTTGAGGTTAAAAAATGGGTGAAAGGGCCGTTTCGGCCCTTTTTTTATTATATTTGCCTCTGAATGAAGCAAAAAACCGCTTTAATTACGATTGGAGCCGGTGCCTTGGCCCTGGTTGTTTATTATTTTACAAGACTAAAAAAAACCCTTACTAACCTAAATGTTAGTGTGTTTGGGGCAAAATATAATAGCCAAAGGACTCAAAATAGTCTTTTTCTAAAGATTTGGTTTGAACTAAAGTTAAAAGTTGACAATCCTACTGACCGCCAGGTTATGGTTAATGAAACTTTGTTGGATTTTTATATTTCCGGCAAAAAAGTTGGCGAGGTAAGGAATTTTGATAAGTTGACCATTAACCCAAAGACTTATTCATATTTGGTAATACCAACATATATGGAAACTTTAAGCATTTTTTCGCTTGTAAGTAATTTCCTGGAGGCCGTAAGAAGTGGAACCCCATTGAAAATTGGTGTAAAAGGCTCTATTAATTTAGAGGGTAATATGGCCAAAATTGACGAGGTAGTTAATTTGGACACAAAACCAATCCAAAGCGGTTTGACATTCTTGCAAAACATTTTTAAAAGATAATGGCCAAAAAATTTAATTACATCCCCTGGTTAATCGGCGGTGCGGCCTTTTGGTTTTTATTACGAAAGCCTAAAACAGTAGGCGGAATCGGTGAATTAAATCCTTATAACATTGGCAAATTTTACCAATTAATTGATAAGTATAGTGAAAACAATTCGGAATATGCTTATAGAATATTAAATAGAATATTTAAAAGAAGGTTTGATACTTGGTTAACCAAAAAAGTGAAAGACAAAAGATATTGGAATAATAAATTTATTACTAATATGAATGATTACCAATATTCTGAAGCCTTAAGAATAATGCAAGAATATTTTGAATAATGGCCAAAAAATTTAATTACATACCTTGGTTAATTGGCGGTGCGGCCGCTTGGTTTCTATTACGGAAGCCTGGAACAATCCAAGGAATTGGAACATTAAGCCACGGTTATTTGATTGCTGAAAAAATTGATTTTTTAAATGATGTTGTTGGTTCGGAAAGATACGAGGCCCACATGATAAATAAAAAGGAATTTCAATTATTTGATAAATTGGAAAACAAGTTACAAGGTGTTCCAAGCCCAAAAGAAAGGTTTACGGTTTATTTATCCGGAGTGATTGAAGGATGGATACAAGCAAAGGGAGGATTTAAATGAGCCGTTACAACTTTGCCAATTTCCCAAGGCCCGAATTTAAAAACCGAGTAATAGCCAATAATGGTTATAATTCCGATATTGTTTCCGGCATTAACTCCGCTTTCTTTCCGGCGGTGGCCATGACCAGGGGAATGGCCCAAGGTTTCAAAGGAGCTACCAGGTTGGCAAGTGCCTTTAATGTTTGGCAATTCGTTAAAACAACCATTCCTTATAAAAAAGACCCAGAAGGCCTACAAATGATAAAATTACCAGCAAGGTTGTTACATGAAAAGGAATTGGGAGGTGATTGTAAAAGCATGACTTTGCTCTGTGCCTCACTTTTAAAAAACCTTGGCTTTCCGGTGGTCATTCGTTATACAAGTTATACGGCAGACCCTACCCCAAGCCATGTTTATTGTGTTACATACGAAAAAGACGAAACCCCTATAATTGTGGATGCCGTTTACAAGGCTTTTAATAAAGAGGTTCCATATCGTCACAAAAGAGATTATTTAATGAAATTGAAGGCATGAGAATAATGGCACTTTCCGGCATTAATAATGCCAATACAAAATCCAAAACCGCTTACCGCTTGACCAAATTAACGGCGAGATTAAAGCAGTTGAACCCCCAAAGCTTTGCCGCCCATTTGGTAAGGAATGAAATTAGCCGGTTGAATGGAACCGCCGAAACTTTGCCAGGTGGTAATTTGCGTCAATATGCGGCCATGTTGCAAGACAAGGCCGCCCAATATGCCGATAAACCTGGAGTGGCTTGGTTGATTCAAAAAGAATTGAAGTTAATAGGCCTTAACAGATTTACCGGTAGGGTTGCATTTCCAACCATTGGTAAAGCCGGTAGGGGCCGTAAAAAAGTTAAAAGGTTTTTTAAAAAAGCCGGTACCGCCATTAAAAAAGTGGCGAGAGGTTTGAAAAAAGTAAGCTTGGCCGCTCCAAGAAATGCTTTCCTTGGACTTGTAAAGCTTAATTTAAGAGGCTTGGCAAGTAAAATGAAAAGGGCCAACCAATCCAAGATTGTAGCATTATGGGAAAGGCTTGGAGGCCGTAAAAGTAGCATATTGAAGGCCATCAGTACCGGAGCCAACAAAAGGCCGTTATTGGGTGGCAAAGGTTCCGGCAAAAGCCGCCGCCGAGTGCGAGGCTTTGATGATGCCTTGGAATTATTCAATAAACCAATTAAAGGTATTGGGGTGCAACCAATGGAACCAGGTGATGGAACCGGTGCCGCCGCCGCCGGTGCCGCCGCCGCCGGTGCCGCCGCCCTGGTTGCTACTAATCCGGCAACCGGTGGAACCGCCGCCGCAATTATTGCCGCCTCCGCTCCGGTATTGATTGCATTTACCAAGCTTTTGAAAAAGGAGGGGTTTGATGTTGCCGAAGGCCAAATGGATATTGATACCGGAGAAATTGTCCAGGAAGGTACCGGAAGCTTATTGGGCAATATCATGGATGTTGCCGGTTCAGTCGCTCAAGCGGTTGGATTGCCTACGGCCATGCCTTCGGGTGATTATCAGGTTAATGATGTAGAGGAAGGTGCGGCCCCAGGTTCCGGACTACCTACTGAAGATTCAGAAATTGAAGATTCGGCAAAATCCTTTGCTCTGCCAAGCATTGGCATTTTAGCCATTGCCGGTGCCGGTCTATTTTTGTTAATGAGAAAACGATAATTCATAATATAAAAATCCCATGCCAACAAAAAAGAAAACAACCAAGCGGAAAACCGCAGCCAAAAAAAAGAAAACCACTAAAAGACGCATAAGCGGTATTGGTGCATTTTCTTTAGAAATTAAAAAAAATAAAACCTTAAAAGCAGCTCAAAAAGCTTTGAAAAAGGCAATAGCAAAAAAGAAAAAAGCCTACAAAACTGCATTAAAAAAGGCAAAAGCTAAATTTCGCAAATCCAAATAAAAAAAATGTTTAAAAAAGACACCTTCATGAAGGCCGGAACCCTGGTTGCCGGTGGTGCGGTTGCAAGTATTGTAACCAACAAATTAACAATGATTGCCGATACAAGAATAAGGGCCGCCGTTCCGGTGGTACTTGGCATTTTCTTGGCCGGTAATAAAAACAAAATGCTTTCCGGCCTTGGTGATGGCATGGTGGCGGTAGGTGGTACCAAGTTGGTTGCCGCTTTGCTTCCAAACATGGGTATTTCCGCCATTGATGCAGACGAAGTAGTAGAGGGGGTTTACATTGACCAAAACCCAATTAATGCTACATCTTCCATGCAGAATATGGATGTAATCAACGGATATGACGAAGATTATACCGATGCCGACTAATCAAAAAATTAACTAAATTCAAAACCATAAAATCCAATTAAAAAAATGGCAATTAATGTGAATGGTCGCTATGACCAAGGAGATGTTTATAATCGTGTAAAACGCCCTGGCGTTATCACAACTCAAAGTTATCTCCGCTTTGAAAAATCAATTCAAGGAACATTCAACTCAATTTCCTTTGATGTGTTGGTTAACCAAGGTTCAGCATCTACAACCGAAAGAAGGTTGCAGTTAACCGATACCTTTACCATTACCCAATTGGCTTTGTTCATTTACAAGGCCGGAACACCATCAGTTGTTACCAATGATGATAAGGCAAAGGCTACTTTATTTAGTTGGCCCAACCCCAATGTGTTTACACAAACTATCGCCGATTCGTTAATGAATGTCTATAACGGATTTTTGCAATTGCGTGTTAATACCGAGGTGCTAATTGATTCCTTGGACATCATGCAATTTTACCGAGTTCATACAACGCAAAACGGAGCGGTTGCCAATGCTCAAGACGAATGGCCAATGATTAATAACGGATTTAAAAAGATTGTACCAACCATTACCCTTAATGGTGCGGCAAAGAATGAAATTAATCTTTTCTTCCCACAATCTATTGACTTGACCGGTTCTGCCGAAAGCAATTACATCGTTTGTTATTGCCGAGGCTTCTTGAATCAGAATGCCGCTCAATTGAATCCAGGCCTTTAATCAATTAATTAAACTCTGTTGGGTTTAAAGGGGGGGCCGTGCGTTAGGCTTCCGACCTCCCCTACCCAACCCCATAAAAAAAACCATGTTACAACCCATCATAAATAACTCATATTTGGTAGAAGTGAACATGACAAGTGTGGCACTTGGCCAAAGGTATTATTTCCTGGATGTTCCAACCCTTCGTGCTCCTTACATATTCGTCCAGGGCATTGAAGCTTATAGTCGTGACCAGGTTGGTTATTCGCCAAATAATGCTCCAATAATTGGTGCCGCCGGTGCTACTGGTTTGGTAGTGACCTTTGCCGTTCGTGAAACTGAAGAGGTTTATCAAATACCTTACTTTACTTTGGTTGCCGCATCCAATGCCGGATTAATTAGGGAATTCGCAAACAAGCAAATTAACCTTACAAAATCTTACATTACAATTTTAGACGCAACCAACTTGAATGCCGGAGAATCGGCAATTTTCAATTTTTACTATCAAATTGCCAGGTAAATGAAAAAAAAGGCATTGCAACAAAAAGACTTATCCAAAGTTGTCAAAGTAAAATTAGTCAAGCTTTTTTTAGGAGACCAAAATAATGTCACCCAAAAAAATAGATTCTATTTTACCAATGATGGCCAATTGGACGATAAAATTATTGTTGGAATACAATGCCATGTTGGTGTGAGTGGCCCTGGGCCATTCGTTTGGAATAATGGTTTAGATGTTCCATTTGCATCCATTTACAATGCCGGTAGTAACTACGAAGATGATTATTATAGCGGTTTGGTTCAAAACAACATAGCAACCGGAAATTATACCATTGGATTTTTATCATTGGTTAATCCGCAAGGCCGTTTTTTTTGGTATCAACAACCATTAAGCTCATTGACATCTTTGAACATGGGCCGTTATCAAAAAAAATTATTCAGCCGCATTACTTTGGATAAATGTTATGTTGAAACACCCAACTCATTTCCGGCCGGTATTCCTGGAGTGCCAATAACCATTTACCAACTATTCTCCTTTTATTATTTGGATGACCCTAATTTGTAACACATGACACCATTAGAAACAATAAGGGAGCAAATGATTAACCGGCGGTTGCCGTATTTTGTCATTAAGTATAATGGCAAGGAAATAGACCGCCAAGATGCCAGAATTTCACCTACCGAGGCCGCCGACCAATTAGAAAGCATGATTAACTCTCTAAATTATGATAGGGTGGTAGTGGAAGTATCCGGCAAAAATAAGGAAGACAAGGGCGAAGGCGGAAACAATAAAACCTTTACCCATGTAGTGCAATGCAAAAGCCAAAACAAGGCCATTACCGGCCATGAGGTTGCCAAATCCGGAAATATAGACCTGGAAACTCATTTGGCAAAAATTGAACTTTGCAACCAACTACAAAGGGAATTAGACCGCAAAGACGAAGAAATAAAAAGGTTGAAAGAAGAACTTACCAAAGCCAAGGAAGAAGACAAGACCCTAACATATATTGAAAAATTTGCCCCCATTATAAGTGGCATTTTTAATCAGCCGGTCGGCAAAGCCAGGGCCGTAACCCAGGCACTTGCCGGAACACCGGAAGAATTCTCCGAGCAATTGAGCGAATTGATGGAAAGATGGGCCAAAGCCGATAAAAAAAACATATTAAAAACCATTGAGGCCATTGTATTGATTGCCGAGAATGAACCAAAAAAATACAAGACCTACCAACAAATGCTTATAAGCTGATGGCTATTTTTTCTGCTGATGATATAATAGGTAAAACACTAATAGCAAATGAACCGGTAATTATTAAAAGGATTCCGGAGGATTCTGCCCCAAGTGTTTTTAATGTTAAAATAGGCCAACCGGTTGGAGTGGTTTATTCCTACATTTCACCAGGTGCCAATAATAAATCCCTCTATTGGATGTTTAAAGATGAAAATGGCCGTAATTATTATAGTGAGCATAAAGTGGGGCGGTATTCTATTAAAGCTTTACAAAGCCAAGGAGTGCTGACAGAAGAAGAAAAAAAGAAAAAAGAAGAAGAAGCCAACCAACCATTAACCACAACCATAACCAAGACATTAACCAAATTTGCCTTGATTGCGGCCGGTGCCTATGTTTTGGTTAAGGTTATTCCTACAATTGCCAAAAAATGATACCATTAAGCCGGAAGGATTTTATTACAAAATATTACCCTTTTGTTAAGGAATTGACAAAAGGCACCGGCATTTACATACAAACATTATTCGCCCAGGCAATTTTAGAGAGCCAAGGAAGTGTTAACGGCATTTATAAGGTAGGAGGCTCAAAGTTGGCGAAGGATTATAACAACTTTTTTGGTATTAAGGCTAATTCAAGTTGGAAAGGTAAAAAAGTGGACATGAACACCAGGGAGGTTTATTCCGGTACCGATGTTATTGTAAAAGATGCCTTTCGTGTTTATGATTCGCCGGAAGATAGTATGAGAGATTATGTTTTGTTTTTACAAAAAAATCCAAGGTATAAGCAACATGGAGTGTTTTCAGCCAAGGATTATAAAGAACAAGCAAAAGCATTAAAAGCCGCCGGATATGCTACCGAGCCAAATTATGCAAAGGTGGTTAGTGACCTTGGAGATTCAATAACTAAAATTATTAAGGATAATAATTTGGATGCCTTGCCGCCGTTAGTGCCAAGTCCTGGTACCATTATAGCTAAAAGCAACATTTGGTTATTATTGTTATTGGCCGGAACCGCATTTTACATATTCAAAAAATAATCTACATGGGTGCAGAATATACAACCGAAACAAGAAGTTATATCCAGGATGGTTATGCCGATGCCGAAGGTTCAACCGATATTGAATTTTATAATGCCGGTAATTCAGTTGTGTCAGTCAATTCAAGGCCGATTCAACCAAATGCCGCTTGGCATATTAACGGATTCCCATTTGAAAAAAACACCGGCCGTTACCGGTTTACATTTACCGGAGGTAGCGGTTTGTTATTGGTAACAAGACGAACATATAAAGCCAAAAAATAATGGCTCCAATATTTGATACCTCCCCAATTTGTGGTGGAACACCAATTGAAGTTCCATGTTTTTACTATTATACATTTACCACTATTGACGGAGCTGACCCCAATTGGCCTCAATATAATATAACATCCGATGTTTTCGGAATACAATTGGCCTCCGATGTATTCAATCCGGTTGACCCCTCCGGCGGTGGGGTTTGGGATTATGCACAAGCTTTGGGAATTAACGGCATTTCAGATTGGTATGGCTCAACAATTGGTGGCTCTTTCATTGGTGGCATTATAAGTTATTATGGCACCGCCTCCCAACAAAATAACTACAATTTTATTATTACCAATAGCATTAATATGCCGGTGGTGACCTCTTGGAAACAAGGCTTTAGTTGTGTGGCAAAATGTTTTGAGCATTCATTCCAAAAGCCGGATTTCATTGTAAGGAATATCCTTTGCGATTCAGCCGGAGATGTTAACCTGGATTTCTTGCCTACCGGTTCAAGTCCCTGGCAATTGGATTTGTCAAATCCGGCCGATATATCAAATTTTGAAAGAATACTGCAAAACATCTACGGCCCCCAGGTGGTGGTCAGCATCCAAACACCGCCAAGCGGTAATATTATTTTAAGGATTCAATACATATACACCGACCAAATAACCATTAATTTGGCCGTAGGTTCAACCCATGTAATGAGTGAGATTTCATGTGGCTAACCCAAAAAAAAATAAATAACAAGCCAATGGTTAATGATTGGTCGGATTTGAAAAATAAGTTAATATGGGCATTCCTGGTTAACTTGTTTATCGGCATTGGTATTATTGCCCAAATGTATTACAACCAAAAATTAATCATGTACCGGTTAGAGCAATTAGAGGCCAACCAAAAAAGCATAACAATTGAATTAATGAATTTATATAAAAATGATAGGTAAAAAGTGGTTTAATAGCAAAACGATGATATTTAACATCGTAATGGTCTTGTTGTATGGCGGTTTATTTTTGTCACATCCAAGACCCCAGGATTTACACATTGAAAGCTTGGTAGCGGCCACAACCGCCATTACCAACATATTTTTAAGATTGCAAACGAAAGAGCCGATTAAATGATTTCCTACATAAGTGATTTAAAAAAGGAAGCCGACAAAATAACAGAGATAGATTACAACCATAAAGGTAAAACCCCATTAGATTTACTTTGTACCTTGCTATTATATTGGCCGCTAATTAGAGTGGCTTTGAGATTCGCCAGGATTTTCACCATGAACGGAACCAGGGAAAAGATTACCCAAATAATTAAGTTATTTGACGAATCAGCTGATTATTGGATTAGGTTGAAATGATAAAAAGCAAGTTCCTTAAAATATACATAAAAGATAAAATTAATCCGGCCCTGGGTTTGAGGATTACCGGTCAAAGTGGGGTTTATTTAATAAAAAGCGGTAACACTATTGTTTATGTAGGTTATTCAGCTTCTAATCTATATAAGACATTTACCAGGCATTTCCAAAGTTGGGAGGATAGACAAATAAGGATTACATATAAAAACCGAAATGCCGACAATTATACCGCCAGGATAATTTATTGCGGCCCTTTAAAGGCCAAAAAATTGGAAACGGCATTGGTTATTAAATATAGGCCCAGGGATAACCCAAACAAATACGAGCAATATATTTTGGACTTAAAGGATAAAAACCTAATCAAAGAATTAGACGAATCCGAAATAGTTAACTTTAATAACGAACCTCCGCCTTTTTAGTGTATATTTGCCATGCCCCCCCAAGGTTGGAACCATAAGGGCGGCCACCGGACAAATGCTCTAAAGCTTGTCTTTCTAAACCCTGGGTTTTGCCTGGGGTTTTTTGTTTGGTGCTATGGTTCCTTGCCAAAGGCTTAAATATGCTTTTTAACATTAAATTGTTAATAAAAGCATGATTTTTTATTTTTTTATATAAAAGCTTTTAAGATACCTTTGAGCGGTTCCAATCTAACATCCATGACCGCCATAGAATCATTAAAAGCCGAATTCAAGGCCTTGGGCCGTAATTCCAGGGAAATAACCATAATATCTTTAAAGGTTGAGGCTACCGAGTATCTACCCCAATTGATTATACATAAGTTAGTAATTGGTTGGGAGGTTCATACGAACCCAAAAAAAATAATCATAACATTCAAGGAAATGGATGCCAAAACCTTAATAACAAAGCTTCAAAAGGCTAATTTCTTATCTGAACAAATAAACTTTAACGCATTCAAATGAAACCAACGGACAAACAATTGCACATTTGTGAATTATGGTGCGTGGAGGCCGGTGAAAGATATACCGGTGCCACAATTTTGGAAAACGGTAACATGATAGTTTTTATACTACAAAGAGCCGTTACCATGTCAACCATGACAATTGTCACCATGCGGTTTTTATATAATCCGGAAGGAAAATTGATTGAATGTTATACACCAGGCATAAATTAACCATTGATGGAACTATATAAAAACCATAGAGTTACAACAATTGGTTGGGAAAAAGACAAAGCCCGGAACAATTATCTTGAACCAATTGCCAAAGTTCACAATGCGATTTGGCCGATTAAACCAGGGCCGGATAAACGGAATGATTTTGCGTCTACATTCCAGGAAAATCGGCAAACCTTAAAGAATCTATTAAATGAAGGTTTAACCCTATCATGTACGGCCGGTTATTTAAAAGGCTCATGTTCCGGAGGCCATAAATTCCTTAAAGCTATTTTTTGCGGTAAAGAGTGGTGCGAGAATTGCGGCCAGGATGGCTCACCGGTGCATTTACGAAGGCTTGGCCGTTGGATTCCCAAGGCCGAGCAAATGAAGGGCCTTGGTTATTATGTTATAACCATGCCCAAGGAAATAAGGGCCTTTTACCAGGATAGGCAAAAGCTCTCTGATTTTCGCAAATACATTGTAAGGAAGTTACAAAGGGAAGGTTATGGCCGTGGCCTGGTTCGGTGGCATTGGTTTGGTGACTGCCGCCATTGCAAAGCCAATGGATGCCGGTACTGCCGGAACACCGGAATGAGTAACCAATGGCATCCTCATTTAAATATAATAGTTGATGGTGGTTATATATCAAAAAAAACATTTGAGGCCCAAAGCGAAAAGTTCAAAGCCGAGTTGATTGCCTATTTTAAAAAAAACACCGGAACCGAGGTTGATGAGGTTGTTTTTCATTACAGTTATATAAAAGCAACCGATTATAAAAAAAGGATGCATTTATTAAAATATGTAACCAGGTCAACACATCGGAATTATAACAAGCAAATTGCCGAGTTATTAAAAGGCTACCGGGTAACAAGCACATGGGGTAAATGGAAATTTAAAAAGGTAGTGAAAACGGAAGAAACCGAATTAGTGAACATAACCAATAATGTTTGTCCATGTTGTGCTGAAAAAATCACTTGGGAGTGCGGCCATTATGTTACTGACCAGGTGACTGGACAAACGAAATACAAAAGGGAAATTTTGAGATTGCACCAGGTTGGTGATATCAGCAAAATGAAACACATAGAAGCCGGATATTATTTGTTACAACCATGAAAAAATTAAATGTTTTAGTTGCTTGTGAAGAAAGCCAAACAGTAACAAGAGCTTTTAGAGAAAAAGGCCACAATGCTTTTAGTTGTGATATTCAAGAAACAAGCGGCAAAAATCCGGAGTGGCATATATGTGATGATGTAACAAAACATTTAAATGGTTGGGATATGATAATAGCTTTTCCTCCATGTACTGATTTAAGTAATGCACAAGCCGGGAAAATAATGATAAAAAAAATAAAAGAAGG
>Ga0208644_1003324_pt1 | contig 12539 bp, 11 predicted proteins | sample VirMetDEL_Nov_18_FD_184517 | JGI IMG/M metagenome (GOLD analysis project Ga0208644, IMG submission 184517) | Aqueous microbial communities from the Delaware River and Bay under freshwater to marine salinity gradient to study organic matter... | ecosystem: Environmental > Aquatic > Marine >... | reverse complement strand
AGAAATCTACCAGTGATGGTAGTTAAAGTCCCTGACTAGGGAGACGTGTATGGTAGTAGGGGTTCGCCTCTCCTCTACTACCTATACTTTTACAGGAGTCTTTCATGTTTGAATATGTTTTAGTTGTATATATCAACAACACACCTATGTACGAGGGTAACTTTGAATCATGTGCCCATGCTACAAACTACGTTAATAAATGTTTAATTAAAACAGTAGAGTCTAAAGACTTTAGGACTGCTTGTCTTTATCAAGAGTATATAAATCTACCTGCCAACTTTCAACCAATCTATCCTGATGAGGAATGTTCCAAAGATTAATTGGAGGTAGTTTAAACGACCCCCACTTAAGCATTAAGAATCTTAGCTACATAATCTTGAGTTTCTGCAGGTAATCTTACTAACCAATTATTACTATCTTCTGCAATAGCTTTCTTAACAGTAGTAGGACCTGCATTATAAGCAGCTAGGGCTTTGTCAAGGTCTCCAAACTCTTTAACTAAAGCATTTAAATAGTCTTGAGCAAAACGTTTATGTTCTTTTTCAGAATTATTCTGTAAAGGTTTTACTCCAAAACCAGGATCTTTAGCTGTATCTGGCATGATCTGGTATTTACCTACAGCTCCTTTAGAAGATTTAATTAAATTACCTGACTCATCAAGGTGTCTGTTACCTGATTCTACTTGAGCAAGTGTAGGTAATACTTCTGCTGCTGAAGTCTTTTTAACAGGAGCATTAGGAGTTTCTGTTGGGGTTTCTGTCGGAGCTCTGTTCAGTGATGTAAAACTTGAATAGAACTCCTCCTGTGCTTCTTTGGGTGACTTCCCAGTAATATTAACATAAGCATCAAAAGCTTCATTGATTCTCCCTATAATTCTTCCATTCAATTCTCTAGGAGCATTACCCATAACTAAGGCACCATTTCCTAAGAACTGAGGATTAATTTCGATATTAGGATTATCCCTAAAATACATCTCTAGGTTATTATTCAATACTTCTTTATAATTGTCAACCTGTTGAAGCATAGCTCCTATTGTATCAGGCTCTTTAATAAACTGCATAGCTGCTTTTGATTGAGGAGTAGCTAAGCCTTTAATCAAGTTTGAAGTAACTGAGAAGGCTTCTTCAGGAGTTAAGTCATTACCTTCTAATATTTCTAAGTGACTATTAATACCTTCTTTCATTCTATCAATAGTATACTGATCCTTTGTTTTTACAGCAGCTTCAGTAACAGTATCTAAATGCTGTTTAGCAACAGGTTCTCCTGCTTCATTAGGTAAGAAGCTAGACTTACTTTTATTACCTTGAGCATATTTAAGAAGACCACTTTCAAGTATAGCTCTTACTTCAGGAAACTGAAAAGCACTTAAGTTTGATTTATTAACAATACCAAATACCCACTCTAATTCTTTAGCATTTGGATACTTTTCTAGTAACTTGGCTGTTTGTTGGTTTTCTAAAATAGATTTAACATTTTCAGTATTTTCTTTTTTATATTGACCTGTTTCCATATCTACTAAAGTATTTGCTACAAACTCTACTTCAGTCTGATAAGAGTCAACCATACCTTTAATATCAACATTATTTAAAGGTAGACCTAGATCAGATACGAGATCTTGAAAGTCTAGTTTAGCATTTTGCATTAAAGTTCTTGCAATAACTTGAGGATCAGTAGATGTATTATTCTTTAATTGACTTACCAACTCTGATCTAAATACTCTAACTGCTTGATTCTTAGCTCTAGTATGAGCACCTGACTTAATAAGTTGATTGACCTGACCTGTAAAGACAGCACCTTCTTCATCTCTCATACGTTTAAGAGTATCAGTTTCTAACTTTGCTTCTCTTTCTTCAGTTATTAAAATCTTAGCTCGTTCATAATCAATATCACCATTAGGTTTAGTAGGAGTAGGAATATCTCTTTCTTTAAGCTCTGTTCTTATTTCTTTCATGCTAGCCTGTGCATCTTTTTGCATAGCATCTACTAGAGCTTGATCATATTTAACTTCTTTTGTAAGACCATAAAGATTAGATACTTTTGAAACATGAGTAATAATCTCATTAGCATAAGCAGGATTACGAGCTAACTCTTCTCTTGTAAGAGCGTTTAAACGTCTTTCAAGTTCTATCTCATCCATACCACCTTGGATACGAGCATTAGTTAGTCTTTCTGTTTTAGTAGCAATACCCTCTATTACTTTTCTAGATTGTTGATCAAGTTCTGTATTTAAACTTAGAGGATAGTCTCCTGCATAACCTGCACCCTTTAAACTTTGATCTAGATTGTCTTGACTAACAAGTACATCCTGAGCTAAAGCTTGCTGACCTGCTAAGCTTCTGTCTTGTTGTTCTTTATAGAGGTCTTCTACCTGTCCTGCTATGCCTTGAAGTACACTAGACTTATTATAATCATCAAATAGATTGTAAGCATTTTTAAGAGTAGTACCTCCCATAACTAGAGCTTGAGCATCAGCCTGAGCTTCAAGAGCTCCTGACTTATCTGCTATAGGCTGTTGAACATAGCCTTGATAGCCTGTTCCTGATACTTGGGTAGTTTCAAATTTAGGTGTTGCCATTATTATTCCTCAATAAAAGTTTCAAGTTGACCATCAATACCTTTTATCATCTCTTGAATAAAAGGATTCTTACTGGTTTTAAATCTATTTTTAATTTCATTTAGATTTTCTATTGATTCACCAGAGTATTTGTTTAAGAAGTAACCTATCATTGATGTAGATAAGTCATCTCCTGCTCGTGCTCTATCTTTAGCTAAAACAGAATCAACAATACTGCCCATTTCTGCTTTAGTATATAGACCAGACTCTTCTAAGTCTTGTAATTGTTGTCCTATGATACCTAATAAATTATTTATATTATGTTCAGGAGAATCAGCAATACTTAGGATACTCATAATTTCACTGTCAAATCCATCAACAGCACTCTTAATCTTAGCATTACGATCCATTTGTAAGAATCTTTGTTCCCATAAGTCTAGTTCACGTTGGGTTCTAAACCCTGCCATTTGTAAGAGAGCCTCTCCAGTTGTAATATCTAAACCTAAACCTTGTCCACCCTTAGTAAAGATGTCTCTATGTGATAGAGCTGTTAAGCCCTTAATAAAGTTATTACCTCCTGAAGACACTTTAGCTATCTCAGATAATAGGGTTGCAGCTATTTCAGGATTAGTCATATCTACTGCATCTCTACGTTTAAACACATTGTAAACACTTTCAAGAGTTCTACTTACTCGATCTGTTGCAGTAAGAGCAGGTATATTAATACGACCTTGGGCACCCCTGCCTGATATATGATTCCATACTTGAACACCTTGTTCGATATAATCAAGTATAAAGTTAGTAGCTTGTGTTGAAGAGTCTTTACTGATAGTTATTCCAGTTTCTTCTCCAGTAGCAGCTTCCATCATAGCATTTGTAAGAAGATCTAAAGCTCCTGTTCTTAACATTTCTATATTCTCAGGATCTTCATCTTTCATAAATTGATCTACAAGCATTTTACCTATACCTAGGGGAGCTCCATATTCAACACCATGAATGACCATTCTTGAAGCAGCTAGTTTAGCTCTATCTTTTCTTGTTAAGTTAGTCGCTGTATCTTGTAATAAGTTCATTGATAACTTCTGATTAATCGACATAAACTGTGTTAAGAATGATAAGAATGGGTATCTTTGAAAAGCAAGAGCACCTGCACTTGTCATAGCACCTGATTGTTTCCATGATTCAAATGCTAAATTGTCTATGTTAGCTTTAGTATCCCACTTTTTATTTGGATTCTTAGCTTTCCATCTTTCAACATTTTGAATAAATAAACCTACTCTGTTCATTAATTCACCTGCAGCAAAGCCTGAAGTATTAAGAGCTTTAGTAATAGCTCGTCCAGGTTTCATTACTTTGTCCATCATTGTTTGTTGTATTCTAGGAGTAGGACCTTCAAACAATTCTTGTACAATTAAGTTCTGATCAATAGATTCAAGAACACCTGTCTCTTCTAAAGCTTTTTTAATTCTATTAAACTCAACTCTTTCTTCTTTAGTCATGAAGTTTTTAAGTTTATCCCCATATCCTTTAAGAACTGGATGATCTGATAATAACTCCATAGTCATAACAGGAGCCATCTTAGCTGTTTTCTTAAATGTTTTAGGAAATATTAAAGCTTGTTCTAATACGAGCATAGGCTGAATAACTAAGTGTCTTACAGGCATCTGTAATGATATAAATAATAATGAACCTAACTTCTTAGGAAAACCTGTTACAGGGTATGAACCTAAGTTACCTGCATCTCTAATTAAAGGAGCTACTGATTCTCTTGCTACATTAGAAGGAATCTTTTCCATTATATCAGCTAGAGCGTGCATAGTAGCTTGTATTGGTTTGTCTAAAGGATTAGCATGAGATCTAAAGTGTGTATGTCTTGTATAGGCATCACGAGCAGCTCTAAACTTAGCTGTTCTTTCTGCGTTCATCACTAGACCTTCTTTACTTATTTGTTTAACGCTAGTAGGAAAGTCACCATTAGGTAAAAACTCTTTAAAGTCTTGTACAAATTTAGCTTCAAAAGCTTTGTTCCATTGACCATAAGCAGCGTTTCTAGAAATATCTCTAGCAGCATTATTAAGAGCTGTAAGAGGATCTACCAATTCAGGCTCACCTGTTAATGATCTAATCTTTTCATTACGAGAAAGAGCATTTCTATATTGATCTGCATTAAGTTTATATTCATCTGTAAAGTCTGCTAGTCTATCTTCTCTAGCTTCACGAATAATAACATCATGATCTTTATATTCAGCTTCTAGTTCTTTTCTTAAAAGATCAGCTTCATGTCTAGATTTAGCAACACCTTTAGTAGAGGTGTAACGAGTAAAAGGAGCTATATCTGTTAAGCCTTCGCCCGTTCTTCTAATAGTTTTACCATCTACATTAATAGTTCTAGGTCTTACATCTACAAAGAAATGACCTTTCATTTGTCTGTATGAGTGACCAGGTAGCTTAGGAACTACTCGTTTAGGTAGATCACCAAGTATAGTTTTACCACCTGCTACAGCATAGCGAGAGTATTCTCCATCTATATAAGCAGGTTTTTCTAGTTGAACTAAACGACTACCAGTCTTAGCATCTACAACTTTACCTTTAGATAAGTCAGGATCATAGTCAACAATTTTCTTAGACTCAATATCATACACACGTTTAGGAGCTGTACTTACTTTATCTAATTCTTTAAAGACAACACCTGCATACTCATTATTTATATAGGCAGCCCTAGTATATCCTGCCTCGTTTAAACGTACTTTCTCACCTTGATTAGTAAGTTCATATAAGAAATCATTAGAAGCTCTCCATGATTGTTGTATCTCATGTAAGTTATCAAGTTTAGCTGCTGATAACTCTGGGTACATATCCCTTAGTTCACTACGAGTAAATACGTCTGTAGCCTTAGCTTCCATCTCTTTAATGACACCCTGTACTTGAGGAGCTAAGTCTCTGTTCTGAGCAATTAATCTATTGGTTTCTTTAGTAGCTGTTGTTTTTATATAACCTGCTTTACCTTGAGCAAGGGCTTTCGCTTGTTCTACCCACAAAGGTAGTACACCTGTACCAAATAAGTTTTCACCTAAAATAGGAGTGTGTGCTAAGAACGTACCTAGCTTCTCACCTTTACCAAAGAATGTTTGCTTAACTGAATCTATACTGTACATGCTATCAGAAAGTAAGTCATAGTTCTTTTTAAACTCCCACTCAAGCATATATTGATTACGACCTCTAGGTTGAGAGTCTTTAGCAAATTGTTCTAATGAATTAAACTGTCTTTGTGTTTTAACATTAACAATACTTAAGTTACCTCTTTCTGATTCAGGTAACTGATCTACTAATTCTTTTAAGTTCTTGTAAGCTTGGCTAACTGTTGCCTTGTTTTGGTAAGCATAATTAGCATCTTGAGTAAATCTCATAGTACCTGAAAGAACATTTTCATTCATGGTTACTCTAGAGTTTGCTTGATTATAGAAAACATTGTTTGTTTGATCTGCTATGTTACGTCTAATACCATAGTCTTTTAATCTTTGATTTATATTTACGATTGATGTATCAAAGATACTATTTAATAATACCTGTTGTTGAGCAGGGGTATAATTAGACTCTTTAATCTTGTCATAAATATCAGGTATAAGTTTAGATTTAATAGTATTATAGTTATCAGGAAGAATACTTTCTTGAATGATAGTAGCTTCATCTGTACCTAAAGCTTTAGCTGTCTTACCTCCATCTCCCTCTTTTAGGGCACCTCCCTCTAGGTCACTTGCCAATTTAGGATTAGATGTAATTGTGTTATCTATTTGAGAGTCAGCCTTGAAAGAAAGATCTTTACCTGCTCTTCTGTAAACAGCTCTAGCTCCTTGATAGGCAGCAGGCAAAGCCCATCCTATACTTTCTAAATAGAACATAGCTTCTTCTTTTGACTTAGCACCTAAGAAATTGTTCTCTACAGCTTTATCAGCTAACCATTCAATACCTTCACCTAATTTAGATAGACCCTTATTAACAATAGAGTCTTGGTATTCATCCTCAATACCCATGTATTCAGCTATAGCATCTACTTTCCAATCTAGTAGGGGAGTAATAAGACCATCTTCAGTAAAGGTTTGTTCTTTAATTTCAGCAGCTTTAGCCCAATCTACTTTACCTTCTTTAATCTTTTGTGCTGTAGCATAGCCTGCAACATTAGCATATTTAATAAACTCAGGAACAATAGATAAACCTAATTGAATTACAGAGGCTATCTCACCTCCTACTTTTTCTAGGAAAGAACTAGAATCGTCTTCTTCTTTAAGTCTTACTGATCTTTGTACTTCTTCAGGTATAACTTCAATCACTTCATCTTGAGCTCTTTGTTCTTCAACAGTATCAGAGTAGTCAAGAATAGCAGTACGCTCCATAAACTTATCTTTAATGTCTTTAGAGATATGACCTCCAGTGTTATAAAGATTAAGTATATCTATCTTTTGTTGCTTACTCATTGTAGGATCGCTAATAATCTCAGGAATTAATAGCTTAGTGTTAGCATTTTGTTCTGCTTCCCACGTTTGTTTAGCATTAGAATAGGCTTGTGAATACCCTTTTTGTACTAGACCTGTATAGATCGCTTCAAACTGATCTACTACATTTTCTTCACCATAGGCACCTGCTGCATAGAAAGCCTCTTTAGAAGCTTCCTCTTCAGGCATAGGTAGATTCTCTGGTCTTTGCTCTTTAGGTATTACAAAGTCTTTATCAAATTTCATTTAGCCTCCAAGCATAGATGAGAACGGAGCATTTGCTGTAGAACTGTATCTACTTATATTAGATAGACCAGTTTGTTGGATAGAAGGAGAACCAAAGATATTAGTAATCTGACCACTCATACCTTGTACTAAACCTGCTGTTTGTGTCCATCCTGTTGACTCTGCTTGTGATTGTAAGCTCTGTGAAGCATAGCCACCTGCAGCTATATTACGCTCTGATAAGTAGTCAGCAGTACCTTGAGCTACACTAATATTACCTATGTTAGTTGCTGCTTGAGTACCAATAGATCCTATAGCTCCTGTAAAGGAAGATGTACCTCCTGTACCTAGTCCTACTCCACCTGTAGCAGCCGTCATTCGTCCTGTTTGTATTCGCCTCTGTCGCTCTTGAGCAAGCATCTCTCTTCGAGCTCGTACCCTAGCTTCTCTTGCTTTGGCTTCTTCTGCCTTACGAAGCTCAGCAGCTCTTTTTTCTTCTGCCTTAGCTGCTTCTTTCTTTGATTTACGACCTTGAATAGCACTGTATCCTTGAAAAGCTAAACTGGCTACTTGTAAATAAGGGTTTACTTTACCAAAGACACCTGCTACTTTTGATACTGCCTCAACTGCTCCACCCATTTTATAATACTCCTTTTATTAAATATTTCTTTTTACCTTTGTCTGTTTCTACTATTATGTCTGTAAGTTCTCCTCCAAACAAGATATTAAACTTAACTTCTTTTTTAGTATCTGAAAGACCATAAATTTCATAGATACCTCTTGATCTAAGAATATCTTTAATTCTTTCACCAATCTTTTTATAACGTTTATAAGTTGACAATGACCACTCTTTACATACAATATGGAGAATCCATACTTTTATATTATCTTCCCAACTTAAACCTATATATCCGTTACCTTCTTCTTCGTACAATATTTCCATTTATACATTTGAAGTTGCTGTAGCAGGTAGAGCCCACCCTAGCAATTTCATATCTTTTCCTTCTTCTGAAGTTATCTTAATACTTAATGTTTTACCTGAACCTCTTAATTTACTTTTAGTAACAATGACACCATCACCATAATCAAATGGATCACCTGCTCCTGTAGGTATATAATTTCTTAATAATCTATATGCTTGAAATTCATTTCCCCATTTACCACTATTAGCACTATCTGCCCAGTTCCATTGAGCTTGTACTTTACATGATGATTGATTATTTAGTGTTAAAGTATCTCCACTAGCTGTATAACCATCCTCAGTACGAGTAAAGTAAAAGAATATGTAAGGAGTTTGTTTTTCTCTCATGACATCATTAAATAATTCATATCCTGTCACAATATAACTAATATAAGAAGAACCAACACCATCTTCAGTTTCCCAATCTTTAAAGGCTACATTGTTAAATTTAGATATAGTAAAATCTGTACCTACAATAGTTAGGTAACTAAACTGTGAGCTTCTATTTAATAAAAGATCTTCTGTTGTAACAACAGTGTCACTGCTACTATCAATAACTGTATTACCATCTGTAACTAAAACAGCTTGATCAAAAGTAGATACTGCATATCCAGGCACTTCAATGTAGTCAGCCACATAGGGTGAACTTGATGCTAAGTCACTAAACGTATTTGTATACCATGCTTGGAGTGTTAAATCAAAGATTAGTTCTTTTGTATATTTGTTTATATAATTATTGTTCGTATAAGTAGTGTCATCTGAATCATTATATAACCAACGTACTCTATTTTCTTTTTCATCAAAGAAACCTTTACAGTTGTTTTTACCTATATCAGGAATGTTAAGGTATAATGATTGTATAGTAGTCAATGATATTGACTCAGCTTTAAATCGTCCACCTGCTGCATCAGGAGTTAAGATATAAATACCTGCTTTAGACCAGTATACAAAGTTACCATTAACATTAATAATAGACTTAGGATTAAATACACCATTAGTAGAAATCTTACTTGCTTGGAAAGAAGTAGCAAAGAATCCACCTGTATCTCCATATACTTCCCATACACCATTCTCTGCAAATACAAGTAAAGATGCTTGTGATGAAACTATTTTAATAATACGAGTTGCTTCTGGTATTTGAATAGTACCACCATCAGAGTCAACTACATCATTAAGAGAAGGATCAGTAGGGTCATTTTCTTGATAGCATTTACCTATGTTTTCATTAGAGGTAACAACTTGAGTAAAGAATATATAACCATTATAATTAGGAGATCTAGCATCACCATCTGTTATATTAGAATCAATACCTGAATAGAATAGACGTTGAGCATAAGAAGCAACAGTAGATATTTTACCATTTTCTGTATCTGAATTAAGTCCTGTTACATCTGTATTAGCTTCTCTTGAAGAACCTCTATCAAAAGCATCTATAATGTTAGAAGCTCTAGGTGCTTGATATTTAGAGGTAGAGTTTTTCTCCATGATCTCAGGATCATACTTCTCATAGTCAGCAGAACTTCCTGGATCTGACCCTTTACCTGTTGTCCACTGATCAGCATTACTTGGATAGTATCCTCTATCTTGGAATGTATAATCTAATGCTTCAGGATAAGTACCACTATTAGTAACAATATCTTCATTCCAACCTTGGTTACGGAGGTTATATTTATGTTCATTTGATAAAGTTGTAGGTCTTTCATCTATTTCAAGACCATCATCTAAACCCCATATATCACGAACTTTAATATCAACTGTAGATTGTGTTACAGTATCTGTAGTACTATTATAGTTTAGTAGTATAGGTTTTTCTATATCTTTACTTACAATAAGTAGTTGATTGTTAATAACAGCAGTTTCTATATTGTTATTAGACAATCCTGCTATGGTAATAGAACTACCACTATTTAATAAGTTATCACTAGGAGCATCTGTAAGTAAGTCTACAAACCATAGTTTGTTTTTAATACGAACAACACCTATAGCAATCGAAGCATCACTGCTAGGGGTATCCCATCTATGAAAAGATTGTTTACCTTCTTTAATATCATCTGCTGTAAAGCCAGTAGATGTTTTAGCATATAAACCTTCATAGTCTAATCCTAACCTTCTTGAACGAGAACCATCTCTATTAAGAACAAAGTTTTGCTCATCAATAGAGGAATTCTCTGGAAAGGTTAGAGGACTAGCCTCTGTAATTAAACCCTTAACAAAGGATCTAAAGACTTTTTCAGTTTTAGCTGCCAATTAATTATTCCTCAGTAGGTTGTTCTTTTTCTTTTAAGGACTGTTTTAGCTCATTAACAAACTTCTTATTCTCTGCTTTCTTTTCAAACTTATCTTTATTATTTAATAGATAGTTACGAACAGCTACTTGTGCTATAGCACTAGAAGTATAGAATCCTGTTAATTCATGTGGAAGTTCTCCACCTTGTGTAAATTGTATTTTATAATGTCCAGTACCTGGAGCATTAACAATCTTTATCTCCTTACCATTTGGGGTCATAAATGTATCCATTGTTTATCCTTAAGTTATTTAATTTTAGACTTTTTATAGTTTTCTTTATTTTGCTCTTTAGTTTGAATTGTTCGAGCCATAGAGTCTTTAACTATGTTTTTCATACCTTCATAAAGCTTCTTACCTGCTTTAATAGGTGATGGAGGTTTCCCTTCACCCATTCTACCTTTAGTTGAATTAGCATCTATAGTAGCTTGACTAGGCATAGGTAAAGATGTCTGTGGAGCTTCCATTCTAGCCTTTTGTCCTTCTGCTATCACAGAATCATTAGGTTTTAATTTCTTAGGCATTGTACTCATATTAGTTTCCTCCCATCATTTTACGAGCTTTTTTCTCTGCTTCTCTAGCCCATGACATACGATCACTAGATGTAGTTTCTGTTTTAGCAGAAAGTGTACCTGTAGCTGTTTCTTTATTAGATTCTGTAGGCATAGAAGAAGTATTTTCCATACTAGAACTAGAAGAAGAAGTTTCATACTTAGGATATTTATCAGTATAAGTTGTAGCTCTATTGCTCATGTCTTCATTAGGTTTAACTGAAGGAGATACTCTTACATTTTTACGAGTAGTTGTTTCTGTGTAATCAGGGCGACCCGTTGTATCAACAGGTGAATATACTTGACTAGGAAGTTTAGTATCAGCCTGTCTTTTAGTAAGATATTCATCTATCTTCTTTTTATTTGTATTCCTTTTAGAAGGACTAAATCTCTTTAATTGTTTACTTTTCTTGTCTTCTGCCATATTTATTTCCTCTTTGTTGACTTAATTTGAAACTGTTTAAACGGATTTGTAACTTTTACTCCAGGTTTCTTCACCATTCCATACTGTTGTGAATGTACAAAGGCTTGTGTGTTTGATGTTAGTTGGCTCATTAGTAGTTAGGTTTTCCTTTTATTCCTGCTTTTCTACCATAGTTTGGATATGTAATACCATTTTTAAGTTTCCAAGCTTCTTGTGCCATTCTACGTCTTTGTGATGTAGACACTTGTTCAGCTTTAGGATTAGCCATCTGTTTAAGAGTAACAAAAACAGTCGACTTAGCTTCAGCGAGTAAGTATGTAAACATTTGCACTGGTAAATCAGGTGTAAATGTATCTAACAATGTAAAGGCTACTGAACGTTTACCATGACATTGTGTTTTAGCTGTTACTAAAGTAGAATCAACAGCACTATCATAAGAATCAAATACAAGATTATCATCATCAAATGAAGTAAAGTACTGAGGACCTCTATCATTATAGATTAATAGTGAGATACCTGTAGTATCAGTTACAGTAGTAACATTAGACTCTGAACTATTTCTTTGATTTAATATATAAAGAAAGTCTTCAGGTGTTTTATAAAGAATCTCTTTGTACTTGTCTTTTGTATCTGTAAGTTTTTTACAGTTATAATTAAGTGTTTTAAGATCAATAATAGTTTCAGGTATACCCATGTGAGTAGGTCTTGCATTGGTACCACTAGACTCTAATTGAAACGTTTCATATAAAAATGGAAAATCTTTACCATCTATAATATTATAGTATGTTGATTTAATAATCTGTGCTACTTGAAGAGCTTCAACTGTATCATTAATACTATTAATATCATCAGAATCCATATCTGACATGATGTCTTGTACCATTTCAAGTAGTGTCATTTTAGCCATAATTTATTTCCTAATCTAAGAATAGAGCAACTAAACCTGCTTCAGTAGGAGTAATATTTTCTCCTGAAGAAGTTCCGTCTCCACCTACAAACATTGATAGAGTTTGACCTGCTGTTGCTGCTAGTGTACCTGTTGATGATAAT
>Ga0208644_1003323_pt1 | contig 12546 bp, 17 predicted proteins | sample VirMetDEL_Nov_18_FD_184517 | JGI IMG/M metagenome (GOLD analysis project Ga0208644, IMG submission 184517) | Aqueous microbial communities from the Delaware River and Bay under freshwater to marine salinity gradient to study organic matter... | ecosystem: Environmental > Aquatic > Marine >... | reverse complement strand
TCTGAAGAAGGGTGCTTGGGGTGGAAATAAAGCTAGCATTAATTTAGATGCTAAGTTTGTAACACCTCTTGAGCCTACACTTTGATAAGGTGTCGGATAAGTTGTTGCTTCATTTGCACCTTTAGGTGGGAATAAATGAGGGATAGTTAATTCAGAAGCTTCCCTTGCTCTTTCAATATAAGTCTCTCTATTAATAGAAAGCTTTTCATACTGACTTTCAATAGTAGATTTATCATCTTTATTGACAGTAGTTCCTAAGCTATAAGTTTCTGTAGCCATTAACTAGAAGGGAAATTGACACCACTACCACTCAATCCTGACGAAGCTAAAGGTATTCTTAGCGACCCTCTTCCCAATCTCTTTCTTGCAGGGTTATCTCCAATCTTCATGTTTCTACCTTCGGCAGAAGCAGGTGCGTTTTGGATATCTCCTGTTGTTGCAGTCTTTACGACTGGTGGAGTTGGGGGAGTTGGTTCAGGTGGTGGTGGAGCCTTACTGCCACCAAAGCACATTATTCCATATCCTCATATTGTTTTTTATATTCCTCTTTAAGGTGATTAACTACAGACCGTTGACCTGATTTATAGAAAATAAGTCGTTCATCTTCTTTTAATTCAGCACACTTATCAGGAAATAATTTATCTAAATACTTAATTAATTCTTCCGATAAGAGAGGTTTTTCAGTCTTTGGCACTGTTAGTTTCTCCTAAAGTGGTACTTAATCTTCTTATTTCTGCTTTTAACTCACCTGCAATAGCACCATAACCACAGATATCTATGAAATCATCTTCGTTAAAGTCTCCATTTTGAGTTCTTGCAACCTTCAGTAGTACCATTAATTGTGCTACATCTGATGCATCAATATTTATTTGTGTTCTAAATTTATTTGTTAAGAAGCCACTCCATAGTCTTGCTATGTTGTTATGGTTAATTAACTTATCACCGTTTTGTTTTGCTCTTGTGCCTTTAACTAGTGACAGTGCTGTTTCTAATGTTTTGGAAGTTTCCATAATTATAATCCCAGTATTTTACTTTCTGTGTTCGTACATCATATTCGTCATGGTGTAGTATTCTTGCTAAGGTTGCTTGTCGGTAAGCATCATCAACTGTTAATCCTTGTTTGATAAATTGGTCGACAACGATATTCCAATTCTCTTCAAATTTATTTACAGGATTTAAAAGTTTCTGTGCTTTTACTTGACCGATAGACGGACAACCTTTATATCCGTCAGCAGTATCACCAACCAAAACTTGGATTAAGAAATTATAATTAGCTATATGTTCAGGTATTAAATCTATACTGTCATCATTTAAAGAACAGTGAATAGCAGGGATAGTCTTCATATCTTTATCACCTGATAAGATAGTACATTTATCTTTATATTTACCTGTTGCTAAAATACCAATAACATCATCACCCTCTAATGTAGGGTACAACTCACTGTCATAAGTAGCCATGACATAATCTTTTAACTGTTTATAACAGACAGGTTTGCGTACTGATTTACGGTGAGACTTATATTCTTTATCGTAATCTTTTCTAAAATTTTTAAGTCCGTCAGAAAAACAATGAATAGCAGTTTCACATTCTAAATAATTTAAATAATATTTAGTTAGTTCATCATAAGCTTTTTTACATTGTTTGAAGTCACAGTGTAATGACCATTCATCATTACCCCAATCATATACCTCTTCTAATGCTGAACTTACTTTATAAGCTAGCATGTCTGCATCTATTAATAATACTTTTGGCACTCTTTTAACTCCACTAATTCAATAATATTTTGTGCAGGTATGATTGTTGAATTACCTGCTTGTGTTACTGTTCCGTCTTCATTGATAATAATGTCACCAACAAACTTATATTTGTTTTTATTTTTAGAGATAAGCCACCCTGACGTTACACAGTTACCTACATCTTGAGTTTTTATATCTTCTATATCTTGCCAAGATGCATCACTGGAAGGGTCAATCCACCAACATAAATAAAATTTATAGGGGAAACTTTTCTTATCTATCTTCTTCCGAGTATTTTGCATGAACCATTTCCTGTATTTCTATTTGTGTGTTGTAGTCATTAATTACTTCTAAAGGTACGAGAACTAACTTTGAGGTGTTAGCATCACCGCCCATAACCACTTTCTTTTTACTTTGAAAGTAATGAGTAATTGTTCTTAATCTGTCTATAGGTATTAGAATTATGTTAGGTCTTTCTTTTTTCTGCCAAAGAATAAATGCCCAGTAATCAGATTTAGTAACGGATAGCCCTGAAGGCTTACCTCTGCTTTCAATTTCAATAGCAATGTTGCCTGTACCACTCCACCGTTTATCAGTCTTAACTTCAATCTTGTCATTACATAAAATTTCTTTAAGTTCGTTTTCCCACTCTAAACCAAACTGTAAGTCTCGTTTAAAATCAATGTCGTATTCCTTAGTGTGTTTCACTCCAATTATGACCAACCTTAATTTCACCGTCTAGCTTGCATCTAAAATTCATAGCTAGTTGGGTGTCATCAAAGATACTTCCTGCAATAGTTTTAAATTCATCAACACGATTTTCTTTTACAATAAACTGCATTTCATCATGTATATGAAGAACCATTGCGTAGTCTTCACCCCATACAAAATTATTTTTATGTAACTTTTCATTAAGAAGAATTGTTCCCTTCTTAACTATTATTGCACCTGCTGATTGAATAAGTGTGTTCAATGCCGAATGTTCGCTTCGACACATAAGCTTCCTACTATCTAAACCTTTGAGAAATTTTTTATTATGGTATGCGTTACTGACTGCTTGCTTTAAATACTTTAAAGCAGGTAACTTCTTCTCAAAATTATCTCTTAATCGCTTTCCTTCTTTACTATTTCCGCCAGTAATGAGACCGAGTTTTTCATTTCCTGCACCATATATGTAAGCATAAATGAAAGTCTTTGCTTGATTTCTATTAGTAAGTCCGATTGCTCGTTGATTGGCGGTGTGAATATCGCCTTCCAATAACTCTTGAATGAATTTACCATTGTCAAAGCTGTGAAGATAGTGACCCAGTACACGAAGTTCCAAACCACTAAAATCAATTCCAAGCATACGGAAGCCACTAGGAGAAACAAATAAACTACGCATCTCTTTCCCATAAGGCGAACTACTTGAAACAACTTGCTGAAGGTTAGGACTGTTGGCAGTACATCTACCAGTGACCGCACCGTTTGTAATAATTTTTCCATGTATTTTATTTTCCTTTGTTACTAATTTTAAATAAGATTGTTCACCGTCAGACAACTGCCCTAATCTTTTCTGTATCAAAAAATGTTCAGCTAAGATTGTAGCTTCAGAATATTTTAAATTATTTAATATTCTTTCATTGACTTCAGGTTTTCCAGTAGGTGTAAACTCCAAAGGTTTCCAATTATATTTTAACTGTAACCTTTCAGCGATATGGTCTCGACTGTTTGGATTAAACTCTACTAGCTTAAACTTCTTAACTGGTACACCTTTGACATAACCTAAAGTTTTATTATCTCTTTTAGGTATTAATGTATCGACATGTTTTTCTATAGGTTGGAAGACCTGAGTTAGTTGTTGTTCTAACTCAAGCCTTCTCTTCGTTAGGAAAACGAAAAGCTTCTCAGCAGAAGTCAAATCAAAATTAACACCTTGATGTTCTTGTTTCCTAATCCAATAAGCAAATCTATGTTCAATATCAATGGCATCATCAGAATAGTTTTGTTGTAAAATCTTTAGGTAAAATAAATAAGTAACCTCAACATCATTCTCACAATACTCTTGCATCTCAGCAGTCCAGTTTTCAAAACCATTTTTCTTTAAGTAATCACCTTTGCGTTTACCTAAACGATAACCCCATGCATCAAGAGAATGTTTTCCAATTAACTGACTAGGTACAATCTTCTCTTTGAAATCTCTATCTTTAATATCAGTCCAAATTAATCTTGATATTAATAAGGTATCGACTAATTCATTTTTAAATTTAACTTTAAATATTTTTTCTAAGGCAGGGATATCAAAGTCTTGAATGTTATGTCCTATTAATTGTTTTGCTTTTAATAGTAATTTAACACCTTCTTCTGTTTCATCAGGGGTAAAAGAATAAACCTTTTGTGTTTCAATATCTTTGGCAACAATACAATGAACCTTTGAAATGGTGTCTAATAAACCGTCAGTCTCAATATCAAATATTAATCTCATTGTACTAACACCACTCTTATTCTTTGTGTACTAGGTAAGACTTCTTCAATAACTCTTAAGGCTCGTTGAATTAAATCTCTAGCTTCATAGTCACCACATAAAACAACAGGAATAACATTTTGATATTTCACTGTATGATAAATAGCTATCATAATGGTACGACAACTTTGAAATATTAATTGTTGTTCTTCTTCAGTGAATGTTAAGTAATCTTCTTTCTCTATGAGATAAGATAAAATAAACTTAGTTAAACTTCGTTCATTCATGTTACGTTATTCTCCAACAATCTACCTGTGTGTCTGTCATACATCAGTGTAGTAGCCACACCAGTTTCACCACTAAACCTGTTCTTCAATACTCTTACTGTCATCATGTTATTTGTTTCTGCATCTTGTTGATTTCTTTCAAAGCCAACAACAGCATCAGATAATTGTGCTAAAGAATGAGAACCTCTTAAATGAGATAAAGAAGTTTGTACTCCTTCTTCATGCCCAAGTTTTCCTTCAGGTCTTTTTAAATGAGAGACAACAAACATACCTATCTTTAACTCTTCCACTAACTTTCTGAGTTCTGTCATAGTGTTATCTAATAATCTTCGTTCATCACCTTCTTGCATTCCTGAGATAACAATAGAGATATGGTCAAGAATAATATATTCACAACCTAGAGCATGAACCATGTAGCGAATACGGTTCATTAAATCCTGACTGTCCGTACTTCCCCAATGGTCATAGAAAACAACTTTACTTTTAATGTCTTCCCATACTTTTACTAAATCATTTTTGTCTGCTAGTTTTTTTATTTCAGGTAAATGAATAGGAAGGTTAGTACCAATAGAAACTAATCCTCTGATACTTCTTTTAACACTTTCTTCTAAGGCAATATAACCAACCTTGTGGTTTTTACGGATTAAATCGTAAGCTATTTCTCGACAAACTTGTGACTTACCTGTACCTGAACCTGCACATAATAAAACAATTTCATTTTTTCTAATGCCTTTAAGCTTATCGTTTAAGCCTTCCCATAAATAATTAATACAAACTTCTTCATCATCATTTAACAATAAATCTAATGTTTGTTCCCCTGTAATAATTCCCTGAGGGGTATAAGCTTTTGCTTCAAAGATAGCATCAATAATTTTATTAGCTTTTCCTTGTACTAATAATTCATTAGCATCTTTACCTTGTAGTTTAGCTATCTTAGCTTTACCAACTGGTAATATTTCTGCACATTCTACTGAAGCTTTTAATCCTGCTTCATCATTATCAAAACATAAGATGATTTCTTCAAAAGTTTGTAACCATTCTAATTCTTTTAAAATAAATTTCTTAGCAGAACTTGCACCTGACGGTACACTTACAACTGGATATTTATTTTGTTGAACTAAAGATACTGACATAGCATCAAGTTCACCTTCCGTAATGATTACTTTCTTTCCGCCTTGTCTCCAGTTTTGTTGACCAAATAAAGTTACTTGATTGAAGTCACCAATCCAACGAAAGTCCTTATTAGGATATCTTATATGCTGTGCAACTACTTCGTATTTTTTATTATAATAGTTTGCTATTTGTACTGGTGAATTATTATGAACTCCCACTTGGTAACTAAAAAATTTACAAGTGTGTTCATCAATTCTTCTTTTGGTTAACGGTTCATAACTACCTGATATCATATCTCCTCTTACAATTTTTTTTGGTATTTCTTTTTTCTCGTCATCTAAAAATCTATGTGTGTGGCAACCGAAACAATAGGTATGATTGGTGTATATTGCTAAGTTGTCTCGGCTACCACAATCAGGACAGGGAGCATGTTTAATGAAAGCTGAGTTATTGTTGGGGAAGGAATGTATAGAAGGATTACTCAGTTCTTTCATTTGCTACCTATTCTGAAACTTGTTCTTCCTGATTTGCAAAACCTTCCTGTACTAAGTATTCGTCTACATCAAAGTTAGGACATGTTTTGTAATCAGCTAATGCGTAGTGACCCACTATCTTTGCATCAGGATATTTTTCTTTTAATTCAATTAATGTTTTTCTCAGTGTTGCCCACTGCTCAGGGGTAAAATTATTCTCAGGTTCAGTCCAGTCTTCTTCTTTTGAACCACCGACAATACAAACAGAAGTGCTGAGATGATTGTAGTCTTTAACATGAGCCTGCAATGCATCATCATCACGACCTCTTTCTTCTACTCCGTTTCTTCTTATTACTCTTGCATAACCGCAACCCAACCAACCTCGTTGTCTATGCCAACGGTCTATCTCAGCAACACCTATGTCTTGGGAAGGTCTTGTTTGAGAACAGTGGATTACAATATAATCAGTCTTTATTCTTGCCATTTCTTTCTATCTCTTCTAGCCATGATTGAGGAAAAGGTTCTTTAGTAGATTGAATACAGTGGTATTTAAACCCATGTAATTCACACCACTTGCCATAAGTTGTTTTAGATTTTTTGCCAATTTTTGTTTTGGAGTTAGAAAAAATAAATCGAATATCTAAGTCAGGATATTGTTCTTTAATTATCTTATGTTTCTTTCGGTCAGCAGTTACAAACTGTCCTTTAGTTTCGATAATAAAACTATTGTCTATTGGAAAGTCAGGTCTGTAATATCTTTTTTGAGTAGGTTGAGTAAAGTCAATACGCAATCCTTCGTAAGTAAAATTAATTTTTTTCTTAGTCAGGTAATCATATACAACTTTCTCTAACCCACTCTTAAGCTTTGGCTCAGTGTTATTTAAATTACTAGAAGTCACCTTTTGCACTATCAATTATTGCTTGGTTATCTAGGTCATCTTGAGCAAATCCATTTGTCTCTTCAAATAAATCTGTCAATGATGAGTTTTTATTTAGTTCAGATGTAACTAAGTTGATTACTTGAACTGCCTTAGGTTGTAGTTGTATGCCTACTCCCAATGCATCAGTAGCCCAAGTCCTCATACCATAAGCTATCTTTAAAGTTGAGCCACCCCAAATTCTAGTATCTTCGTTTAAAGGTTTTTTATTACTATCAATAATAGTAATCCTTCTATTAAAAGGTTCATTAGTTTTGGTATTCGTACCAGTTGCTTTTACTTTAAATTTAAATATTGCGTAACCGTCTTCTACTGTAAAAGGTAAATTCTTACGCAATGATTTTTTATTTTTTTCTTTACATCTTTCGTCATGCCATTCGTTTAAAGCATTTTCAATATCTGCAATCATTTCAGTTGCATCTTCAAGCTTAACCTTCAGGTTACATTTATATTCCCCTTCACTAATAAACTTAGTGTCAGGTCTTTGAAGATGTGGATATTCTGCTTCACCTATAGCACTGACTTTTAGGTTAGTTGTACTCATAGAGTTTTCTCCTTAATAGGTGTTTACCTAAAGTGTCACCTAATATGCAGTAGTGCATACTATTAGATACAAAAAAAGACACTATCTTTTACCTGTTCTAAATGCAGGTTTCCTTTAGGTGGTAGTTTAGGGAATTTGTTTTTGTTCTTAGGTGATAACATAGCATACATTTGGTTAGCCCATTTCTGTAGTACATCATCTTCATAGATATGACAGAAAGCTTCCCTGATTGCTTTCGACATGATGTCAGCCTCAGGTGCAACAACACCAAAGCTATCATGTATCATACTAAAACTATCCACTCCCTCTTGATGTGCCTTCACTACTGCTAATTGTAAGCAAGAGGCATCTAAAGAATGGATATAATTAGGTGCTACTGATTGTGAAATCTTACGGCTATCAATAGTATCTGTTTCAGATTGAACAGTAAGTTTAATTATACTGTCACCCATTTTAGTCTTCACTCTTTTGTGTTCCATTTTGTAGTTCATCATTTGAACTGGAGCATTAAGAGGTGTAGTCCAACAGACAGGTAAGTTTTCAGATGCTACTAATCGTGAAACTTCTTGAAGAAATCCCATAATATTTTTAGCACCAACAACAACATCACCAATACTTTCCCATACAATCGGAGTTAGGTATTGTGTTGCATTAAACAAATCATCACCAAAGTTATGTTGTTTATTTCTATCTTGAAGTTCTTTGACTACATGTTCTTCTATGTAAGCACGACAAGAATATTGAGTTAGACCATATGGCAAACACATAGTAGGTTTCTTACATATCTTTCTATCAACCCCATAATTTAACCATAACATTGCAAACTTATCTCTTCGCTGATTTAACTTAACGATAACTCGTTCTGCAATTATCCCATAGATATCTTGTGGTCGATTACTAGGAATTAAATTAGTAGCTTTTCCACCATATTCATCACGCATCATTGCTGAATAGTGTTGTAGTCCTGAGTTACTACAATCAGTTTGTATAGGCAAAGAAGTTAAAAACTCTTTACTAAATCCTGACTGAGCATAGGCTTCATACTCTTTAGCAAAAGCATAAAAGGCAAAAGGTTTATCTGCTTCATTCCACCAAGTATCTTCTAGTGGGTCTTTAGCAGTAGATAATATTCTATCGTGATTATCTTTAACCCATTGTACTCTTGTCTCTACATCTTCTTTATCTACTTCACCAAAAGTATTAGCACCGTAAATAAATAAATGATGTTCACTATCCTTAATTCTTTTACCAAATTTAAAAGTCAATAAAGTTCGTGACCAGTCTGCACCTTGCGGATTTAATAAGGCAGGCTTTGGATATATTCTCCACCTAAAATCATACTGATGTGGGAAGTACAAAGACTTATCAAGATATAACTTAGCTATATTTAATACTTGATTACACTGGATAAACTTAGACTTTTGTTGATGCCTCATGTCATACACCTTGTTAGCTTTACGTTTATAATCTCTTAAGCTTTCCTTGTTAGATGCAATGTCTAATGGTTTCGGTGGTAGTTCAATCGTCTCAGGATTAACAGGTAATTTACCTAGCGGATAATTTTCTTGTAAACATTTATCCACTAACTCATAGACAGGTTTATTTATTTGCCATTCTGTTTCTTGAATAATATTTATTGCTTCATAAACTTCAGGCATCTCGTGAGCAATGTTTTTTAATTCTTCTAGGTATGCTCTATTTCTTTGTTTTTGCATGTTGTAATGCATGTACCACCTCTTCCGCTAAGTTTTCATCATTGTATTTTTTACCGTAATAACCACCAACAAAGGGGTTTAAATCCCAACGTCTAGGTGGCATTATCATTGGCATAAAGTCAGGGTGCAAAGCTTCATTAGAAATATTAAAGTTTTTTATTTCTTGAATAATTTTATCCGTAGCTTCTACATACCTAATAGATTTATTCTTATAGATTTTTTTTAAAGGTATATTAATTAAACCTATTATCTTTAAGAAATAAATCATCTTTGTTCCGAGATGTACCTTGTCTGTCTTATTCCATTTAAAAAAATCAATGTTGTTTTTATTCATAAAATAAACCCATACATTTTTCTTATACATGTATTTATTCTCTGACTGTGGAATAGACTTACTTGAATTTAATTTTTGAGAAACACGAGAATATAATGGTTTATCTTTAGACATGAAGAGAGTTATCCTAGCTTCCATTTCTAAAGCACTACCTATTTTAATACTCAGTCTGTTTAATGTTTGTTGATTAGATATTCCGTCAATAACATTCTTCATCAAGATTAAAGAAACTTTATCCCATATCTTAGGGCTATCATTCTTCAGTTGTTCATCTTCGAAATGCTTATCTTCTAAACATTGACATATTAATTTAATAGCAGTTTGGTGTCTGCCTGCCTGACCATGCAATGATTTGGTACACCAGTCGTGTATCATTTTGGATAATACATCTACATATTTTTGCTGAAATACTATTCCATGTAAGGTCGTGCTTTCCTGACCTTTGGCTTTAGCAGTATTGATTTGTTTATTAAACTTCTCAATACCCCCTCGCATCATTACCTGCTCTAGTTCTAATTCTTCTTGTATTCTTTTTAGGTAGTCAGCATCATCACGAAACTTTCCACCTACACCTACACGCATGAGTTCTTGTAAGTGTTGTTCTTGAATGGTTTCCATTCGTTCTCCTTAGTGTTTTTGCACTGATGCATAGTTGCACACCCCTGACACAACTTTGTTACACAATCTAGTGCGTAATTAATTTTTCATTAGGTGATAAAAACAAGTGTGTAAGCCTTGATTTCATTTACTTTATGCAGTGATGCATGCACTATTGAAGAAAGTACACTTTTTTGAATATAGCGGAATTTCTTTTTCTAGTAAACGCAACACTTTTTTGTTGTTGTGTGTAACAAACTGCACCTAATGTAACAGTCTGTGCAACAAAAACTTTTTTGGTAGGAGTAGAGAGACTTGAACTCTCACGACCTAAGTCATTGGTTTTTGAGACCAACCTGTCTACCATTCCAGCATACTCCCAATGACCCATACTTATAATCATTTAAAACCCCTTTGTATAGAGTTTAGAGTATCTGCAATCTTAGTTTTCATACTATCTGTAGGCTTCGCATAGTATGTTAAAGTAGTTTTTATATCCTTATGTCCTAGATAATATTGTACTGATTTAATATCTAGGTTTGCTTCTACTAACCTAGTAGCCGTAGTATGTCTTGTTGTATAAGGAACATACTCTTCATTTAAGTTAGCAATGCGTCTATAAAAATCCCACTTATGTCTAATAGTATTTTTATTGTAAGCAAAAAGTTTTTGGTCTTGCCTTTGTAAAGAACTTAATCTTTTACGTCTAAAAATATCAACCATGCAATTGGTTAATTGAATTTCAGTCCATACTCCAGTCTTAGTTCTATAAAATCTTAACCAATAGTAATTATTCTTTTGACTTACATTACTGAGGGTCAAAGAAAAGATTTCGCTATGTCTCTGACCCCCTTCGATAGCCCAGTTGATGAAGTCCGCAAAGTCTTGGTCATTATTAAGCAAACATGCTTGAACTAAATCAGCTTGTTGCTCAGGATATAACACTGGCTTTGGCTTGCTCTCACCGACAGGTAGGTTCCGTATGGTAGGAACATTATGACGTTCTATCAACCGTCTATCACAGGCATACTCAAACATGACCCTGAGTAAGCCTAACCTTTTATTGATTGATGAATTATTAGAAGTACCTATTGAGTTACGTTCTTTAATGTATTCACCACATGCAATTTTAAACTGCTCTACTTTTTCAAAAGTTATATTATTAACTTTCACATCACCAAAAAATCTTACTAAATCTTTATAGTAAATTTCTTGAGCATCTCTACTAGCTAGCTTTTGAAATCTAGTTATATCTAAGGCATGATATAATTCAGATAGCGATAAAGGTGTATTTAGTTTTTGTTTTAAAAAACTTTCTTCACCACCACTAATAACTTGTTGATGCAATGACTTCTTGATAGCTAGTGCTTCTTGCAAGGCTTTGTAAAATGCTTGTTCATAATCTGAAGTAGAATACCCTTCAGGTAAATCAAGTTTTACAGTTGCAAACTGCCTAGCTATCTTGCCGTCATGTCTTTTCGATTGATTAACTTGTAATGTTTTTTCGTCTCTCAATCGTATCCCTTTTGGTAAAGGAATTTTCATTAGAGGTTTAGTTACCATTACTAATCAACCTTTCGACCACCTTAAAAGGAAGTGTCGGATAGTCGTGACCTTCTACAAATATCTTTTGTGCTTTCTTACCTTCTTGTGTTAAACGAACCCAAGTATATTTACTATTAAATGGATTGTTTACATACTCAATTAGCTGTAATTCACTAGCTAGATATTTAAGAGTTCTACTAAGAGATGATTGCATAATATGAGTACCAAAAATTTTAGCATAAAGTTCTGAAATATTTTTTGTACTCAGTTCATCATCTTTCATAATTAATATTAATTGAAATACTTTGAAATAATGCATAGGCACACCATTAGCATGAAGTATTTTATTTTGTTCTAACTCTCTTTTTTTAATTTTCTCCATAAAAAATCTAGTTAGTTGAAAGTTATTAACCTGACCTTTTATTACTGTTTTCACTTAGCTTCACCACCTTCCTCAACATTATTGTCGCTAGTTAAACTGATTAGCAAATCATAAGAATATATTTTATCGGATTTATAATCTGAAAGATTTACTACGTTGTCACATGTTATAGGTTTTTCAAGACCTAAGTCTTTATGAAAACCGTCTTCTTTGTAGTAAGAAATAGTAATTAAATAATTAAATATTTTTAATTCTCTTACTAATTCGTAGTTATCTGATTGATAAGATTTTTTATAACCAAATAACTTTTTGTTTTGTACGTCATATAAACCTTTGTTTGCATAAACTTCTTTAAGGTTTACCACATGATATTCATACCACCCTCTATATGTTTCAGGAGCAAAATTATTAAATGAAATTATCATTCTTCTTGATTGA
>Ga0208644_1003319_pt1 | contig 12556 bp, 23 predicted proteins | sample VirMetDEL_Nov_18_FD_184517 | JGI IMG/M metagenome (GOLD analysis project Ga0208644, IMG submission 184517) | Aqueous microbial communities from the Delaware River and Bay under freshwater to marine salinity gradient to study organic matter... | ecosystem: Environmental > Aquatic > Marine >... | reverse complement strand
GTCTCCGAGCGCTCTCAAAAAAGGTAGGGGCCATACGATCGCGCTTACCACTGTTGCATTGATTGCAAGCTGCAACCATATTAGTCGCTTCATCTGTGCCACCTTTACTTATTGGGATGAGATGATCAACTGTGTTCGCTTCTTGTCCGCAATAATGGCAGGTGTAATAGTCTCTTTGTAATACTTCAATGCGTACGCGTTTATAGTATGCAGTGTTATATCTCTTGTTACTCAATGCCAGCCCTTACGTTCTAGGTGGGCTAGAGCTTTACAAGCATCGCCCCCGTATCTATGAGAGAGATACTTCATATGCACTCTTATCTGCTTATGAGGGTGAAGCGTTCCATACCACTTAGAGCGCATCTGTCCTAAGCCATAGTGTGATCCATTACGAGCTTTTGGATTCCAGTTACTCTCTTTACTAATCAACCAGTTATAACACTCAAATTGCTTCCAGCTCATTAGGTTGTATGCATATAGTTTCAGATTCATATCTGCTTTTGATGGGCTTGGATTTATTATTGTGAATAGAGCTGCTATTAGCGTCGTAGCCATCAGGCGAAGACAAAGGCCCTCCCTCAACCTCCGCTTTAGGGCCAGCTCTGCGCCCGCGCTATGGCGAGATGGTACTCGGGCTGTCAAGTTGGAATACATAACCGCAGGTCAGAGGCTTATTAGCCCTCTAACTCCAGAACTTTCCTGACATCGATTTCATTTGCTCCATTGAGCCCTATTATGGCATCTCTGAGCTTTTCTCTACCATCGCCGTGAAACTTAGTCGTCAGATAAGGCTCAGACTCGCTACCCTCTAACCAATCAACTATTTCACCATTTGAATCAATCACTACATCATCAAGGTAATTGAACTTCTCCAATATCTTATCTACTGACGATTCCCTTACCGATTCCACTATTTCACTAGGAACGTTGGTCTTTACCCATTCAATGAACTTACGATCTGACTTGATGACCCACTTGAACTTGGGCTTTGTTGTGGTGATATATGCAATTACCTCATCACCTAATTCAGCCTTTACTCGGTCGGCTCCTAAGTTATTCATCTCGCCTTGAAGTTCAGCTCGTAGCTCATCTTTCAGGCGTTTGGCTTGGTCTGCTAGGAGGCTAATTGCCGCTAGTTTCAGACTCAGGTCTTTGATTGTCATTCTGCTCCCTTTTCTTTGCTCTATTCAATCGAACTTCTAATGAGGTGACATTCACTCCCATATCTCGGGCGATGAATTCTTTATCGAAGCCCCACTCGAGCATCTGACGGATATATGCCAGCGAGTGGGTGCTTCTTCCTACTTTGTCTTCCCTGCCCATCCTTCTCCTTTGAAATGAGCCGGTGTTGGGCTATAAACCTTTCGAAGCGGATTAGAACAATGGCAGACCATTGTCTGACTAGCCGCCTCGAGTGTTAGCGTAATTTCTATTTGTTCTTCGCACCGGTCACAGTAATAGTCAAATGTCGGCATCGATAAACCTTTCGAGTGTGGCATTGCCGTTCCAATAGCGTTCTTTGATGCGCTGTTGCCCATCAGCTATCTTACAAATTCGACACTTGGCGGCCTTCATTTTGTAATTGCCGCATTGGTCGCATCGGGTAATAGCGTCTTCTTTATTGGCTACTCGATCCATTGGCTCCACCAATCTCTGCTCGAAGCAATTCTGACATTCCATCAACCAGACATCTTGGCCCTCGGTTATCTCAGAATCGTATTTGATAATTCCCCTCTGTGCGGTCACCTTCTTACATTGGCCACACATAAAGGGATGGATTTCATCGATCATTTCTGAAATACCCAATGCCCATCTGCTCCAATTTTCATCCACTTAGCCGGATGGCCAGACTTAGGTACTGGACAGACCCAGCCTCGATATTCCTTGCCTTCCTTTGTGCCTTGTTTGAGAATCATTGGGCCGCATCCGTTGGCGCATAATGGCACTTCATCAATTACTTCAGCACCGAACTGTTCGGCAATATGGCTAACGTCCCAGACTATTGGCTCTGGGTCGTTCGGTCTTTGATCCGCAACAAAGTCTGCGAGAGCTTTATTTGTTGTCTGTATTGCCTTCTTAGGCGTTCCAGATGGCTTTGCGAAATATCCTGCGAGATTGAGAGCGCGTCCAAGCGCACCAGTTTCCGCAAGTTCCAGCGCATACTGCTTGGATTTAGACTCACTTGATAATCCTGTCGTCCAAGCCGCAGAATCAGCCTCAGTCCGATATAGCTCAACTTTGACAATATAAACATCACAAGTAGGAATAAGTGATTCCTCAAGTACGTGCGACTTGATTCGATAATCTGGGTAAGCATTGATGAACTCTTTCAATCGGTCTTGAACGGATACGTAATCATCTAGGTAATTCGACATTTAGCTTCTCTCTCCCTGCGAACTCATCGATCGCATATTCCAGTTGTTCCTTCAATGACCAGAACGTTCCATCTGGCCAGTTCTGCGCTTCATTGGCGCAAGGTTGGCAATAGAACCGCACTTGAGCGCGGCGTAATGGCGTCTCGCTTTGGACTTTCCAGACTGCTGGAACTTGTGCCTTCAAGTGCCAAGTGCCGTCTTTGAGTTGCCCATAACGAGATTTGCAGTAATCACACCATTGGCGTTGATTAGTATTGCGAATCAGACTCAACGTCGTCCCAATCTTCTGGTGAACTGAATCTTGTGAAAGCCAGAATAGAGGCGTATCCAATGAGATCGAGATACGAATCCTCGCGCTCTGGACTCTCCACCATTCGGCTGAGTTTGGTCGCGATAAAGATAGTTGCCAACTCAGATGGGTCTCTGAGCTGAACACCGAGGACTCTCGCGATTTTGTAAATGCGTAATAAATTGTGCCTCGGGTCGCCATATTCCAACCCTCGGTCGTCGAGGGTGTTACCAGCGTCCGAGAGCCAGTCACTTAGCGATCTCTCTGACATATTGATTCGAGGCCCTTCCGCGTTTGTATCCTTCGTTGAAGGCTTTGGCTTTTGCGGATTCAATAGATGCGTAAGCAACCCAGAATCCGGTTGATAATGCCAAGACGATGGCGACGATTTGCTCTGGTGTGAAGTCATTCGACATCCGCGCTCACCCCGAATCGATCTAGCCAATAGGCTGAGATTTCTTCTCTACTCAATCGCCCTCTTGTTGATTGGCGACCTAGCGATTCGATTGCATATCTGCGGATAATCTGGCCTTTGACGTAATTCTTACCATCTGACCAAGCTCCCGAAGTAGAATCAAATCGAATTACTTGCGGATTATTTATCACTTATTCTCCCTTCCAAATCCTCTAAATGGATTTAGTGGGATAAATGTAATTACCTAAATGGATTTAGACAAGTAATAGCTCGGCGAGTCGGATAGGCAGGAAGGCGCAGAGCTTCTCAACCTTGCCAGCATTGGCGAAGTCAGTCTTATCTGGCAAGGCCTTCCAATGCCATTCAGGGGCCTCTATAGCCCCTAAGTCGAACTGATATACACCTTTAGGCGTCGCGTTGATATAAAGCGTCCTAGCCCCTGTCCTAGCCCTTATATCGGCCAAGTAATCCCACTTCTTCTTCTCGATTATTAGAGTGTCGTAATGGGTGCGTCGGCACTTCATTTCAATATAGGAATCGTTAGTAATGCCGTCGGCTCGGTCGGTCGCTGATAGCGGCGTCAAGTCCGGATAGATGGCCTTGAGTGCCTCAAATAATTCGACCTCTCGCAAATAAATTAGTCGTCGTCCTCGTCTTCGTCCCAAGGCTTGAACATTGGGTTTCCGTTATCGACTATCCAATCAGGATAAGAGCTACGATCCATAGCGAACGCGAGGGCAGTACCCTCATCCATCCCAGCGCGGCGGCAAGCCATATAGACCTCATTGGCGGCAATAGCCCAGAAATCAAGACGAGTAAGTGGAACGTCTTTGGTCGTTCTGCGACGTTTAGCCACCTTCTTAGCCTTTTTGCTACCTTGCTTTCTTGCTGCCACTTCTGCTCACTTTCGTCGAGAGTGCCAATTCTAACTGACTCTCCATTTTATCGAGGCGCGACACAATGGGCAGATTCTCTAATTTGATGATATATCTCAGTCCGGCGATAAGTAAGCCAATAGATCCGAGAACTGAGGCGACAGTCGCCGCGAACTCAGAGGCGGCCATTACCGGACTTTGCCGTAACGCTCGTAAGAAGGGTTGAGCCAGTTGATGATGCTAGGCAAGACTGACGCTAGAGCGGCATTGGCAATCGCATTGACATCGAGGCCGACTGCTAGGTAAGTCGCTAGGGCCGCCGCTACGAATGTCTTCGCCCAACTTCCCGCCATTAGTTTCAGTTCTTTCATTTGTCTCTCCTTCGAGGTTGAACCACTTGCCGTCATTGTCTCCCAAAGTTGTGAAACTGATATGGAAATGCGACTTGTGAGGGTTGGCGCCTTTATATTTTCTGCGCTTCCAATTCAGCGTCGGACTCATAATCTTGCCGTCAAAAATAATGTATTTGATTCGCTTATCGCCTCGCTTGGCGCATTGACGAATCTTCTCAACTACTGCGTAAGCTTCTTCCTTATGAGCCGATAAGTCGGCGTCAATATCTAATGCGCGAACTATTCCATCGACCGGTATATGGTCTGAATTACCTTTCGCCAAATGACGAGCGTCAGCAATCCAACCATCAGACTTGCGGTCGCGATCAGGATAATCGTCATCAATCTGCTCGCGTAACTGGATGCCAGCCTTGCATAACTTAGCCAAGGAGAACCTTTGCCTCATCGTCAGTTAGTCCGAGCTTCGCCAAGATTTCAGCGCGAGCCGCTTCCTTGGCTGCCGCCTCAATTTCAGCCGCTTTACGATCTGCCTCTGCCTGTGCCGCCGCCGCTTCTAGTTCAGCGATTTCCTCAGCAGTCAATGGAACGACAGTCGTCTCTCCTGTGCTGCAGTCTACGATTACTTTTTCCATTGTTATCTCCTTATGAGTTCTTTATGCCGTATAGAAAGAATGATGAGCCTGATGCGAAAGTATTCGTAACTGGCTCTATTACGATACTCGTTAATGCTGCGGTATTGCGCCAAAGTGCGGCTATCGCTGCTGGTGTATCACAAGCCGCAGCATTGGTTTCTAAAGTGGAAAAACCGCTTATGGGTTTATTTGTTGAAGCCGCATAATTAGGTATATATAACTCCGCACTTGCAAAAGTGTTAGCAGTCCTACTAGAACCATCAATGGAAAAACCAAAATAAAAGTAAGACTCGCTAGTGCCTCTTATGCTGTTCGCCGCGCTACCATCTCCGTAAAGATTAGTGCGAGAGTAATTTGTAGCGGAATCAGAATTGAATCTGATTTGAGCATTTTCGCCTGAAGATGTATTCCTAGCACTCCAACGCAAAACCAAATCCGTATAAATTGCAGGAATAGCCGAAAAGGTAACGGATGCGGCAGATGATGAAAGTGTGTTACTTGCTATTAGTGTGTACGTCGCTGGCATCGTTAAGCCTTTAGTATTCCGTAGAGGGTGGCGGTTGTGCCTGTAACGTAATTGGTTGTGCTGTTAAGTAACAGATTTACAGAGGTAATCGCAGAAGTGCTGCGCCATAGACCAACAGTTCTTTGAACGTAACCTGAACCATTGCGGTCATACGAGTTAGTTCCTAAAATTGTTTTATTAGTAGAACCAGCATAAGACATAAAATCTAAAGTGACCAAACCAAAGTTTGTTGATTCTGTTGATGAAATATAAGCCATATTTAGAGAAGTGGCACTTGTGGCTCGGAATGAACTTGCCGAAGAGCCATCTCCATTTAATTGAGTCACACTATAATTTGAGCCAGAATCCGAATTGACTCTGACTAAAACGTTTGCGCTGCTACCTGATTGATTGCTTCGCCATACCAAGACTAAACGTAGGTCTGTATATGCAGAACTAATAGAAGTAAAATCAATAGTTGCAGCATTGCTACCCAAAGTAGTAGTAGCGATTGGCTCGTATGTCGCTGGCATTATGCCCCCTTGATGCCGTATAGGGCGAAGGTTGAACCCGCCGCAAAAGATGTTGTTCCTCGAATCAAATCTACTCTATTTACTGCCGTAGTTGATTGCCATAAACCAGAAGTGAGACAGACGGCTGACGGATTAGTCGCCGTCGAATTGCGGTCTGCGCCCTGCATACTTCTCAAAGTTTTGTATTTTGTTGTAGATGCGTAATCGTGAATATCCATTAGAACAACGCCAAAAGTCGAAGCAACCCCATTGACGCTTGAGGCTTGTAGAATCATTTGACCTTGAGTTGAGTTACCAGCGGCGGAAACAGTTGCCCCGTTCCCAAGTAAATCGTGATAAGAATAATTAGTTCCGCTGTCGTTATTGAATCTCACCCACATTTCGCCATAACCGGCCGTTGCGAAAGAATCCTTATAAATGCCGCGAATTTGAAGGTGTTGGTACGTAGCAGGAATTGAAGTAAAACTCAGGCTTGTTTCACCGCCAGCAGCAGTAACTGTGGCGATTGACTCAAAAGCGCCAGAAGCTTTCGGGTAACTTGAAGCAATAACTCCCGGAATGAGCAGCATTAGGCGATGTCACCAACGATGGTGAAGGTATTAGATCCGGTGCAAATAATCGAGCAAGCCGAATATTGAGCGCGTAATTTAGGAGCTGAGGCTGTAGCTCCGGTGCTTGTGATAGTAACGCCAGCGCCTTGAGCAAAAGTTACTTGGCCAGCGCCAATTTGCTGGAGGTTGATGACGTTACCAGTTGAGAAGACTGATGGTGGGACTGTGACTGTAATGCCCGAAGCATTGGAGCAAGTCACCCATTTATTTGCGGCGTCAGCGGCAACGAGTGTGTAAGTCGTTCCGGTCTGTGCGTTGAAAGCCAGTGTGCTGTCATCTTGTTCAATCCAAGTAAAATCTAAATCGGTGTTTGAAGCCTTTGATAAGACTTGGCCGGTCGTTCCGCCTTTGAGATCGAGGAAAGATGTATCTATGCCATTTCCGAGTGTTCGGATGGCTGATGCACCATCTTTGACTAAATCGGTATCAGCTGGGGTTGTCCAGCCGAAGTTTGTTGTTGTTGGCATTAGTTCTCCTTCTAGGCGACTATTGTAGCGTTGAGCCAGTCCAATGTGGGCGAAATGGTATTCCAAGTCTCAACCGCAGGGACAGAGTTCCAACGGAAGGCTTGAAGTGAGTAAGCGATTGGCGAGATGTTGAGGGTCAATTCAAGGCGACCAAGGGAAGCCGTCCAAGTCCATCCTTCGACAAATCCTTGAAATTCTCCATTGACCATATTGTCCGGAAGATTGACAATGTTCAAAGGCATACCCATAAAGACATTGAGAAGGCTATTGCGATCTGTGTTATCAATTTCAGGGCTGGCAATTTGGAACGTAATTTGCTTCAGGTTGAACTGAGGATAGGCGCGGATGGATAGATAGAACGCGGCTTGGGCCGTAGCGTCGGCAGCGTGGCGAAGGCTTGTGCTGACTGTGGAGGCTAGTTGGCCATATAGTGCCGCAGAGGCTAAATCGGTTGCTGAGACAGTAGATGAGTTGGTTCCGTAACTAAGGGTGATTTTGTTGCGGACGTCCCCAGCTCGTTTCTGAATAGATAGATTAGGGCCGATTGCGTGGTTGCCGTCTAAATCGACGTATCCGTTAGTGGCTAGGTATTCGCCTCGATGCGTCGAGTCTGCGTAGCCAATTCGACCTTGAGCATCCTCGTATAAATACCCAAGACCAGAGGTTGCTGTAAATGCCGCGATATTGTAAATGGTGTCATTGAGGTCAGTCTGCGAATGAAGCTCGTAGTCTCCGGGTTGGTCAATTTCACCGAGGCCAGAGTTCTCAGCATTGGCCCAAGTCGTCGTTGCGTCATAGGTGGCCCAAGTTGTTGCTGCTGGAACCTCGTCCCAACTATCAAATAAGACTGTGCTGAGCAGGTTATAAATTCGAGTGCCATCAAATTCGTGAGGTAGGTTGCCAGTAAATGTCGCTCTGCTTAGGCGCGCCAAGGCTCCGACTGCAACGATATTGACCCTTTGACTCGTAGCAACGACGCCAGAGGATTGAACGATGATTGAAAGATCAGTTAGGAAGCCGCCGAATAGACTGACCCAGTTGGCGCTTGTGTCTTGAACTTCGACCGAAATAGGATCATTGATTTCATAAGGGATTGAGGCTTGGGCTGTCTCGATAAGTGTGATGTTGGCATAACCGGCCACCGGTTGCGAATAAATATCAGTACGTCCCGAGGTAATAGATAGACCGCTAAGGGTCGCGTCGGTGACTGTATATCCGTTGATTCGGATTCGGTAGTTAGGTGTCCAAGCGGTCATTGAATCAACTGGCTCGCGCCGCTACCAGTCCTTTGTTGGCTATTGTTGAGAGCTGTGACGACTGCTCGAGTAAAGCCTTCTTCATCCATCGCCGAAGGCGCATAGACGTTGATGGTTACGTTTCCAGTTGAGGTCTTGTTATTGGGAACGATTGTGCCAGAGACTTGTGGAACGAATAACTCAGGGCCGCGCTCGCCGACAATATAGGGAACGTTGGCCGTAACATTGCCACCCATAGCCTTGCCTTTGATTGAGGGAATGGCTGAGGGTGGAACTGTGTTACTGCCAGATGATGCGCCAGTTGTCTTCCCGCCAATCTCGGGAATCAATTTGAGGTTATCGGTTCCGGGAAGTGCGTTATAACCTTTGATAAGCAAATTGATGGCATTGATGACGCCATTGATCAGACCTTCGATGGTATTGACTGCGCCAGAAATAATTTTGACTGTAAGGCCGATTGCTTTGCCAGCGCCTTCGAAAGCAACGACTAAAGTCTTACTGATAAATGGAACTAGAAAATCTTTACCAAATTTGAATAACGCTTGCAATTCTTCTTTGTTTTCCTCAATGGCTTCTTTGACCGGTTTGAGAGCTTTATTTCCAAATTCTTGAACTTTCGGAATCAAATCATCGACCAAAAAATTGAGGAATTTGGTCAGTTGTGGCAACAGAGCAGTTCCCACACTTTCCTTGGCTTCATCAAATCTAACTCTCAATTGCTCAATTTGCCCAGCAAAGGTTTCAGCCTTCACTGTTGCTTGACCTTCAAATGTGTCGCCGAGTTGCTGGGTTATTTCTTGGAAACTGAGGGACTTGACCTCAGCAGCGCTGATACCAACGCCAAGGCGAGTGAGCGCTCCTTCGTTGCCTTCATAAGCCTTTGCGAGAGCGTTAGTGACAGTCTCGACACTTTTACCAGTACCAGCGGAAATATCCAGAGCAAGGTTGAGAAGACTATTAGATTTTTCAAGATCGCCAGTTGCAGTCGCAAGGCGCTGATAAGCCGGACGGAGTTCGTCGTCTGCAATTCCGTTGGCAAGTGAGAGTTGGGTTATTTGTTTTTCTACTGAGGCAATTTGTTCGTCGGTTGCGCCAGTAACGCTCTCAAGGGCTGACGCCAATCGTTTCTGTGCGGCTTCATCGGCTATGGCGGACTCAACGCCGTCAATCAATAATTTACCAGCGTAAGCGGCTGCGGCAGCTGCGGCGGCAGCAAAAGCGGCGGCGGCTACCTTGCCGAACTTTTCTAACTTACCTCCAAAACCTTCGACTTCTTTTGAGCCGCTGTCTAAATTCTTCTTTAGGTTATCGACGTCCGCAAGGATTGAGAGTTTGAGCGTTCTACTTCCGGCCATTATTTATCCCATTCTTTCAAAATCCTTGAGAAGGCTTCTTCCCATTTTGCAATCAGTTGAGGCTGAATCTTACGTAAGGCTGGGTAAATGAAATAGCCCGAATTGCCTCGTCCGGCCCGAGGGGTTCGCCGTGGAAACTGAGGATAGCGATTAGATCCGAATTCATAACCTGCCCAGATTTTCTGTGTTGATCCTCCACCCGAAAGACGTTGAGATGCGAAGCCGTAACTGAGTTCGCCAATCTTAGATGACTTACTAATTTTGACGCCTTCGACAATTCTTTCAACCGCTGCTCGGCCGAAGGTTCGTGTGATGGAGTAAGCCTTGATTTCGTTTGCTGCGTATTCAGCAAGGGCACTTGACTCCCTTTTAGCCGCTTCGACCGCTTCATCATCCATCGCCTTGAAAGCCTTGATAATAGAGCGCAACTCGCCGCGATCATAACTGATGGCTTCATCTGCCAAGATTGCGCTCCTTTAGTATCTCTATCGCCGTCAATAGTTGTTCGATGTCCGTCCATTCGCTCATTGGGATTCCGGTTGCTATCGCCACCTCAACGATAAGGCGATTTACGCTTCCGGACTCGTAGCTTTTGGGCTTTCATCTCCAATCGTTATTTCTTCTACTGACAACTCCCAGATTTCCTGAGACTTGGTTGGCTTTCCTGCCGCGTCTCGCTTGTAAGCGAAATAAGCCAAGTCCAAAAAATCTGCTTGTTGGTAAGCGGTAATATCTTTCATACTGAAAATGGATTTTCCAGTCTTGCGTTCCCACTTAGCCCATTCAGGCAAGCCAGCGAGGTAAGTCGCTTCTTCGCCCGAACTGTATTTGATTTTGATTGTAATCTTCATAGCTCCCGATTCCTATTCTTAGCTGAACGTTTCTGTTACTTGACCCTGTGAAACTTTGAAGGTGAATGAGACTGTCTGTGCATCGATTCCTGATCCGCCAGCAGTTGGGAACTCTGGAAGGATTGGGAAAACGAATTGAGCGCCGGTGGCCGCTGTAAGTGTGACGCTGATTGTTGTATCTGGCGCGGACTCAGCTGCCGCCCAAAGTGCCTCACATACAGAGTTAGCCTTGCCCCAGTCTGCAAGCATATCGAGCTGGAAGGTCGCTTCGACATTGACTGTCTTGTAAGCCTCGCCGTCGAGAGTCTGGTAAGTCTCGCGAACTTGAGTCTTAGTCAAGACCGCGTTTGTCGCTTGGGCTTCGATGTCCGTTCCACCTGTGAAAGACAGCGAAATATCGCGACCGGTGATTACTGTGGTTGCCACTATTTCTCCTTAGTTGGTTTGTGTGTAATAGGTGGAAACGCGAATATCTGCGACCAATAAATTGACCGCACCCACTTGCGTAACCGATGGCCGCTCTACTGGGCCGACTGTGTAGCCGTCCGGTATAACTGCCAAAACTGAAATGATGAGCTGCTCGAGATTATCGAGAGAAGCAGGATTAGAAAGATAGGCGACTCCACAAGTAATGGTCATATTGATTTTTGCGTGAATTGTTGAGTCATTGATTGTGTTGAGTTCTAGGTAAGGCGAATCTGGAACAAGAATAACCGCTGGCACTTGAACCGCCTCTGGAACGTAGGCATAGACGTTCGCAGATACCGACCCGAGCGCGGTGGCCAGCGGTGTCCGGATAGACGAAAGAATAGTGCTAGGCATTAGCCCACCATCGCATCAACGTCGAGGTAGGGGCCAAGAAGACCAGTTACTTTTGCGAGAAGATTCTTAGATAGGCGATAAGGCGTTACTGCGAAATCGATTCCTTCTATTGATCCACCAGCGGCAGTTCGGGCTTGGAAGATTTCGACAGAAATAGCCAAAACTGCAGCCTCGACGTTAGCATTTCCGACATAGGTTGTTGCGCCAGAGAGCGCAGCGTTTCCGGCTGGGATAATATTTTTTGCCAATATATCTGCATTTGTGATGGCGACTGTAAAGACATAAGGGGTAATTTCGTCTGCTGTAACTGTGTGAGTACCATTGAAAGGCGCACCGCATCCAGTTATAACAACGGATTGGCCCTCAGTAAATTCGTGAATCGTTGCGGTTTCAAAGTAAGCAACGTTATTTTCTAATGAAACTTTATTGACTCTGCTCTGGAAAGTGACGAGCATTGGGAGAACAAGGTTCTCGCTCGCATCCACAATATCGGTGAGATAAGCATCTGAATAAAGGGATGACGAGACGCCAAGGATTGTACGCAGTTCGGAAACTGTAACTATCGAAGGCATCTCGCCGTCCTTTCGTTCTAGGGGTCTAAGCCAGCTCGGGAGCGGACTGGCTCAGACTATTGAGTTTTGTTACGCGACCATCCACTTGTAAGCGCCAGCTGCAACCTTGGTTGCGAGCGCTCCGTAGCCGTAGTAAGCCACTTCAATCTGGCCGTTGAGAGCTACGTTTGTTTGTAGGCGGAAACGTGAAGACTCATACCAAGTGTATGCATCTGGGTTGATGATGATGATTGAGTTATCACCAGTTGGAGCCGCTGTTGCAAGGTTACGAGCAACGCGTAGGTTGAGACCTAGTACGTTTCCGCGAACTGCGCCACCAGAGAGATTGCCACCTTGGTTGGATGGGCCAATGAGGTTCTGATAAATCGGACGACCAGCATCAGCGAGGTTCATAATGTTGCCCCATTGTTCTGGGCTAACGAGGATATTTGTCGCAGTTCCGAGAGTTCCCTTATACACAGATACGGAAGCATCGGATACGAAATCGAGGAATCCTGCAGCATCGAGTGTGCGGTTTCCGCCGTCAGTTCCGCCAGCGACTAGGCCAGCGATAACTGCTACGTCAGTTGCCTTTGCGTATGCGTATTCCATTTGACGAACGAGTTCATCAAAGAACGCAGGTGAGGAACGATCAAGAAGTTCTAC
>Ga0208644_1003318_pt1 | contig 12557 bp, 10 predicted proteins | sample VirMetDEL_Nov_18_FD_184517 | JGI IMG/M metagenome (GOLD analysis project Ga0208644, IMG submission 184517) | Aqueous microbial communities from the Delaware River and Bay under freshwater to marine salinity gradient to study organic matter... | ecosystem: Environmental > Aquatic > Marine >... | reverse complement strand
TTCTTTTGCAGCGTCATATGCGGCCACGGCTTTTTCTGCGCCTGCGCCAGCCAAACCGAAGGGCGTACCAAACAAAAGTTCAAAGCCTATTCTAGGTAAAGCTTCCCCCGGGTATTGCGATTCCGCCACACCGGTGCCCAGAGTGGCCCCCACGGTTGCTGAAATCTCCCCCGCAGCTAGCGGAATAGGAGCTATTTTTGCGGATTTCCCGGTGGCGGACAGCATGTTTTCCGCAAAACGGACCATGCGGGCTGCGCGTGGGCCTTGATCTTGAACATATTTTGTTCCTTTAAGATACGGTACAAACGTAGTGTCTTGCAGTCTAAACCCGTAGCTGGATTTAGGTTTTACAAGAGAAATGTCTTCTGGTTTCGATCCTAAAAGTTTAGCGCGTTGCTCCGCTAGATTAGTTAAATACTCCGCCCCACCCAAATTAACTTTAGAACTAATAAGATAAGGTGTAGGTAACCAGCCTAAACCGCTGGCCGCAGTTTTACCCATCTCATATTGAACACGGGTTCCGGGGCTAATTGCTTGCTCCTCCCCTAATACGAAATCGGTAACCTCTTCCCCCACTTTATACCCAGTAAGGCCGCCACCCACCGCAGCAACAAGCGGAACACCAAATTTTATCGCCGCTGTAACAGGGGTGGTCGCAGGAATTGGCGCGGTAAGTCTAGACGCGGTTTTACCCGCGGCTACCGCACCAGACATAGAAAAAACAGAAGGGCCTATTTCTCGCTTCATGCCGCCGAAAAAAGTGCCTTCTTCAAATCTCTGGCCTTCTTCATTTCGGGCAAATAAGTTAATAATGTCCACGTCCGAAATAGGCTTATTTTTTAAGTTTTCAAAAGGGCCGTGAACCGCGGCCCATAGGGGGTGGGATTTAAATTCACTAGACTGCTGCGACTTTACAAGATTTTCATAGCCCCCGGGAAACATGGCGGGGTTTTCCCGAGCAAATTGCCGCACTAACGAGCTAGCCAAAGCAGCGTCAGGGCCCTCTGCGTAAACATTGTCTTCCGCATCGCGCAGTTCGCTATCCCCAAAGCGCTCATAAAAAAGATCAATTTGATCTTTTGACAAGGTAATAGGCTTTCCAAAAAGCGGGCCTTTTGCGGGAGCGGCCAAAGCCTCGGGTTCATCAGAGTCGCCCCTGTTTTCTGCCAGTGCGTAAGGCGGCCCTAGAGCAAGATCATCTTCTACCGTTAAATCCGCCATTACTTATCGCCCCTATATAAAATAGCGTCTTGTTCGGCTTCAACTGAGCTTGTTACAGTTTTTCCGCCAGACCCAAGCCTCGCATACGCGTTATCTATAGCCACAAAACCTGCCCTTAACTGAAGCGCTTTTTGTTTAGCCAAATTAGCTTCGTTAAGCTTTTCCACGTCACTTTCATTTTTAACTTTTAGGTCTAATACAGAAAGCAACTCGTCTATGGTGTTCAGCATAGTTTTTGTTTTGTTTTTAGCTCTAGTGTCACCAGTTAGAAACTCTTTCGGGTTAGCAGTCTGCTCCTCTAACTTTTTCATTAAAGTTACACTATCCCGTAACTGTTTTATGTCTTGGAAATGAGTTAGCGTATCTAGGTTTAATTGTTTAACCGCAGAAATAGCTTTTTCTGTCTGCTCGAAAGGTGCTTTTGCTAGGCCAAAAGTAGCGGCTTCTACGGCTACGTTTACAAGGTTTCTCGCCACAGCGTCTGAACCAAACGCAATACTTGCATCTGGTACGGAAGACATGATTCTAGAAACAGCTTCACCAAATTGAGTTGGCTGGGCAGTGATCCTTTTCACTTCTCTAGGCAATAATAGGTTTTCGCCGCCGTTTTGCACTCGCTTAATCACTGCTTGCCTTGCCGCCTCGGGTATATTACCACCTGTTTTAATTGTTTGCCCGTCAGAAGTGGTAACAGTCTCTCTGCTAGAAAGCATGTCAATAGCATTGTTAACCTCAAGGGTTTTTGCTTTGTCGAGCGTATTGTTAGCGTAGCCTTCAAGAATATCCGGGTTAGCAAGAATAGATTCAGCCTTGTTTTTACCGGTCTTACCAAATGTCTCAAGACCCCTTGCTGCTTTGTCTAGCTCAAATTTTTCTTGTTCCAACGCCAACTTTTTCTGCTCGGCCCTAGCTACAGCGGCATCCCGATCAGCCGTTTGAAGCATCTTGGCTTCTTCTATTTCTTGATCAGCTATTCTTAACGCCACGTTGTTAGCGTCTCTTGCTCGGGTGACTTTTAAGCTAGCCTCTTGTAGCGTCATAGCGTAGTCATGCCCAATCTTCTGCTGATTAAGCTTGTACGCATCTTCAACGCCTAACCGATCTAAGGTGAGCTCACTCTCCAAAAGCATCTTGGAAATATCTAGCTGGTTTTGCAGTCTTTTTCCTTTTTCTTGGGCGAGTAAATTATTTGATGCCAACAGTGTGGCAGCTTCTTTTTCGGCCAACCTTTGAGTATCCGCTGCTGCGGCTCTCCAGTTTTCTTTAGTTTCAGCCATTTCCATATCCACCGAGCCCTTCAACAATATGTTGGAAATCTCCGCTTGCCTATCTAAAGCATTTTGTTCCGCCTCGGCCTTTGCTTTTTGCTCTGCGAGTGCGGAATCGGCCTTTGCTTTTTCTTCCGCAGTTAATCCAGCTTCTGCCGCAGTTAATGCGGACAGCTTCATCTGAGTGTCTCTGCCTTCTGCGGCCTGTTTAGCTTTAAGCTGTTCGCCTGCACGAGCGGCAATGGTCGGTAAAAGTTTCGTTTGTTGCGCTGCTCTAGCCAATCTCTCCGCGGGAGTTAGGCCACGAGGCTCATCTTCCATTGGGCCAGAAAAAGCCAATGCCGTGTTTGCAATATCAAACAGTATTTGAGCTTGCGTCATTTTGCGCTGATCATCAAGCGCAGCACTTTGATCCCCTATAATCGACTGGTACAAGGGAACCTTTTCCGCGTACAACTCACCAAGACGGCCAGCGGCTGCAATCGGGTCCCCGCCCTCCTGCATCATTACGACCGGCTGGTTGTCGCCGCGGCGGACCAGCCCGCCTTGGTTAAAATTTGCGGGTGGTGTCTGACCAGCCCCCATCATTGCGGGGTCCATCATAGGGCCGGGGGCCGCGGGCTCTGGTGGAGGAGCCACGGTAGACATAATACCTTCTGCCATCGCACCTTCTACAGGCTGCGTCATCTCCTCCGCGGCTAATTCACCAATGCCCTGATCTATCGAAGACATCATTATTGCGGGCTGCACTAGCGTTAGAACAGACTCAGGGGTCTGCATTGCGTCTTCTTCGCCAACAAACTGGGCTAGCTCTTCATAGCGCTGTTCTATGGAGGCATCGTCTCCGCGGAGAGCATTAATTACAGTTTCGTAATTTTCCGCGTCGTCCAAGTTTCCTAATTGATCTGACGCGTTAGTTATAAACTGTTCGAGCTGAGCAGGATCAATGACAGAAGCCCCCATTGTTTCCGCTTGCCCCGCGTCGATAACCGGACCACCGTTAGCAAACATTTGCCGTTGTAACACACTTCTATTCATTAAAATAACCCCGCTTTTGATGCGCCTGCCGCAGCGGACAGACCACTTATACCAAGACCTAAGTACTGTTGGAAAGGAGAAACACTAGGCGCGGTAGACGCCGTTAATGTAGATTGACTGGTTGGTGCTCCTTTGTATACATCAGAAAGGTATCCCAGTCGTTGATAGGGCTCATACAGTTGAGCCATATCATTTTGCCGCTGAGCATCAAGAACGGCTTGATCCAAAGCTTGCTCCTGCTTTCCAAAGTCATACTGCGTTAAGATATCTTTCAGACCTTGAGACTGTGCCTGTTCGCCTAAAGCTGCCTGACGAAGTCCTAGTGTGCCAAGAGCTTCGCCCTGAGCTCTTTGAGCCTGTTGCGCTTGAAGGAAGTTTTGAGCCTGAGACTGCGCCAAAGCCGACGCCATGTTCCGCTGGATTTCTGACTGTTGCACTTGTGCACGGCTGCCCCCATACGCACCTGCGCCAATCGCCTGCGCGGCCGCCTTGTTATACTGCGGCTGATATCCCCTGATTATTTCTTGCTGTATTGCCTCTTGGAATGGGTTCATAAAAGCGCCAATACCGCTTGGGTCGATAGCTGTAGCTGCGTCGCCTAAAGTATATGCCGCCTCCTGAAGGTAAGGCTGATACCCCCCTATTCCGCCATCTTGCGCGGCACCGACAGAAGCTAAAGCGTAGTCTTGAAGCGCGGTTGTGTCCGCGATTTTTTGAGTCGGCAGGTCTCTCTGTTGCCGCTCTCCAGTTACTAATTTATTGTTTTCGTCGTAGTACTCATACGACTCCATAAGGGGTTTACCGGATGAGTCATACTGTAATAGACCAACCGGTGTCTCACTCAACCTTTTAGCTTCTTGTAAAAGGCCAAGTTTGTAAGCTTCAATATCGGGGGCTTCCCGAACTATCTGTACTGTTTCAGCCATTATGCAAACGCCTTCCCACGCGCTTCAAGATTTCGCATTAAATCATACATTCTGTTAATACCCTGCCTGTTATCCCCATTTCCCAAGCCTTTTACAGCATTAGTGGTCATAACAAATTCCCCCGGCATAAGCATTGCTTTAACACTATCCCGACCAGCTACGCCCTCGTCAGGCATTATACCACCATTTCTTCGAGGAAAAATAGGGCCTCCTTGCGCCGCGGTTACGGGCTCAGTATCCTGATATCCGTAAAGGTATTCCATTAATCTCGGGTCTCTAGGCCGAACCAGAACGGGGCCTCTTGAGCCGTAAGAACGGTTTGGATCAAGCCCATAATAATCACGGTCCGCCGCCAAGGTTTCTTCGCCAGTTGGGCCAAGCATTTCAGAAAGGTCTTCTTGTTCGGGAGCCGTAAACGCGCCCCCGGCAGCGCCTGCGCCTAATGCAAGGGCCGCCCCGGGCCCGAAAGTGCGAAGCAAGCCCGGAGCCTTTGTCGCGGCATCCGCGGCAAGTTGTTTCGCCGTCGCTAAATCCATTCCCTGGTTTGCTTGAATAAACTCCGTGGCCGTTGGAGTTTGCGTATTAGGCATGAAGATGTCGCCCATTGACTCGGTAAATGAACGGCCCTCTCCAAAGTTAAAGGCATCTTTTAGAGAGTCCATAACGCCCGGAGTTTCCGTGTATCCGGGCGGTTGTTTTAAGGTGCTCATGTCAAAGGTGGAAGCACTTTCAACCGGGGCATAAGCTTGACCGTTCAAAGTAACTGTATCTGAGGGCAAATTAGCGCTTGCGGCCCGGAAGCGCGCGCCATCAAAACTATATGGTTCTGGTTTACCACTAAGGCTTGTTGCCTGCGAAGTTACGTCTGTCACGGCGGTTTTAGTTTGATCCGGCGTAATTGTAAATTCGTCGCCAACAAAAGGTGCGGCCTCGGCGGTAGGACCAGAAAACGCTGTGCCGCCCTCCGCAGTAGGACCTGCACGTAAGTTATTCATAGAGGCCCCCGAGAAATCACCGGTAAAGGCTCTACCCACACCTTTTAAACCTTCGGTAAAGTTTGCAGGGTTGGCCGCGCTAGAAATCCCTTTAAAAAACTCGCCGCCGTTTAATTTACTACCTATACCTGCCGTTAACGCGCCCGTACCTGCTCCGATAAGGGCTGCCTTAAATGCATCTTTGACGTTACCCGTTTGAATCAAGGTGCCAATTCCGGAACCTACCGCACCCGCCCATATCGGACCCATAAACGGAGCTAGAACCATCGGCAGAACAATAGGAGCTACTTTCTTAACAGCCTTTACAACAGATTTGCCAATTTTTTTGGCCCCTCTGGATATTTTTTTAATTGTTTTTTTAAGCCACCCAAATTCGGGTAAGCCTGTTTCAGGGTTGATTGAGTTAGAAGAAGAGCCCACTACATACTGTTCTGGGTTCTCAACACCTAGCTCACGCAAATGGTTGAAGATGGACTCTTTCATTTTAGGGTTGTTTTCAATCAGCGGCAACGGGATAACAATTTCCCCGCTAGCAACGTGAGCAATAGTGTCGTCCCCGCCACGGCCATACGAAGCCATGCGAGCAGCCACATCCCCAAACTCGGCTATGCCTGTTTTACCGAAAGCCTCGTCAGCTTCTTGCCGCTCCAGTGCCTCGAGTTCCTCGTCTTCCATGTAGAAGTCGGCAATACCGCCGTCGGGGACCATCAATTTATCGTCTTGTACTGCTGCTTGCGCCATGATATCTAACTCTCATACTCACATAGTTTCTGTAATATACAGGTTTTTTCCTTATTCGTCTATCACGGGGCTATTTTTATAGTCCCCGCATCGTTCCATAGTTCTCCCGTCGCCAACCCCGTTGCGCTGGTAGGTAAATCAGTAAGTTGCAGGGTAGCGGCTACCAGTGCCCCGGGGTTTCTTTCCTGCAAAATAAACACTTCAAGTGCTCTAATTACGTCTTGCATATAGGCAAAATCGTACTCCATCGGCGGGTCCGGTATTCTAGGTGCCGGTACACCCGTCCCACGAATATTCGTCATTACCGTCTCCCATCCGGGCGGATATCAACCCTCGGAGCACCCAGTCTCCACCTAGAACCAAGCGCGTCAGACTCTACCCGCAAAGCAAAAGACCTACCCCTAGTACGAATATACAGTTGTTTTGTATACTCTTCCACCGGGCTTACTTGAGTTCTTGTAGTAACCGCCGAACCCGTATTTCCAAAATCCTCCCCCGGAAAATCCCTAGCTTTTACCGTAAAAGTGGCTTGGGGGGAGGAAACCCCGGTAGACCCAATAAAAGTCAAGTCCGGAATTACTCTTCGGATGTAAGCAAAATGGTCCCCGTCCCCAATGTCGATGACAGAGGACTCAATAAAGGAGTTCATAGAACTACCGTCGGCATCATACCCAAACTCGTGGTTATATAGATACCCGGTATTATCGGTAGCTAACGGATATGCTCGGGTCCCCTTGTCTATCCACGCTGTTCTGTTCAACTGCCCAAAGTACCATATCTTCTCTGAATAGTTATAAACAACATACCTGTTGTTAAAAGTAGAACCTGTAGAGGGGTAAAACCAAAATACTTCGCTAAATTCTGCGTTAACCCCCGCAACTATTTTAGTTAGCTGCTCAAGATTTATGTCCGTGAAGACCTTGTCTTTGACAGTACACGGCAACTGTCCTGTTTGCCCCGCATAGACGTAAAAATTGTCTAGCCCCATCCAGAACACATAATCTTCAGTAGCCGCGGCAGCATTTGGACCCGCAATAGATATGTTCGTAGCAAGCTGAGTGAGACCAAATGTATACGGCACACCAATATAACTCATTGAAGTTATTGAAGTGTCCGTCCAGATAAGGATTTCCCGTTTTGTTTCTAGGGCGGTAATAAACTCGGAGCCTGCGCCTAATCTTAGGTCACCCGCTGTATTAGTTGCAGTCGGATACCAATCTAGAGGGTCTTCTTGACTAGAAAAACGGATTAGGAGGGGGTCCTGAACGCCGTCCCCCTGAGTAGCCGTAGGACCCCCAAGTCCATCTGCGCCGAAGGCTATAACGTGCCGGTCCCTGTCTGATACAAGAATTTGCTTGCATTTTTGTGGCACACTGAGCGGGCTTCCTGCAAGGGTGGACAACTCTACGGCCCTTGCAGTAGTGCCCCCAGACCGAGCCCAATAATAAACTTTTGAGTCACGCGGGTTTAGTAACAGGTCCTGCCCAAAATTGTCGTGAGACCATAAGCGTATTTCGGTCGTCTCAGATAGACCCCCAGCCGAAGCGTCTCCCCATCCGGTAAAGTCATTACTAGAGTTAGCGTTTCCTATGGCTAAATAGACCGTTAAGCCGTCGTCATGGTCTGCGGCGGTGGTCCCAGAATATCCCCGGGTACAACCGGTTAGGTCATTTGATGATATCCCCCCAACCAGAATAAGTTCGCTTTCGATGTTTACAACATCCCCCGCAATAATCCCGGAGGTGCTTGTGACCGTAATGGTTGTGTCCGCAGCCAGTAACGTACTACCCTCATTTAACGTCGTCTGTAGAGCTCCGGAGGTTCGGCCCCCATACAAGCCTGCCCCCCAACCTGTTCCCCCAACCTGATCGTCAAGTCCTACATTTATCTGGTAAGACCCTACGACCGACGCACCACCATTTCCGGTATCCGAGGAATTTGCTGTGCGGGGATTCCCGTTAACATCTTTGGCTTCAATTTGATATGTATTCCCATCTATGATAGAGGAAATCTGATACTCTTGATTTAAGTCATTAGCTAATACAGCCCCGCCGAGCGCTGCCGCCCCAGAAAAAGTAACAAAATCGTTTTCTATTGCTCCGTGGTTAACGTCCGTAACGGTAAGGGTGGAAGAGCCGTTAGTTGCGGCAAAAGTTACATCTCCCGCAGCCGTTGTCTCGCGGATAGGGGTTATGTCATTAAACGTCCCGCCCTCTTCAAGGTAATATTTTAAGTGGGTTCCTAGACCTAGATAGTTTGAGCCATCAAGTGCTATCCAGTTATGTAACGCTCTACACGACCCCAAAAACGTATTCTCGGTGTATTTTTCCCAGCCGCCCATTTTTTCCGGAAAGCCTAGCCTAAACCGAATTTTGTCTCCATCTCGCCAGCCGCCTTCATTAGCATAAGACGTTACGTCTTGCACCAAACCCGGTTTAAAATTTAATTTAGTTAAAGGCATAACATAATTCCCGTTACGTTACTAAACAATGATAGCATTGTTATCCCCGAAGTTTAGTATGACGCCAGCAGTGACATTGTTTTGATCATAAGATATTGTCTGTGAGCCCGGTGGTAAATATCTATCCGCGCCACACCCAAAGCTTGTGGTGTCAAAATTTGTCCCTAGACCCCCAGTACCGTTAAACGATGCTCCTCCCGCTATCACGCAGGCGGGCGTATTGAAGTTTGTGTTTTGTGAGCCGCCCCCGAACGAATCTATCCTGTTAATAGTGCTAGAAAGCGTACTAACACCTTTAACAATCCATAAATCCCAGCCATTTATGTCCGTGCCAGTAAAGGATTGGTTGGGGGTCCAGCTAAAACTTTGAGAGGCGTTGGGTGAAATAGAACTAGCCCAACAGGCGGCAAAAGCATAGCCGCTCGCACTACCCCATGACCTCGTCGCTCTTGGAAAAAGATTAGTTACTCCAACTTGCGGAGCGTTACTAGGGTATGTTCCGGTGCTACTAGACGCGCCGCGCCATATAACGACGGCCCAAGTTTGGCCCGCAGGACCCCCAGAAGCGTCTATTGTTCCACTAAACGAGGGAGCACCGCTACTAGTGACCACACTAACTACGCGCGTTGCTGTAGCGAAAGCTTTTTCGGAACCCCGGAACTCACTCATGCTAACCGATCCGAGGTGACCCGCGGGAGGAATAGGTCCCGTTACACTATCATCCCCATAGTACTCAGTCATACTAATAGGGTTAGCGCCGCCAAACTCGGTTTGTATGTTAGCGAAACTAATCGCTCCTGTAGTGGGAAGAGCCATTTATGCATTTCCTTCCGAAGGTTACGGTGTACCGAACGCGGTTATGTCGTCTTTAGCTATCACTGCACCGCTCGTAGATATGGAAAACATTAACGTGCCGTTGTAAGAAAATCCGACCTTAGTGCCATCTATAACTAGTTTCCAAAGAGACGCACCTAACTCTAAGTCAGTGCCAATATTAACAGAGCCCGTGCCATCTGGGCTTAATACAATGTCGCCATTAGTGTCTGTGGAAGAAATTGTGTTTCCATTGACGTTTAAGTTGTCAACGTCCAAATCACCCGTTACAGTCACGCCCCCAGTTACTTGAACTTCACCCGTCCCATCCGGAACAAAAACAATGTTTCCGTTTGTGTCCGTTGAAGAGATTGTGTTTCCATTGACGTTTAAGTTATCAACGTCCAAATCACCCGTTACGGTCAAACCGCCAGTTACCTGAACCTCCCCCGTCCCATTTGGTGCAAAAGAAATATTCCCGTTTACACCATCAGCAATAGTAACGGTTCCGCTGTTAGTCCCGCTGTTAGTGTTTAAAATAAGGTCTCCGGTGCCGTTTGTTGTAATTGTAGCATTAACGTTAGAGTCGCCTACTCGAACAGTGTCTGCATCTAAATGAACATCGCCTGTTCCGTTTGGAGCTAAAACAATGTTTCCATTTGATGTACTTACAATAGAGTTTCCGTTCACATCTAGATTAGCTGTTAATTTAGCTAAATCTAAGGCTCTTACGTTTGCGGTTGCCCCGCCGCCATCCGCCCAAACAAGTGCCGCGCCGCCTGCTAAAAGCGTTACGGTATTACCCGAGCCCTGTTGTATAACGACGTTAAAGCTTCCTGCATTTCTCGCAATATATACGCAGCCCTTAGTGTTAGGGGAGAGCGTAACGGTGCAAGCCTCCGTAGCACCCGAAAAATTGAGCACCGCATAACCGCCTTCGGAAAGTGCGCCGTTTGTAGTCAGAACTGTTTTAGCTGCACCCGAGCTAGATAAGTCTACGTCCCCGTATCCGCTTATTGCTCTGTCTATAATATCAAAATTCGTATTTACAGAAGTGCCCCACGTTCCGGACTGCTCCCCGGAACCCGGTTTAATTATTCCTGAATTACTGGTGTATAACGTAGCCATCTAAACCACCTTTTTTGTCCAAGTCTTTATTGTATCATCCGCATCTAAGTCTGTCCATGTTTGACCGGACGAAGGCTGCGTTCCTGCCCAAGACCCGGCATTATCATTAGTGACCCCCGCCCAGCTTGCTCCACTAGAGGGGGAGCTTCCGGTCCAGCTTGCTCCACTAGAGGGGGAGCTTCCGGTCCAGCTTGCCCCACCGGAGGGGGAGCTTCCGGTCCAGCTTGCTACAGCCGTAGAGCCTTCAATTTCAGCCCACGTACTGCCTCCAGAAGGGGTTGTCTGAGACCAACTTTCCGCAACAGCCCCGGGCTCTATCTGAGACCATTCTCCTCCAACCGGTATTACCTCTGCCCAAACATCAGGTGGAACCTCTGGGTCTATTCTATTCCAAAGGAAACTTCCGCTTGTTGTCTGAACGAATATGGCGTTATAGCTTATTTCTCCAGAACTTACCAGATTTGGTATTGTGGTCTGAACAAACACAGAAACAATCGACGCACTAGCCCTTGCAGATATAGAGGCGTTAGCGGATTGAATAAAGGACGACAGGACTTCTGCACTTCCGGCGGCGATTAGTTTAGCCGACGTGTCTTGCGTGAAATTAGCGTCTTGCGTAGAAGACCCCACTAAGATCGAAGACGCCGCCGAACTTTGAATAAATGAAAATTCCTGCGCCGACACACCACGAGCAACATATACCCCATCCGTGGTTTGAATAAATGCAGAGGTCTGGTCCGAAACTCCGTTGGCTACGCGAACACCCGCGGAGGTTTCAATAAACTCCGCCGATAGAGAGATAACTCCTACCAGTACTCCGCTACCAACAGATATTTTGCTAGAGGTCCCAATCATGTAGGAATCCCCAAAAAAGGTCGCATTTCCTAACACAGACTGAATAAAGTTACCGCTTATAGCTGCGGAACCTATAGCCGTTAAACTTGCAAGGCTGGTTTGAGTAAAGTTAAAGTCCTGCGTGGACACGCCCAACGCCAGTCTTTCCCCATCACTTGACTGAGTGAAGTTAAAGTCCTGCGTGGACACGCCCAACGCCAGTCTTTCCCCATCACTTGACTGAGTGAAGTTAAAGTCCTGCGTGGACACGCCCAACGCCAGCCTCAAGCCACTGGAGGTCTGAGTAAAATTCGCGTCCATTGTGGCCGTTCCCTCAAGAACCCCTCTCAGACCAACGGTAGAGATGGGGAGCTCAGATAGAGAACTGAACCCTAAAGTCATCTACTTTACTTCAATTCAATAGTTAAATTTGTCGCGTTAATACGGAAAACGTCACCGGAAGCTATTGTTTTGCTTGCGTCTAAAGCGCCGACAAAAAGAATATTCCCGCTAGTGGACGCATCCGCGACAAACACGTGCGTAACAGTATATGAAGCAATTCCACTAGACGCGCTATATTCTATATTGTTTGTATTCGTAACTGTCTGAGCGTCTGTAGCAAGCGAAGCCAATGTCCAATTTGCTGCGGTTACTTGTTGCCTTACATAGTTTGCATCTTCAGTCGTAGTATTCACCTCTGTCACTGTTCCGGCCTCTGGATCAGACGCAGCAGTGGCTAGGCCGATATAAATACTGTCCCCCGGAGACGCAAACGACCCAGAGTTGTTTTTAAACAAAAAATCTAGAATCGCATGTTCTAGATACGTGGTTGCTGCGTTTGATGTTGCCATCGTCTTTTACTCCTTAACTTGCTTCTGCTTTGCTCTCTTCCTTCAAAGAAGCAATCAGAGAGTTGGTGAATGCGTTCTGAGCAGCCTGAACTTGATCAAGCTCAAAGCGTAGCCCATTTGCTTTATTTTGACAAAAACGAATCTGTTCGATCATGTATGACTGGTTTTCGTCAAAATCTTCTGGTTTGTACTCTTTTCCGTTTATATTAACAATATTCTCTGACATTTTTAAGCCTTCCAGTAAGTACGCCCAGCAGCAATGACTTCGTTAATACGAGTGC
>Ga0208644_1003317_pt1 | contig 12558 bp, 21 predicted proteins | sample VirMetDEL_Nov_18_FD_184517 | JGI IMG/M metagenome (GOLD analysis project Ga0208644, IMG submission 184517) | Aqueous microbial communities from the Delaware River and Bay under freshwater to marine salinity gradient to study organic matter... | ecosystem: Environmental > Aquatic > Marine >... | reverse complement strand
GAGGATATGACTGACGAGCAAAAGATGATGGTAAATCACATAAACGATATTCAGAACAAACAGAATAGTAATCAGTTTATCGCTGACCAACTAGCTGTTGGTAAAGAAGCGTTTATTAATATGCTCAGAGAATCATTAAACTCAGAGGAAAAAGAGTAAAATGATAGTTCGTCAATGTGCCTATGACCATAATGTAGTCATCCATAAAAACACCAAACCAAATATGGTAAAATCTATTGTAAAATCAGATGGAACAGTTACAACTGTTACCTATCCAAATAGCAAAGATTATTTCCTTTGGGTTGATGATGAAATAGTGAAAACAAGTGATTCTTTTGAAACTATTGAAAAAGCCTATGTTGCTGAATGTGCTAAAAGACATTCAGATAGTCATGGGCGTATTGACATTGTAAAACATAAGTTAGTAAGTAATAAGGTGGTAGATAGATGAATAAAGTAATAAAAAAAAGAAAGAATGGAGATTTTGAAGTTGTTAGTACAAGTTATAATATCGCTGTCAATTACTCTTATGTTGAGTAGTTGTAACAATGGTTGGTCAATAGGTGATTTTGAACCATCACCAAGAGATACAATGTATGCTTTTGTAGAAATATTAGATCAAGATTCTACTCTACATTTTTATGCAGATAAGGTAAGAGTTGATTCAGATAACTGGTGTTTTACACACAATCAATGGGAATCAGTTAAGGAAAATGAGTGAAGTTAAAACTGCTAGAAGTTATCGAAGTGGTATTGTGGATGACAATGCTGTCATTAGCCTTAATCTTAAGTGGCTTGGACAAATTTGTGTACTTGCTACAGTCATTGGTTGGAGTGGATATAAATTACTCGATAGGTTGGAAGAGCTTGAAGCAGAAATGGTTGAAGCAAATGAACAAATTGGAAACTTACTTAATAAACATATACATGAGGAGAATGCAAAAAGGGAAGAACTAGAAGAAAAGATTTCATTCTATGAAAAAGAATTTAATATAAATCCTTTAAGCTGGGGTAAGAGGAGGAAGAAATAATGGACTTTATGGCAGTCTATGCAGAAGCAGGGATGATAGGCATTGTAGGAATAATGTTTGTTTATTTAGTAATATCGTTATCACAAAAATCAACAAAGCAACAAGAAACATTAGAAAATTTAAAAATAGAAAATAAATCTCAATCTGAAACCCTGCATAACATGGAAGGCATACTTATCAAGCTAGTAGATAGATGGAATAAGTCTGATGAAACAAGAGATAGAAGAAATGAAGATTTATTGAAAGAAGTTAATGATATGTCTGATAAGATTAGTTATTTGTCTGGCAGAATAAATGGGAGTGGTCGTGGATAATCAAGACTTAAGAAATCATCTAATCAGGCATGATGAAAGACTTAGAAATATATATTCTACTTTAAATAGAATAGAAAAGCATTTAGAAAAAATTAATGGCAAAGTAGATCGTCATAATACTGATATTGCCAAAATACAAACATGGGGTGCAATTGCACTCGTTACATTTCCTATAATGATAAATATAATAATGAGGTTCGTATAATGTTAAAGAAAATGATAGCAGATGAATTACTAGGTGATTCAACTAAAGATGAATTAATTGATGAAATTAATAAGGCAGTTGATATTCCTATTATATCTGAAAAAACTGAAAAAGCAATTTTAGAGGCTTTATGGAAAGTCATTAAAAAAGTATTGCTTTCTAAATTAGGTGTATAGTGCCTAAAAAGCGTGATCCTAGATTAGCAAGGTTTGGGTTAAAGGGGTACAATAAACCAAAGCGTACCCCTAGCCATCCAAAGAAGTCTCATGTTGTGCTTGCACGATCTGGGGGTAAAACCAAATTAATTAGGTTTGGACAGCAGGGAGCAAAAACAGCAGGTAAACCAAAGAGGGGTGAATCTGCTAGGATGAAAGCAAAAAGAAAAAGTTTCAAAGCAAGGCATCGTAAAAACATAGCTAGAGGTAAACTTTCAGGAGCTTACTGGGCAAATAAGGTTAAATGGTGATGGCTAAGTCTGCTACAAAAACCAAACCAGCATTATGGAAGAGAATTGTTGCATCTGTAAAAAGAGGTAGTAAAGGTGGCAGAAGAGGTCAATGGTCTGCTCGTAAAGCTCAAATAGCTACAGCTAGATATAAAAAAGCTGGTGGGGGATACAAAGGTAGAAAGTCTAGTAAGAACTCTTTAACTAAATGGACTAAACAAAAGTGGGGTTATGTTACTAAAGGAGATGCCAAAAAACCTAGAAGAAAAAGAGGTAGATACCTACCAGAAAAAGTAAGAAAAAAACTTACGCCAAGTCAAAAGGCGTATACCAATAGAAAGAAGAGACAGGCTACTGCAAAAGGTAAGCAGAGAGCAAAATACACAAAGAAAACAGCAAGAAAAGTAAGGAGAGCATAATGCCAAAAGGGAAAGGATATGGTTTCGGTAAAGCAAAACCAAAGAAGAAAAGAAAGTTAATGAAAGGTAAAAAGAAGAAGTAATGTATCGTTTTGGGAAAAGAAGTCGTGCAAGACTGAAAGGGGTAGATTCAAGACTGGTTAATGTGCTTAATGAATTGATTAAAATAATGGATGTTGCGATTATCGAAGGAGTTAGGTCAGAGGAAACTCAATATAAGTATTTTTTAGATGGCAAAAGTAAGCTGGATGGGAAAAACAAGAAGAGTAAACATCAGTTAGGGAAGGCAGTAGACCTAGCTCCTTATCCCATTAATTGGAAAGATAATACAAGATTTTACTACATGGGTGGTATGATTAGAGGAATTGCTAAACAGTTAAACCTTAAAATAAGATGGGGTGGAGATTGGGATAGCGATGGAGAAACAAAAGATCAGACATTTATGGACTTAGTTCATATAGAAATATTAGATTAGTTAATAATTACTATTGCATAAAAAGAGTTTGAGTTATAAATTAGGAGAATTATGGCGTATTGTACAAACAGAGATTTAAAAGATGTATTTCCCTCAATAGATGAGTTTGATACTAAAACTCCTTTATATGGCTGGGTAGAGTTATTCTCACATGGAGGATATAAACTTTATGAAGCATTTAATGTTGGATTAGTAAGCAACCTATATCAAAATGGTGAAGATTTAACTCCATACAATAAAGTAGAAAATTACTCAGACTCTACTGCTAATACAGATGAGGCTGTTGATATTATTGAAACAGCTATTGATGTAACTGATACTTCTGTATTTGGATATGGAGACATTATCAAAATAGATAATGAAAGTATGTTAATAACTAATATATCTTCAAATACCTTAACAGTAAAAAGAGGATTTTTAGGAACAACTACAGCTACTCACAATACTGGAGTTGATATTTATATTGGTGTAGAATGGTCAGAGCCAAAACAATGGTTGTATAGTTCTGGTAACGATTCTGTATTACTTTATGAAGATAATGGAGTAAATCCTAACGATTATTTAATAGAATCTGGAGATGATTGGGAAACATTAAGGACTCGTTATATTGATAATGCAGGAAAGTATTTAGATTCAAGATTAGATGGCAGACTGCCTAGAGAACAATTTAAAGACCAAGATGGTAACTACGACTACATTATAGTCAGAACTACAGCTTTATTAGCTTGTAGCTTTTTAATTCGTGCATCTCAACCCACATCTGAAATAGCAGATGCTTTATTTGAAGAGTCAGAGAAGAATATACTATCGTTGAATGAAGGAAGTACGAAACTATCTTGGCAAGTAACTGGTGATTCATCTCAAGGAGTAATTAGAGAAATCTCTGTAAGTGGTAATCTTCGTATTGTAGATACAAGAGGTCAATACCACGATATTTATGATCGTATTGGAGTAAAGATTACAACAGCAGGAGCTTTAGGAACTGCTAAATATTCTGTATGGTTAAAAGATGGAGATAATCTCGGTGCTGAAAGAATGAATAACAGCGAAGATGCAGACTATGTAGATACTATTAATGGGCAGTATCAAACATTAGCTAGTGGAGTTGATATTCGTTTTGCAGGAGATACAGCAGATACAGCAACTTTAAATGATAAATGGGAAATAGAGTTTTTTGGCAAGAATGAATCTGTATTAGATGCAGGGATGCCATATTCTATAAGGATGTCTCGTAGATAATGCCTATAACATTTACCAATATATGGGAAACAAAAATACTGGATACAATTCGTACTTTTTTAAATGCAGAGTTTGCAGGAAGTATTCCAGTTTATACAGGAGATTTTAAAGATATGGGTAGCCAATCTATTAGGCTTAACCCAATAGGAACAGATTTAATTGAATACAATGCTACAGCAGAAACAAGAGAATATATTCTGGATGTTTCGTATACATTTAAAGAAAAAATGGTTAAAAAGGATACTTGGGAACATATACTTCGTCAAGTGTCACACATAGAAGCTCTCTTCTTTAACAATCAAAATAACATCTTTTTTAATGGAAGATTCGATACGGCTAGAATTAATGAAAAACAAGAAGCTGAATCTGCTATAGAAGGACTTAATGTTATTAGATGGGAATGGAGAGGGATGTATTTAGGTAACATATCTTAAAGTAATAAGGGGATAGGTATGAAAGTAAAGCTGAAAAATAAAAAAAATCTTTTATCATCTAAAAATTCACATTGTGAGTTATCTTATGATAATTGGTTTAATTTGAATAATGGGAAAACAGTTGAGTTAAATGCTATTCCTGAACTCATTAAAGAACAATTAACTGAAGTTAAAAAGGAGAGTAAATAATGGCAATAGATGCAACAACTTTTTCACCAAAAGAGTTTAGAGTATGGATTAAACAAGAATCTGTTAATAGTGGCACATCTGCATTAGCAACTACTGGAATGTATCAATTAGATGTAGACTCTGTAGGTTTTCCATCACTCAATGTTAATCAAGTATTGGATGTAAGAACTGGTGCTGGAAGAACATTAAAAAGTCAAGATTTTTTTCAAGATAATACAATGAGAGTAGTAGAACTTTCTATAAGTGGTACTTTGCATAATGATGCTGGTCATAACTTATTATTGCAAAATATTACCAATAATACTAGTGATCCAATAATATTAGCAAGTGGATATACTCCTCCAGACATTGCATACAATCCATCAAGTCCTGATACTAGTGGAAAAACATTTACCATAGTTATTTCTCCACCAGACCATACTGATGGAAATACTATAGAAATGTTTGGATGTGTCTGTACGAGTTTTAATTTTTCAGCCGATACAGGAACTGAAGGTGGAAGATATAAATTTAATGCTACTGTTAAAACAGGATTAAAACCAGACTTAGCTGAGGTTACTGATCTTGCTGGGGATAATGCATATGCTAATACTACAGATATGTTTTTAAGCGGTGCTAGTGTTAAGCAAATAAAGGGTGCAGATGTTGTAATGGATTCATTTGGAGTTACTATTGAAAACGATGCTGTATTTTCAGGATTTTCTACTTCTGGATATGAGGTCGTTAATAGAGTATCTGAGGCTATGGTAACTGCTGAGGCTGTAGTAAAATATGATGCTAATACTAAAGCCTTTGCTCATGACTTTAATACTCAATCAGCTCCATTTGCTAGTGCTTTTACATTAACTAATACTGCAAAGTATGGTGTATTAATTACAAATGGAGTATTTACAGATGTTTCATATAATGAAGGTGATTATATGCAAGTAAATGTAGCATTAAAATCTGTTGATAATGGATCAGATTCTCTGATTGCTGTGGATATTGCATAATGAAACTTAAATCTGGAATAGAAGTAGAACTTCAAGAGATGTCAGTAGATGATATTGATTTCTGTAATGATTTACCTCAAATGAGATATGAAGGTAATGAAATTGTGGCTATTACTAACTTGGCAAAAGCAAGAACAGCTTGGATTCGCAAAGGTGTAAAAGGTGCTGATGATAAGTTCATTAAAGGACTTAGCGATGATGATAAGAATGAATTATCTTTAGCAGTTCAAGAGTTTCAACGCTTGGGGGAGTAGAATCCCTTACATTAGAAAGTAACTTCCTAATTGAGAAACAATGTGAGGGATGTATGTATCACACATACCCCTATAAGGCTCAAATTCCTGTCTTAATCGAGGGAAAATATGAAACACGAACCTTTACATCAAAAGATGATGTTTGGGAGGTTATTGACTTAATAATAGCAGAAACAAAAGAAGAAAATGAAAAGGGTAATGGTTTCAATATCGCAAGTTCGGTAATGGCACAGTTACCCTTTTTTGCTTGTAGCAATGTAATTATGGATAAAAAAGCACAGAAAGATATATCAAGATTCATGTATGTAAGAAACTTTAATGTTCCTGCATATAAAGGCTCTTATGGAGAACAACCTAAAAAATGGGTTGAAAAAAGTTTTTTACTAAATAATTTAATAGAGAGACAAAAAGCAAAGGCAATGAAAAATGGCAAATAAATCAGACGGAACAGTAAGAATTGAGTTTAAAGCTGATAATGATAATTTACTAAAAGCAATTAAACAGCTAGATAAAGCTACTCAGAGTCTTTTAAAAGTACAAGCTAAAATAACGACAGCAAATCAACGAACTAAAAAAAGTGCAAACTCACTTCAAGATTCCAATAGAAGATTGTACCTAGAGTTAAAAAGAAATGGTATAAAAAGTTTTCGATCTTTAAGATTAGAAACTGGAGTATTGTCCAGAGCATTTGAAGGCAATAGAGTAGCTGTAAGAAAAGTTAGAGCAGAAATGAAAAGGCTTGCTGTTGAACAAGGAACTGCTAGAAAAGGATTGTTAGATACTAACCATGGAACAAGAATACTTGGTGGTTCATTTGCTGTTTTAAGATCAAAAATGTTACTTGCTAGTTTTGGTGCTGGATTATTTGGAGCATCAGTAGGAAGATTAACAAATTTATATGGAGAGCAAGAAAAAGCAGAAAAAAAATTAGAAACAGCTTTAGGTAAAAGATCAAAAACTTTATTAGCTTTTGCATCTGCTCAACAAAAAGTTACTACTTTTGGAGATGAAGAAACAATAGTAGCAATGTCATTAGTCGGTGCTTATACAGATAATGAAAAAGCTATTTCTAGAATAACCAAAGCATCTATGGATTTAGCTACTGCAAAAGGAATGGATTTAAATTCTGCTGTAGACATGGTATCTAAATCAATATTTTCCTCTACTAATGCTATGAGTAGATATGGAATAGCAGTTGAAGGAGCAGAAGGATCGGTTGCTAGGCTAGAAAGTGCTACAACTAATATTTCAAATTTATATGGAGGACAAGCCAGAGCTAGTGCAGAAACATTTTTAGGATCAATGACTCAATTATCTAATAGTGTTGGTGACTTAGGAGAAAGATTTGGTTCTGTATTAGCACCAGCAGTTATGTTGGGAGCAAAAGGCATTAAGGCATTTGCAGATTCAATAGATACAGAAGAAATAAAAGCATACGGAACTGTTTTAATAGGGGTCTCAACGGCTTATGTTGCAGTAACTAGAGGTACTTTAATAGCTAGTAAAGCTATGTTAGCTTTTAATAAAGTGTCTAAGAAAAATATTGTTGTGCTTGCTAGTATGCTTGCAGTTGGAGCAGTAATAGACAGATTAAATGTTTTTGCAGACTCTACTGGAGATGTTGCTGACGAAATTGAAAGATTATCTGGGGAAATAGACAACTTAAACAATAAGTCTGAAACATCATTATCTATGACTCATGCCCTTCAAAAAGCAGAAGAAAGCTATGGTAATACTATTGCTCAACTTCATCCACTAGAAGCAGAAAGAAATATGAACTCTTTAGAGCATAATCAAATATTAGAAAAACATGGAGTTACTCAAGCTAATTTTACTAGGATGCTTGAAGAGAATGTTCCTTTTGCTATTGAGTATAATAAAAATGCAGAAAAAATAGCTTTAACTGAACAAAAATTAGATGAAATTAAAAGTCAATCTGTAACAAATTCATTAAAAGGATTTATTTCTTTAGCTAAAGCACAAACTAAACACGCTGAAAAACTTAAAGTGTTAGCAATAGCACAAGCTATGATTGATACTTTTAGTGCTGGTAATACAGCTTTAAAATCTGCTCCACCACCCTTTAATTATATTGCAATGGCTGGAGTTATAGCACAAGGTTTAGCTAATGTACATCAAATACAAGCTCAAAAATTTGAACAAGGTGGTTTAGTAGGTGGTCGCAGACATTCACAAGGTGGAACAATGATTGAAGCAGAAAGAGGTGAATTTGTAATGTCAAGAAGTGCTGTAGAATCCATAGGCACAGAGACACTTAATCAAATGAATCAAGGTGGAAGTGGTGGAATTAGTTTAAATATATCTGCTCCATTAGTAGATGAAACAATAATAGATACAATTATTCCAGCAATACAAAAAGCACAAAGGATGAATTTAGCATAATGGCTTATGGAAATTCTATAAAAAATAGTAATATTAAAGAAAATTGGTTATTTAAATTAGCAAATAGACAAGGAGGATTTTTATACTTATCATTTGCTGATGATACTTATAGTAATAATTTTTATAATGGCGTAATATTAAATAAACCTTCTATAAGAGAGTCAATTAATCTAGCTGATTCGACATCTAAAAATTCTAATATTTCAATTGATATAGCAAATTTTATTTATAATAACTCTCCTGTTTCTGATGAAATATTTGGTGGTACAAATAATTACATCAATCAAGATGTATTAGTTTATTCTAAGATTAATAAAGATACACCAAATCAAATAGGTTCTTTCAGATTAACAGATATTTCATTTAATGGCAAAACAATATCTTTATCATTATCAACTCAAAGACCATGGGATTTTATTGAGTTTCCTCAAGATTTAATAACAGCTCAATCAAAAAATATATATGTTCCTGTAGTATATGGAGAGTATAGTCCTAATATAAGTTTTTATAATACACCTGCATTTTGTGATACTAAACTATACCCAGTTCCAACTATGGGAGTTGATGAGCAAATTATTAGAACTTTAATGCCTAGGTCATATTCTTCTGGAGATGATAGTTTTATACATATATGGCAAGGAGATAATGTTTTTTTACCCTTTTTAACTACTTCTGGTGCTGAAATTAATACTACAAAAAGCTATTCTGGTCATAATGTAATAGAAACAAAAATAGGGGATGATTATGCTCAAAGAAGAGCAGTAGGTGAAGTATTTGCAAATGAAAGTAGAGAACCTAATGGTACTGGAACAGAATTTAGCAACACAGAAAAGGCTTTTGATGGAGATGAAAGCACAGCATCAACTGTTTCTGTTTCAGATTCTAATAATAAATTATTAGGTTTTGCTACTGTACCAAAAAAATGGACTACACATCTTTTATATCGAGTAAAAATAAAACATAAATATTCATCTAGTGCAGTATTCAATATTTATGTCTATGATGATGCTGGGATTATTGGAACTTTTAATAATGTAAATTTATCTACTTCATACAGTGAAAGCGTAGGTACATTAAGTCAAACAAGAGATATTGGAAAAAGGTTAAGTTTTATATTTATTCGAATATCTGGAAGTAATGGAACTTTATCTGTTAATAGTGTTAAAATTACAATAGATACTTTAATAGACACTCAAGATGATAATGATTTAAAAAGATTGGGAGATGAAAAATATTTTTATTCAGGTGGTAATGGATTAACAGAAACGTATTCAGGCTCTAGTAACGATATAACAGAAATACATGAAGCTCATAGGGATTTATTAACTAGATTTGCAGGGTTGCCTACGGCTACACCTAGTGGATGGAATGATTTAAATAGTGCTAAAGATTGGAAAATAAGATATTGGAAATTAAAACCAGTAGACTTAAAGGATGAATTAAATAAATTGCAATATGAAGGTGGATTTATTTTTAGATATAGATTTGATGGTACTGCACAATATATTTTTATTAAAGATTCATATTCTTCTACTGATGTTACTTTGTCTAAAAATGATATTTCTAACATAGAAATTCAACCATCACCATTTTCATCTTTAATTACTAAACAAGAAATATCTTACCAATTACACCCTGCTAATAATTCCTATAGAAAAGTAGTTAATTCAAGTAATAGTACATCGAGGACTAATTGGAATATTCAATCAAAAGAAAATATTGAGTCAGTAAAATTAGATTATTATGTTTCTCCTAATATACCAGAAACTCCATCATCTAATCCAAATGATGATTTTTACACTTACTATGATAACATATTAGGAGATATTAAACTTATAGTATCTTGTAATATTGTAAACCCATCTAAATGGGTAACTGAAAATGATAGCTCGAATCCACTCAATGCTTTAGAGGTTGGATCAATAATTAATTTTGATAATACAAATATGTTTCCAAAATCTCCGATGGGTTACAACTCTAAAAGTTGGGCAGATTTAAAATTTATAATAACTGAAGTAAATAGAAGTTTAAATAGTCTTAAAATTAAAGCAAGGGAAGTATAATGAGTACATACAATAGATTTGGAATACCTAGAGCTTATATTGATCTAATTAGTAGTAACTTAGCTACAGGATGGAGCGACTTAAGTGATATATTATTTAAAAAAATTAGCGACAATTCAGATATAGTGCCTGAATCTGGTTCTAAGTCTAATATGTTTGATATGAAACCTTCTACTTTTACTAAAATATCTAATACAGATACAGGATTTTATATACAATATAATACAGGATTTAGCACAGATTCTTTAGCAGAATCTAATTTTATCGCTATTTTAAATCACAATTTTGCTGATGCTAATGCTATTGTAAAAGTTCAAATAGATGACGATGTCAATATGAGTAGTCCAACTACAATTACAACTACTTTAAGCCATGATAAAATTATAAATGCAGAATTTAATGATACTGCTGGTGAAATTGATCCAAATAACAATGGATGGACTCTTATAACATGGAGTACAAAAACCACCGATAATCAATATGTTAGAATAATAATAGAAGATGATGGTGGATCAGGACAAGCATTTTCTGAGGATGTAGTAATTGGAGGGATTTTATATGGTGAATATATAGATTTTCCACATACCCCAGAATTAGATTTAAAAACATCTATTGAGTATGGTGGTACAAACTTACAACAATCAATAGGTGGAAATACTTATGCTACTACAACTCATTTTGGGCAACCAGTATGGAGTCATGTAACTCCTTGGTCATTAACTACTGGAAATACATCTAACTATGCTTTTACCGAAAGAGCAGGAAGAATAAACCATTCATTAAAATTTAATTACTTAGATGATACAGATATATTTGCACCAAATACATCTAGTTCTACTACATCTCAATGGTATGATTCAGATAGTTTACATAGTTCTTTTTATAATAAAATATTGGGGCAACACTTACCCTTTCTTTTTAGTATTGATAAAGATTCAACTTCTACAGGAGATTATGGTTTATTTAGACTAGCAAATAATGGTTTTAGTGTTAGTCAGGTCGCTAATCGAGTTTATAATTTAAATTTAAATCTAACTGAGACTTGGTAAAGACTTTGGATCAGGTATAACAATGCCTAAGTCAATAGCAGACCATCTTATAATCTGCTCTATTAACTTAGAAAATTCTTTTGTACTAAGTGTTTTTGTACTCTCTATATTGAAGTGATTTTTAAGGGTTGAGTGCATTTCTTTTTCAGTATAACCTAGATCATCGGCAAGTATATTAACAATCTTCCAGTAATAATTGTTTTGTTGAGAGGAACGAACCCCTGTTTCTTTCAGTTCTATATAATAGTTGCCACTTAATTTATCAATGGCATTATCAAACTCTTGCCTATTGGTAAGAGTCATTTTACCATCTTTAATTATACAGGGGAATCGCAATTTGGACATATCTTAGCATCCCATAGTTTTATATCTTTTGAACTCCATACCTCACCTTGATACCAGTTCCATTTTTTTTTACATTTAGGACACCACCACAAATCTTCATCTGCCCTAATACTATCTGTCCTATGATTTTCTCTATAGTCTTTTTCAGTTAAAGGATTCCCAAGAGCATCAATAACCCATTGGATAGAATCATACTTTCTTTTTCCTACCTTCTTCAATTATACCACCTAATAATAATAAATAATTTCTTGCATCATGGATTCTACCCATAATATCTTCATCACTTGATTCTTTGCCATGCAATACATAATTACGAATAGAATCCATATGCTTTAATAAATAAACCAAAGCTACAGTTTCAGGTTTAAGATCAATTCTTTCTCCAATACTTTTAAAGTTCTTGAACTTATCATTATTGGATACAGTATATTCCTTACCTTTTTCAAGCATGATCTTGTTTTCTTGAAACTGCATATCTCCTGCCCATTTAATAAAGTCTTTAACTGTCATATCTGTATTCCATGACTTTACTAACTGCCTCATTTAATACAAAGAAAAGCAAAGTTATTGATACAACCCAAAAGAAAACACCAAGTCCTAATATAAGAACATTGGCAATCCATTCTGCAATATCAAACATAATCATTTTTCTTCCTCTTCTAATGAAAAATCTAGGTTTTCTATGTCTTTTACTCTGTCTA
>Ga0208644_1003316_pt1 | contig 12559 bp, 29 predicted proteins | sample VirMetDEL_Nov_18_FD_184517 | JGI IMG/M metagenome (GOLD analysis project Ga0208644, IMG submission 184517) | Aqueous microbial communities from the Delaware River and Bay under freshwater to marine salinity gradient to study organic matter... | ecosystem: Environmental > Aquatic > Marine >... | reverse complement strand
CCCATGCATACGGGTCGATCCATGCGAACTCGTCGAGCGCGACGAAGTCGAGCCCTGGACCGCGTAGCCGGTCGGGATCGTCTGCGCCCTTGAGGGCGATTGTCGAGCCGTTCACGAATTGCATTTCTAGTTGCGATTCATTTGGCGAGCGTGCGAGGTGCGCGTCGGCGACCATACTTTTGAGCGTCGTCCAAGCAATGTCCCTCGCCATGCGATAGGTGGGCGCGACATACCAACAGCGTCGCTCCGGTGCCTCGCTGGCGGTCAAGTACAACTCCAAGCACGTCCCAAAGGTTTTGCCAGAGCGTCGCCCAGCGATCACGCATCGGAAACGCGCGGGGTCGCTGAAGATGTCCGCCTGGAGCGGCCTGAGCGCAAATTCCAACTTCACAGTTCGCGGCGCACAACAATGCTCGGAATTCCTTGATGTTCAATCTGCCGCGAATCGCTCCATCCCATGTTCTTTAGCGCGAAGATCGCCCCGGTTGCTTTTGCGCCGGTTTGGAGCTGGCGTTCGTAGCCATTTTCCACATGGAGGCGCGCCCTTTTTACAATGTGAGAAAACCCCTCACGCTTCTCGTAGTCGTAGAACGAACGCCGATCAGCGAAACCAAGCGCCAACGCCAAACCCGTGACCGTGGGAAACTCCTTGCGGTCACGCACTTCGGCAAAGTACGCCTCTGCCTTTTCCTCGAATTCTTCCGGCGTCGCAATAATGGGCGGTCGTCCGTTTTCCACGATCTCTCCGCGTTGAAATGGTGGCGGTATAAACGTCGCGATATAACGTCAAGAGGTCAAAAAAAAACGCCCCCCGGCATGGGAGACGTTTCTTTTATGGGTTAGGCCATTGCCCCGATTGGCCTGACTTTTTTCAGCCAACCACTTGACAAGCAAGCTCTCGGCTTTCGTCTGCCACCTGCCGAAGTGCGATTTGGGCCTCGCGTGTAATCGTCATCGCGTCGCGCTCTCGCTTCGAGATCGTCATGGGGTGAACCCCCAGCCGTTCGGCTAATTGTTTCTGCGTCAGGCCCGCTTTCTCGCGTTGTTTCCGGTATTCATGGCCGCGCATCATCCGGCCCTCATCAACTGGAAGAACACCATCGCGACGGCGGCCCACGCGGTAATCATCACAAGCCGCGCCAAGGTCTTGTCACTCATCCTCTGCCTCCTCGTAGCTATTTAGGAATTCCATCGCATTCTGCAACGTGTCCACCGTTCCCGTGTCCCATTCGTCACGGCCCGTCTCCTTCATCAACTTCACCAGACGGCGAGCCAAGATTTCCACCCAAAGCATCGCGTCTGCTTCCCATTTTGAGCGGCTCATGCGTCACCTCCCTCGGGAATGGCCTGACGTAGCTCTTTCACCTCTAAAAGGAGTTGCGCCAAAGCCTCTAATGGAAGGCGCTCTGCTTGCGGCGACCATACAAACGCCTCAAGCGCCACAAGCCGCTTCTCTAACTCTACCTCTGTCGTTTGGTCTTTCTGCTTGCTCATGCGTCACCTCCCTCGATGTATTCGGTTTGCGCGTCGATATACTGACGAATAATGACGATTCGTTCTTCGTAGGTTGCTTCCATCCATTCTTCGTCCATGCCACTGAAATACATTCCTGCGAATCCTCCGCAATCGTGACGGTCGTGCGGGTCAAGCGCGTCTTGGATGTCGAAGAGGTGCCCATTGAAATCCGGCGCATCGAAATCCGTCTTCGCCATAGCGTCGATTGCGTTGTTCATTTTGTTTCTCCTTGGTGGTGGTTGGCTTACTTGCTGGTAAGTATAAGGCTTACCCCATAGACAAGCAAGGGGACAAAAGAGCTATTTCAAAAAACCCAGCGGGACACGCTCGCAACCGTGAGAAAGCCCCGCCTCCAGGTGCAACCGGAGACGAGGCTTCTCGACGCGCTAAACAACAGTCTAGGACGACTTCCTTCACCGAAGGCGAGAGCCGTTTATCGCGTCTTGTTAAATTAACGCCTGGGCCGAATTTCCGACACGGTCCCCGCTCTATCACTATTCATATTTTCCCGTTCCCCGGTTGAATAGCGGGCAATCCCCATCAATTCTGCGGCGGCTCATCTCTGCGTAGTCCTCATTTAGCTCGATCCCGATGTAGGAGCGCCCTAGCCTGAGAGCCACGAGGCCCGTGGTGCCCGCACCGCTGAACGGGTCGAGTACCGTGCCGCCTTCTGGACAGCCCGCCTTGATGCAAAGCTCGGGCAGGTCGGGCGGGAACGTGGCGAAATGGGCTTCCGCAAACGGCTTCGTGGTGATCGACCACACGGATCGGCGGTTGCGAGTGCCGCCCACAGTGACAGACTGCGATCCGTTGGGGCCACCGATTCGCGTTCGCTGTAGGTCCGCGTCAACGTCTGCGTTCTTCTGCGTCCCGTCGTATTCCACCACGCGCCCCGCATGAAGTGACGGCTCCGCAATCGCGTCCGCGTCATAGTGATACCGCTCCGACTTCGAGAGCAGGAACACGTATTCGTGCGCCTTCGTCGGGCGGTCCCTCACGCTCTCGGGCATCGGGTTCGGCTTGTGCCATATGATGTCCGACCGGAGCCACCATCCGTCAGCTTGGAGCGCGAACGCGACCCGCCACGGGATGCCCACGAGATCCTTGGGCTTCAGGCCGGGTGGGATGACGTTGGGTGGCACAACGTCTGCGGTCGCGCCGTGCTTCCCCCGGCCATTGCTTGTCCCGAAATACCGATCATTGAAACCGCTACGCGTGTCACCCCTTATGCCATTGCTCGCGTAGCTATCCCCAAGATTCAGCCAGAGCGTACCGTCACCCTTCAACACCCTGCGAACCTCGCGGAACACCTTGACCATACTTTCAACGTAGGCTTCCGGTGTGGGCTCGCGGCCAAGCTGACCATCTGCCCCGTAGTCCCTCAGACCCCAATATGGCGGGCTCGTGACCACGCAATCCACGGATTCGTACGCCATCTCACTTAGGCGATCACGAACGTCACCAGTCATAATCTCCCATCGGGTCATCACACCCCCTCGGCCTCGTGGTAGATCGTGACCGACCCGTTTTCATAATACGGTTCCAATTCATTGCTCGTCATGTCAGCACCTCCCACACCGTCGCCGCTCTACCGCTACTGGTCTCCCGGCGCTTACCAGAGTCGACCACCAGACCCAGCATCACCAACTCGCGTCGTCGGGCCGACACGGTCTGATGCCGCCACCCGGTCGCGGCCTCCAGCTCGTCGTCGGTTGATGGCGCAGACGCAAGTAGGTCGTAAATGACGCGGCGCTTGGTCCCTACATTCGGGAGCATCGAAATTGCCGCTTCTCGACTTGTCTCCGAGCTTGTCACGTGCCCTGGAATGCCGCCATAGGGTTGGACGTCAAACATAGGAAGCCCGCCGATTTCATTCAGTCGCTCGCTCATACTGTTTCCTTTTTGGATTTGGTGGCATACCTATTCCAATTGGGGCGCGTCTTCCACCAGCACTCCAAAGAGCAAAATCTACGGCGGCTCCAACGTCCCCACGGAGTTGTTGAGGGTTTCGCGTAATAATCGGCGCAGACCTCACACTGTTTCGTGTAATGCTCAATTGATAACTGCGGTCTGCCGCTCATCGGTTCCACCCTTGGCTGATGCGGTGAAATTCGGCCATCTGACTTTGGCACTGCTCGAAGTGGAACTCGTAGCGGGTCGCCATGTGCGCGTAATCGTCGGCGCGCATCTTTTCGCTCACGAACATCAAGGTCATATACAGCGCGACGAGCGCCCACGCATATCGCTTTACATCTTCCGCCATTACAAAACCCTCTTTTGTGGTGGGCTTTTTTCGCTCATATCGTTTGCCGTTGTGGCGCGCCTTTGCTCCTCAATGGCCAAGAAAAGACGATCAACTCGTTGACGGGTTCGATCTACCCTACCGGCCAACTCGTCGATCAAGTCATCGGTGGCGCGCTCGACCAACCACCGCTCCTCCTCCGGTGTGGCGTGACGCCCATTCTCAGCCTCAAACTCGTTGACCCTGCGCTCGTAATGTTGGAACCATGCCTCTTTGCTCACAATCACACCTCCCGTCATTCCGCGCCGGTTGTTGTTGAGTAAGCACGCGGAGGGCCGAATCTGGCCGACTTCCACCCCTTCCGGTGGCACTCAGACGAACAGACGATTCGATCTCGCCACGATGCCACCCTCATTCCCTCTGGCCTGCGAAACTCAGCCCCGCAGTTCCGGCACACCTTTACATCTGGCACCTCGACTACACGCTGATTCTTTGCCACCCGGCGACCCTCCGTTCTTCGTTGTTATTGCCACGATAGAATTCCTCTACTGCTACATCGAAAAGCACCCGCTTCGCTTTGCCGTCGCCCTGGTCGTAGAGCGTTGACGTGTTATGCAAAGCGCGGAGGCCGATGGGTTGGCCCGGCTTCAGCCACTCGGCGACCTCAGTTGCGCGCCGTTCGACCATCGAGGCGAGTCCCCGAATGGCCGCGTTGATTGCGTCGGGACTCCTGCCAGTTCCAAGCCATGAGACGAGAATGCTATTGTTGCGAGATTGCTCGGCGTTATTAAGTACGCGGCGCCCAAGAACTTCATTGGCGACCTCCAGCAATTCGTTCTTGGTAAAACCACCCCCGATAGTAGTTGTGATTTCTGTGTTTTCTTGTGTTTGTTTTTGTCTCGGAGGTGTCTCGGAAGTGTCTCGTTTGGCGTCTCGCGGCGTGTCTCTTTCCTCAGTGTGAAAAACCGCGTAAGTGTCATATTTGACAATGCGATAGACCGTGCCGTCTAGTGTCTCGCGCACCGTCTCGATCTGTGTCCTCGCTTTGAGGTCGTTCACGAAACGCTCTACGCGCGCCAAGGACCAGTGCCAGCGCCTCGCGAGATACCGTAAACTGGCGATGAACTCGCCGCGCTGAAGCACGATGTCACGACGCTGATAGGTCTGGTGGGTTGCATGGGCGCAGAGGTCGAGCCAGGCGTGGAGCCTCGAGGCGGGATCGCGTTTCGATGGCGCAAGGTGGTGGTCGGGGTCGAAAATCTTCCGCCACGCGGGGATATAGCCCTTCATCGGATCTCGACCTTGCACATTCGGAGTACTGCTCTGGCGGTGGCAAGCGATACCATCACAGCTTCTGCCGTGTCGCGAATCGACTTCCCACTCTGGTACGCGGTGACGATGTCGTAGATCATCGCGCTGTTCATTTTATAACTGCGTCGCCTAGACCACACCAGCGCGCAGTTCGGGTGACAAGTTGCGGAATGGCGCTCCCGGCTGAAGCGGTTTCCGCAAACAATGCACCGCCAGAGCGGCGCTTTAGTCAGAGCGTATTCAGCCATCTCATGCCATAGCTCAATGTCGGCGCGCGTTGAGCTGGCGCAGTTTCCCGCATAGGTCGGAGTCGCCGTGCTGATGATGTCGTCAAATGTCGGGTATTTGGTTTTCCCGTATCGTTTTGCCGCCTTTTCCGCTATGCGGCGATTCTCCTCACTTAGCACGGCGACGCTTTCCGCGTTCACCGGATGCGACCAAGATGTAGAGGAGAACCGGGCCTAGAATCATGCCCGCCATCAGACCAAAGCCGAGGCCAGCGAAGAAAAGCATCATCGGATCTCCTGAATGATGAGTTCGAGTGCGGTGAGTTTTTCGTCTGCCGAATGCAGACAAGAGACCAGGGCCGCGTCATAACGCTCGACGGCTTGCCGCAACCGGGCAACGTACACGATGCAGACGAGCGCCGCGATTAGCAAGGTCGCGCGGACCAGCGACTTCACTAAGAGATTAAGGTCGATCATCGCGCAACCGCCTTCGTCTTCAACCATGCGAGTAGTTCCGCGCGCTCAAAGCGCAGGACGTGCCCCACGCGAATCGCCGGGATCTCTCCATCCTTCACGCGGCGCGTCAGCGTGGCCCTGGAAATGCCAAGCCACTTCTGCACCTCCGCGCTTGTCATCATTTCAGGTAGCTCAGTCATCAAATCTTCCTCGACGGTGATGTATTTCTTCAATGATTTCTTCGTCTGTTTTGCCTACGAACCCCGTGCCAAGACAAGTCTCGCACGGCATCTTGCCGTCTTGGCATCGTGGGCACCCGTCGCCGTCGCAATCGTAGCACGGCGTCTTTCTCATTCCGAGACAGTCGCCGCACGTTTTTGCTAGTCGGTCAAGCATCGGGATCCTCCCAAATGCCGTTTTCCCATAGCCATTCTTTTGCGTCGGCAATCGACCGCATGACTTGATAGTCAACGCCGTTCGCGAAACAGCACGCGCGGAACGCCGTTTGCGAGTCGCGCAGTTTGCCCTTCGGCGTTTTCACTTCGATCCACAGCGCCATTCCGTGCCCCATGACCCATAAGTCGGGAATGCCGGGCGTCATGCGCGTCCCGCCTGGATCCCGGCGGTAGCCCTGCTCAGTTGAGAACACATGAAACCCGACGAGACGGAACAGGCCTTGGATATCGCGGGAGATTTCTCTTTCCGTCATCAGAACCCCAGCGGTTGAGGGTCTTCGTTGAACCACGCTTCATATAGGTCAGCCTTGGCCCTCAAATCGACGTCATACCTTGACGCGAACGTCTTGGCGCCCATCTGGTGCAGGGCCGTGTGGCAGTGGCGACAGAGCGGCACCAAATCCTTTGAGGTGCCACCAGCTCCGCGACTCCGGACGTGGTGCGGGTCGGACGGAGCGGCCGCGTGGCAAGCAATACACGGCAACTGGCGGATATAATCGGCCTTGTCACCGAACTGCTTCTCGTACCGCTGACGCCGTTTCAAAACGGAATCTCGTCGGAGGCTTCGAACTCATCGACGGCCCGCTCTGCGCCTTCGGCTTTGCCGCCCAGCAGTTCGACCGACGACGCGATGATATTCGTGTACACGCGGTCCTGGCTCTTCTGATACTCAATGCGCCCTTCGACCGCGATGCGAGAACCTTTCTTGACATACTTCTGGATGATCTCCGCCGTCTTCCCGAACGCCGCGACGTTGTGCCAGTCGGGGCCGTCCTCCTTGCGGAAGCGGCTGGTCGCCAGACTGAAGTTGACGACGGGGGCACCGCTGTGCGTGACGCGGTTCTCAGGTTCTTTGCCGACGTTACCGATGAGAATGACCTTGTTCATGATGTGTCCTTTGTTAGTGGGTTACTGAGTGGAACTGCGGAAATACTTCAGGGCGCGCGTGAGTCGAACGAAATCGCGGTTTTTGATCGCCGATTGAGCCGCGACCATGACATTCTCTGGCGTTAGCCTGCTTTGATCTGCGAGGAAAGCTTGGACCTCCGCCGCGAGGCGGTCGATTTCCTCCTCCGTGCGCGTGACCTTGGACATTTCCTCGCGCGATGGGCGCTTGCCGTTGCCTTGGTACCCGGCATTAGCGAGCGCTCGACCGATGGCCGACGTCTCGCAGTTTTCGAGGAAGGAGGTCAGGTTCACGCCTCGCCCGTTTTTGCCAATTTCCCTTTCGTAGGCATGGCCCACCGCGTGAGGGGTCGCGACCTCTGCGTCGCGGTAAAGTTCGCACCGCATTACGACGTGCGCGGGCGTCGCGTCCATGTCGATAGAGACAATGGCGGTGACGACGCGGCCTTCGGGATAGTCGGCCAGCCAGAGCGGAAGCCGATCTTTGACTTCGACGTAATTCTCCAACATTACCAACGAGCCTCCCACCAAGGGTTGTCTTTTGTAAAGTCGAACTCGTCCCACGGCTCCGGCGTCGGGTCTCCCACCTCGTCAAGCCAATCTGTCGCGTCGTCTTGCAGTGGCTTCCCGGCGCGTTCATGCGCGATCAGCTTCTCAAGTAGGGCGTCACCGTGAAGGTCGCCGCCCAATTCCGCGAGACGTGCGGCCATTGCGCGCGCAAGCGGCGAAGCGTCCAACTCGAACTTCCACGCTTCGCGCCACTCATCGGGTTCGCCGTCAGGGGGCACGCCCTTTACTTGGCAAAACTCCTTCGCCTTGTCGGGATAGAATTTCATGGCGAGATTTGACCTCCTGCGTGTCTCCACGCGGTTTTGAGCCCCGGCCTCGCGAACCCCCACGGCGCGACGAGGTCGGGGCTCTTATTTGGACAACTCGTCCCGCAGACGGCGGACCCGGTCACGAGCGGCGCGGTGACGATCTCGCGCGGCGCGCTCACGGCGCGACTTATTTCCGTCATCATCGGGTCGGCGAATTTCAGCTAAGAGCGTGCGCCAGGCGTAGCGTTCGGCGCGCTCTGCTTCGTGAAGTTCGCGGTGGGTTGCCATGCGTCAAAAGATAACCCCTGACGCAGGAATATCAACCGTGCAACATTTCCCCGCGAAAGATGGCGGTCCCGTCGAAGATATTCACGCGCTCGACGGCGTAACGGTCGAAGCTAGGGGTCGCGGTTATCACCGCGAAGCCTTGGTCCCAATTTGGAAAAGAGGTGTAGTCGTCGCGAATTTTGCAAAGACACCCGAGACCCCACCAGCCGTGAACACCATTATAGTCGCGACGACCGAAAAATCCGGTGCGGTGCGTATGTCCCGAGAGCCCGCCCTTGCCGTAATGTTCGTATTCGGCTTTTTCCGATTGGCCGGAGTGCTTTCGCACGGCCTCGCCATGGCAGAGAATTAGTCGGTCCTCAAAGAGAACGTGCTTGGGATATTCGATGATCTCCCAGCCTAGGGCGCCAATTCCGAGAAGCGAAGGCCAGGTCAGCGCATCGCGCACCGCGTCGAGCGTGAGGATTTCAGCGCCTCGGCGGTCTTCGGCCAAGCTCCAAATCAGCTTCCGAAGACGGGCTTCGTGGTTTCCCTCGATCCAAATGTGGCGGGCGTTGGGCGTCAAAGAATGTACTGTGCCGAAATGTTCAGCCGCCGCACGGATCTCCTCCGCGAGCGAAATGCGGTGAAATGGGTCCTTGGGCCAGCGGGAGATGCTTTCGCAGTCGAGTGTATCCCCATGATCGACGACGACATCGGGCGCGACCATTTCCAGCACTTGATAGAGAATGCGAAGCGCGCGCTCGTCGTGATAAGGAAAATGAATGTCGGAATAATGAACCGAGACCCGCTGGTTCCGTTTACGAGGCCGGGCCTTCGGCGGTGTGATGTTGAGCGTGATCGGGACGGGAAGATCCGTCGCGGCCCATTTCTTTCGCAGTTTGACGGCAACATAAAAACACGGCACAACAGCGGGCCGGTCGTTTATCTTCGTCGCGACGTCCCACTTGCGAAGCTGTACGCTGTCGGGAAGAGGCTCCCATATGTCAATGTCGACATCAGCTTGCGCCAGCAACTCGTCGACCGTTTTGATCGACGTCGAACCGAGTACCGTTAGCCGTAGCTCGTCGTCATCCTCGACGCGCTGAATCTCTTCGCTCGGCGGGGGTAATTTGTCCGCAAGCTCACGCCGGGAGTTGTCGTTGCATCGTGGCGAACAAAAGCGCGCGCCGAGGCCTTCGTAATATTCCCCGCACTCGTCGCAGTGCCGCCTATATTTCCGTGGCATTGATGTCGTCCAAGTTGGCCGCGTACCCGGCGATGTCCACAAGTGAATCGCGGTGTTCTGGCGTCTGCGCGAGGCGAGAGACCTTCTGCAAGATATTAAAGATGCAGACGTCGCGGGCGTCGAACTGCGCCACCCCGTAACGTCGCCGCAAATACGCCTCCATCATGGCGGCGGTTGCCGCATGGTTCACGCGCGGGTGACCGTAGGCTTCACGACGCGCGCCGCATACAAGCGCCTGAGCTTCGTCGAGAATCATCTCGCCAGTGTTCCGATGAGGTCGACGGCGGTGTAGATCAGCGCGCCAGTGATTACGAGATCGCCAACGATGGCGAAGCGATCCTGCCGCACGTTTACTCCGTTACCGGCGCGCATAGACCAGCCAGGGCGCACCGTGAAGTCATAGGCCGTGAGGTCGCCGCCAGACGTGACCGCTGAGATGAAAAGCTTGTCTTTAGCCATCGGTGAATACCATGGAGCGGGGTCTAGCACGACCGACCGCACGAGGCTCCGCTCCTGACGTTCGACATATACCGTATCGGGCGGAAGACAGAAGGCGGCGATCTCTGCGACCGCGCCGTCCGTAGCTGTGGCAATTTGCAAGGCGGGCACCTCAACCGTGCGGATCCGCTCAATGACAGTAACCACGGTGTCTGGTTCGCGCTCAAGGATGACCGTATCCGCGACGAACACCTCTTTGTAGCGCACGACCTCCTGCGGCGAGGCCAGCATCACCATTGCGAGGATGCCGACAGCGAGCCCCGCGCCGAAGGTCTTCAGAGCAACTCTAGGTGGGGCCAATCCATAAAGGTCTGGTCGGTGTGGTCGCCGTCGCCGTCCCAGTCAGCGCCCCAGCGCATCGCAATTCCTTGCGCGGCCGCAATGCCGGTGATGAACCCGCCAAGGCTGGCAAACCCGGTGACGTCATTCCATCGGATATGAGGGGCTTCGGCATACCAAGGCGCGACGTCGACCGCCAGCGATGGGCGCTGATTATGCTTTGAATTGGGATATTGCACTTTGCTACGGCCCGTGGCGAAATGCTCGTTCTGCTCTACCTCGTCGCGGTAACCGCAAATGATGGCAAAGTCGCGATGCTTGATCGCTTCGGTCAGCACCTTTTGCAGATCGGGGTGCAACTCAGCCAGTTTGGCGAGAGATCGCGCGCCAAAGGAAGGCATTATTTCTGCACCAGCTTTTCAGCGCCGGAAATGCCGAAGCTCCCCAGCGTCAGCGTCACGAACGAACCGAACACGAAGTTCGAGATCGTCAACTCAATTCCAAAGATGCCCGTGGCAATATCCGCCAGCGCGAATAGACACATTACGACGAAAGAGAGATAGCCGACGACGGCCTTCTCGTCGACTTGGTTATCCTTTCGGAAGATTTCCCACGTCACGGCCCTTTCTCCATATGCGCGAGGCGCGTGTCCAATACAGCAACGTGCAAACCAAGCTGGACCTGCCCATCACGGAGCGTCTTTACATCGGCGCGGATCTCGCGCACATCTTCCTTCATGCCGTTGATCGCGACCTTCATCCCGACCACCGCCGTGCTAATCGAAACAAACCCGGTCAGCGCGACCTGGATGAGGATCTCCGTCATCGCACTACGCCTCGGTCACGATGCCCGTGGTGACGAGAAAGAGCAGAGCGAAATCCTTGTCGACGGTCAGGTCGGTTGCGGTGAGTTCGCCAATGGAAAGAGGCGGCACCGAAATAGTGACGTCTTCGTTGAGAATTGCGGTCGCCTTTTCTTCGTCGGTGACCCGGCCCTGTTCGTCAATGAAGGGTTTAATCTTTTCGACCATCAGAGCGTGCGCTTCTTCGGCTTCCTTTACGATTTTTCCAATCGTCAGGGAAAGCTGGAGCGGGCGAGAGCCTTTGATTTCCTCAAAGCTCTTTCCTACGCTGGCAAGCTGGCCCGCCTTCATTGTGACGTCTCGCATAAGTCTCACGGCTTAGGTTAACGGACTAAAGAAAATATTACGGAAGCGGGCTCGCGTCATGCCACGGCACGCCATAAGCCTCGACCGGATTCTTCAGCTGGTCGATCTGCGCGATCAATGCCGCCTCAATGTCGTCGCGATTCATTTGCTCCCAAACCCATCCGAGGACCACGTCCTCGGTGAGATCATCGTAGGCGATGAAGTCGTCGGACGTCGGATCGGGAGCGAAACTACATCCGCCGTAGTTTGTCGCGCTGTGCCCGTCTTCGGTCGCGATGACGCGCCAGTAAGCGGTTACGACGCCGCCGTTGGCGACCTGGCGGTTCATCTGCTCAATCTTCCAAACGATTTCCATTGTTAAATCTCCGTATCTGAACGCTTACCTGCCTGACCACCAGAGCCGCGCTTCTTAGGCGGCACCACCGTTTCGACGCGCTTCTTCGTGCGCCAGAAAAGAAACCCGCCGACGGCAACTGCGAGAATGATGTAGAGCATTGTTTTTCCTTAGATGAGGTTACAAACAGCCGACACCGTGCCGGACATAGTGGACCACTGATCGGGTGAAACGCTGTTATACCGCAGACGATACTTATAGTTAGAGCCAGACGCGCGACTCAGGTCAATCGAACTGGAGCCCGCACTAATCGTTGTAACGAAAGTCCAAGCGCCGCCGTTGACCTGCTCTTCGAGCCGTCCCGTGCTCGGCCCCTCCATAGAAAACGATACCCGAAGCGTCACGTTTTCCCCGACAAAGCAAGAGTTGGGGTCGGTGAGCTGGACCGCGCTCACGGTGCCCGGCACGGTGTTATAGGCACGGACGAGAATCCCGATGCCCGCGCCTTGGAGAAGTTGCTGGCCAGAGGCACCCGAGTACGCTCCGTTGTCGTTGGCTTCGTAGGTAGTGACGGAATCGTACCAGCGGCTTTTGACCCCCAGCGCAACGTACCGACCGGAATACGACGCAAGATTGACCGAGGCGGAGGTGCCGTCTCCAAGGCCCTGCGACTGCGACGGCGACGAGAACGGGTTTACTGCGAGCGCCGTAGAGTTCACGACGGTCTGGCCGGTGTCCTTAGCATAGAGGTACTGGTCGCAAAGGCTGTCCAGGTATCCGCTTGGTTTCGACCATGAGACAGATATGCTTCCGTACCCGATGGTGTACGCGAGG
>Ga0208644_1003315_pt1 | contig 12560 bp, 22 predicted proteins | sample VirMetDEL_Nov_18_FD_184517 | JGI IMG/M metagenome (GOLD analysis project Ga0208644, IMG submission 184517) | Aqueous microbial communities from the Delaware River and Bay under freshwater to marine salinity gradient to study organic matter... | ecosystem: Environmental > Aquatic > Marine >... | reverse complement strand
TTAAAACACGATATAGTTAGTATTGTAAAGTATGTATACAAATTGCCCTTATAGCTCAATTGGTTAGTAGCAAACGACTCATAATCGTTAGGTTCCTGGTTCGAGTCCAGGTGAGGGCACCATACTTTATAATGTGATTTATAAAATGTGAAGTAGGTCACACGGTGTGATCTTGACTTAATAAGTAAAATCACTTATGCTGTTTGTAGTATACAATAACGTATACAAAAAAGGAGATTGAATGTTGAAGTATGTTGTAATTGGGGCTATGTCCCTTATGTTGAGCAGCGGTGCTTACGCTGCAGGTCCCGATGGATGTGGTGTTGGTAATGAAGGTGATCCGCCAAACCCCCAATGTCATCAGGGTAATGGTAATGGACCCGGTAACGGTAATGGTAACGGTCCCGGAGGTCCTAGCGGCGAATGGGGTCACACCGTAACTGCTGATGCTAACGCAGTTGCCGAAGCAGTTGCCGAAGCAAATGCTACTGCTACTGCTACAGGCGGCAACTCAGTTGCTACTGTAGGAGACGTAGTTAACACCAACACTTTGAATGCTAGCGGTAACAACACTAGCGTACTAATTGAGGGTGCCCGTTATCGTGAGGCTGCTAATGCAGTATTTTCGTATGTAACAACTGCTTGCGGTTCTGCTGCTGGTGGTTCAGATCGTAGCATGACTTTGAGTTTTTCAAAGGGTCAGTCTGCGTTCTGCAAGAACTTGACTATGTATGAAATGCTCAAGGCAGTAGGCAATGATGAAATGGCTGATCTAGCGTTACAGCGAGCCTTTCGTCTAGCAGAAATGGACTACAATTTCTCTCTATTCCGTACAGTTATCACACTGGGAATGTTCGGAGATTAATAGAGTCAGATGCTTAACTTAGTTGGGCATATAAATAAAAGAGAATCAGAAATGGTTCTCTTTTTTCATGCGCGGTTAACTCAGTTGGTAGAGTGTCGCTTTGACTCGGCGAATGTCGGGAGTTCGAATCTCTCACCGCGCACCATTTGATTTTTTTGATTAAATTTTGAGGTATTAAATACAAATATGAAAGCAAAAGAAAATTATAAAATGACTTACGAACTCAAGAGAGTATTGTCAACTGTTTTAGATCCTCATCGTAGGGGAGAATTAAAGAGACTGATGATCTCATCAGAGATAGCTCACCAGAGGTTTAAGAAGTCCAGGGCTACTAGGCAAATGCCTGTTGATACGTCAAGCGACGAATAAAGGAGAACATTATGATTACAAGTATGATATGGTTTGCAGTGGGCGCATTTGTAGGTTGGAATTTCCCTCAGCCAGAATGGGCTAAGAACGTTCAAGCGAAAGTAGTAGGTTTTTTCAAGAAGTTAGTTAGTAAGTAACCAGTCTGCCCCGATGGTGGAATTGGCAGACACACTACGTTGAGGTCGTAGGCGTTACGGGTTCGAATCCCGTTTGGGGCACCACAAGCCTCCGTAACTCAGTGGATCAGAGTGCTTGGCTTCGAACCAAGAAGTCGGGAGTTCGAATCTCTCCGGGGGCGCCAACTAATTAGTGATGGTTTCTAAGTATTGTTGAAAATTGTTTTTTCTACGGTCTAGACCCCTGAGTGCTGAATTGATCTGCCTAGTCACGGCTCTAGTATTAGAAAAATCTTCTATGTTTGGTTTTACTCGTTTGTTCCAATAAGCGATTGCTATCTTTACTGCTATGTGCGGGTCTGCTGCTAAGTCTGGTTTAGAAACTAAGTCTAATCCCAACAGTTCACCAAACTTTTTATAATTATATCTGCCGGTTAGTTGTATGAAACCCCTTCCCCTAAACTTTCTTCCGTCTCCTGGATGAGTGTTTCCTAATACTCTTGCTTTAGCAGGTTTATGTTTGGGATCGTAACGATTGAAGTACCCATGAAATTTCTCATGTTCCTCCATTTTTTCAAAGTTCCAACTTTCATGTTTCATCTGCGCTAGAAATTGAGCCAGTTCTATACCAGTTATACCTGCTTTTATGGCTTCGTTCCTTAATAGAGATTCTAATTCTGAACCTGTTATAGTAGATGGATTATTGTCTGTGGGTTCTAAGAAAGGTGCTTTTACATCATCAGAATAGTCTTGTGTTTGACTAGCAGGATCTTGTTGTACTATGGGCGTGGGTTCTTCTTGAGGTACAGGCATCATTCTGCCAGCGATACCAGTTCCCAGCATAGCAGCCATCGCACCGGCTTTAACCTTGTCTGAGATTTTTTCTTGGATTATTTCTTCGTTTTCAAACAGTTCTACTAAAAGCATCTAGTATTTAGCAGAAAAATGAGAGTACCGCCATATCCGTTTAAGAGCCTTAATGCCCTCTGTGCTTCTCCTGAGTCCACCACAGACTCCCTCTTGGGTTGGATTGCACAGATTGGAACATCCTCAGCGGTCAGGTGGTTGGTTAGACCCTTCGCTTTCGGACTCTCAATACTATTTACTTCTTACCTTGTATGAAATTGTACATCTTTTCTGCTGTGGCAAGCAAATAATCTAGATTTGGTAAGTCAGGCATATCAACTCTGGAAACGATTCTTCCTGTTTCGTCTCTTTTAGTTGTCATTTCCCAGCCCATCCATTTGTACTGGAGTTCCTGAGCAACAAAATCCTTGGCCATAGCAACAACTTCTGTACGAATTTCGTAACCGTTCTTGTTGAACTTGACTTCGGGTAAGCCCTTAAAAGTGCCGTGATCGGCATTGTTTTCTTCACTCATATTTTTCTCCTTTGTGTGTATGTGTGTGCTACATTGTAGCATTAATATTTATATAAATAGAATATATAGGAGAAAAAATTATGGATACAAATCATGTTTTAGCACTAGTAGCAGTTGTGGCGTTTGTAGGATTTTTGGCTTGGCGCATAGTCAAGGCCAAGAAGAATCGCGCATCAGGATCTGGAAGTGGATCTGGTGGTGACAGCAAACTAGGTGATCTAAAGAAAAAGTAATATTTCTTTGTTTTCCGGGGGTCAGCAATGGCCCCTATTTTTGTGGCTCTCTATGCCAATTACCATACATACAATGAGTCAATTCATGACCCAAGAATTCAGGTATGTAAATCTCTCTTGGATCAATCGTAAATATAGTACAATGTGGCTTAGTTAAATCTAGTCTAGCGAACGCTCCCGCTTCCCTGCCTTCTGGTATATAAGCACCGTTTGCTTTGGCTAATTCGTTTAGTTCTTTTTGATCTTTTGCTACCACGATAGCAACAGTAAATTGATGTCTAACAAAAGTTTCTTGTTCGAAATAATAACCATCTTTACCTTTTTGCGGGCCAGGCTCGCATGAGGCTAGCATTATAGTAGCCAAGAATATAAATATTCTAGTGTGTAATTTCCAATTTGCAGTAAGCATTTTCTTCTATCTCCCCTGGTTCCCATTCTGATATCAATTCAAAACCCACGCTTTCATATACTTTCCAAGATGAACGTCTGGGATAACTCCATATTAGATAGCATTGTTCTTGTTTGGCTTGTTCTATAGTTGCTAACAATAATTTCTTTCCTATTTTCATATTACGATATTCGGGAAATACATATAATCCCCTAGAACGATAAGTGTTGTCACTACATCGGTGACCGCTGTTCACGCCAACTAGTTGGTCGTCTACGAAAGCACCTAAGTATGTAGCAGGAAAATTAAAATTTTCTAGGGTATATTCTAATGAAAGCAGCATTGCGCTATGAGATTCTATAGGAGATTTTCTGTCTACCCAGAGGTATTCAGCCCATATTTGTGATATTTTTTCATAAGTAACAGTTCGAATTGTCATCTTACTGTTTAAATGTTGCTAAATATGGACTAATTATATTTATTAACAACAATGCTTCTGTTGTATCTTCATCTACTGTAGTAGAATATAATGGATTTGAATGAAAGAAAAACGTATTAACGCTGGTTATAGACATTAAAGAATTTCTAGCCTCAACAACAAAATCTACCATTTGTAACTTAGTACTCTCAGGAAGATCAACTAATATCGGGGTAGTAATTATTACTTCATATGCACTATTAATAGATACATAAGGAGCATAAACATTCAATTCCGGATTTGAGAATTTAATTTCATAAACTACTTCTTCATTAGGTGCTAATAAAATTAAAGGGGATGCATCTATTATCGCATCTAACTTTGTAGGTACTATTGTTTGTGCGTCACATCCCATATAATAGTAAGAATTATCTTCTTTATACGTTATAAAAGGATCAGCAGTGCATAGGTGAAGGATGTTGTTTTGCTTATCAGTAAATGTTTCATCTTCAAATAACAACGCAAATTTAGTACCCGTGTCTAAAATAGTTTGTTTCAAGAAAGAATAGGGAACAAAATCTGCATATAAAGCAGAGATTCCTGCTGCCACACCCGAACAAAATGCTGAAGATATAGAAGTACCTGAGGTTATTATGTAGTCTCCTTCTTTACTACCTAACATCACTTGCTCACCAGGAGCGAACAAATCTAAACTTAATCCATATCCTGTAGTTAAACCAGTGTCAGTTGGACTAATATTATTAAATCCAGAAGGTATATCGTACATGTCCGAAGATGCTACTGTTAGTACATCATTCATGCCTGCAGGAGATAAATCTTCTACTGAAGTTCCACTATTTCCTGCAGCGCATACTACAGTAATACCTAAGTCAACTAAACCTTGTATTTTAGAATCTAACCATGCCGATCTGGGAACTCCCCAAGAGATATTTACTATTCTAGTTTTAGTAAGATCAGCCGATGCTCTGGCTATTATAGCGTCAAACGCTTCTCCTATTTCTAACATATTAGCAAATCTTTCAGCATTACCTAACTTAACATTTATTAACTTTAAATTAGTTGCTATTCCAACATTTTTTCCTGCTATAGCAGTAGCCATCAAAGTACCGTGACCTACATCATCTTCAAACATAGTAGTAAAAGCAGGTACTTTATAAAAATCTTCAGTTTCTAATTCTGGATAATCTAATTCTGTGTGACTCCAGTTAATACCACTGTCCATAAGATATACTTCTGGTTTAGACAAGAAATTCAAATCGTGTAAAGAATAAGTTTCTAGAAATGGGCGATATCTGCTAGCGATTCTCAATCTTGCCCATTGTCCTTCTGAAGAAGCAGGGTCTAGAGTAGTTGTTTCTCCGGACACAGAAGTAACGTCACTTACAGTCATGATTTTGGCTGATATATCTGCTACTTCAATGCTGTCTACATAATCTCCTAGTACTGTACCGTCATTAGCGTTTACTAGATAAAAACCATTACCTAGATCCTTTTCTAGAGAAACGCAATATGGAACGAAACTATCGGGATTTCCTTTAACGATGTATTGATGTGTTTCTAGGGAAACGTGATTATAGTCCAAGCAGTTAGGGTCTTTCTTAGCAAATTGTAAGAATTCTAAAGGAACATCCAAATTGTTTTCATGTTCGCTTTCATCAACAGTTAACTTGAAACGTTTAGCAAACGCTAATTTGGCTTCTGGACTGGTAAAAACCGCTTTTATCTTCATAATTTTCCCCTAAGAGTTATCATATTTATTTATCATTTTTAAGATATAATCTTTAGTTTGTTCGTCTACTTTTAAGATATGTTTAGGTCCTTTTCCATTAACATACTTCATAGACAGAGGTTGTCTAAATTGATTCTCAAAATACCATGGATTATTGTGAATATCTTCGTAGAATTTCTTAACTAATTCAAAACCAGTATAACCTGTTGAACTATTACCTGCAAATTTTAATAATTGCGGAATTAGTTCTACATTTAAACTTTTATAATGAATTATTTTTTCATATCCATTCCCCGAACTACCGACCTGTTCGAGGGAGCCCGGTCTTGGCCATCCCAGCGATTTTGATATTTCTAACTGTTTAAAAAACAAGTACCAAGACAATTCAGGATAAAACAATAAAAAATCAACAATAGGAAGAGTATTTAATTTAGCATATTTAATATAAGACCAGTTCTGATTAAGACCTATTCGAATAGCCATATCAGAATTTGTTATTAGCACTGGTGACCCACCAAAAATACATCCGGTATAACCTAATTTCCTGCAAATGTCTACAAATTTCAAATGTGTATTGAAATGTGGGCTACCGCAAGTATATTTGTTACCATATATAAAATTTTCTCTATTCAAAAAACTAATGACATCAAAGTCAATTTTGTTTACTTTAACAGAGTGTAATTCACAAAACTGGTCAACAGTTTCTCTTTCGTGGATATTCAAATCGTTTTTAAAATTGAAGAAAATGATGTCAATGTCGATGTTTGCTTTTTTAAAGGCAAGTACGGCAGTTTGACTATCTACTCCTCCGCTGAACATAACTACTGGTTTAGAGCCGGCATGCAGAAAAGCAGTTTCAGCAGCGTTAATTAAATATTTTTCTCCCGAGTCATTAATGTCTAGTTGATTAAAAAAATCTATGGTTAAATTGCATTCTAGATTGATTATTTTTTTTAAATTTAAATTTTTAAAATTAAAAATATCATCGATAGACTTGTCAAAGTTTATCCAATTGTTATAAAGATGCCCCATACATTATTTAAACAGTTCAGACAAGTCTACTAACTTTTCTCTTTCAATCATATCTATTATGAAGTTGGTAAGTTGGACTTCTTTCTTAACAAAGAATAATTTATTTTCTAGCTCTGCTAGTTTTTTTCTATAGAACTCTAACTCTTTTTCTTTTTGATCTCTAAATTTATAAAGATCAGCCATCAGAATTATGGTTCTATTAACATCATCATAATTCATCATAAGTATTTATAACCATTGGATAAATACACATGATGATGAAAATAAAATTTGTTTACGCTAGCGATTGTCCCCCTGACCCCCGTAAGCAAAAATTAATCACTAAGGTATGTAATGAGGCTTGTCTTCATTTGCGGTTACCTACACGCTTAACAGTTCAGTTATTATCTATGGGTGATCATGTATACGGTGAAACGATGTTAGATCCTAGGATGTTAGATACTATCAGGATAAACTACGATTTACTATTGAAAGATTTGATCTATCCGGTTATACATGAATTGATTCACATTGATCAAATCGTATCAGGTAAGTTGTCTGCTAGCAAATCTGGAAAAGTTATCTGGGAGGGCAAAGCCTTTACAGTCAAAAATGGACACAACCTGTCTCATGAGCAGTATATGAGTCTGCCCTGGGAGGAAGACGTTTCTAATAGAATAGAAGAGTTATTCGCTAAAATTTTAAATTTGTAAGTCATTGATTTATAAAGGTTTATTTTGGTTGCATATTTACCCATAATTTCATATAATAATAGTATGAAGCAACGTAAACGCAGGTCAGACCGCAATCACGCTATCTACTGCATCCAGAATACTAAGACTGGGGAACAGTATATAGGCTTGACTGCGGTGTCATTTGGTGGCAACGCACACCGTACTGTACGCCGTCGTTTCCTCAAGCACATCCAGCGGGCCCTAGCAGAATCTAAGGATTGGGGATTGTGTAAGAGCATACGCAAGCATGGGGCCCAGGCTTTTGTTGTCGAGCTGCTGGGTGTAGTCAGGGGCAAGGCTCAGGCTCATCAAGTAGAGATTGGCTTGATCAATCGCATCAACCCTGCCCTTAATACTTTTGGAAGTAGGAGTTAATTTTGAACAGCCAGCAAATTAGTGATGCCGTGTATGCTTACGCAAAAAGTCGCAAGGACTTTACAGCGCCATATGGCGTATTACAAGGTGAGCATGTCAATAAGAAAGGCACCAAGTACAAAAGTGTGACCTTTGGTCGCGCCCGTACACTTGATGCCACAGTGGACATCTACAATAGGAATTTTATGATTCTCCGTTGTAGCCGTCTTGCTGACCGAGTGTACAAGAATTATGATGACCTAATGGTCGCTATAAGAGAGTTGTAACGGCTAGTCTAAAAAATATTATCACATTCGCCGGGGCTTATATTCAAAGCCCCGGCTATTTTTTTGTTCCATATAATCTTATGATTTACCTTGCCGTATAGATGAGTGAGTTGTATTCTAGTTTTTTCTGGGTCAAAAAGACGAGCAACGTTTTCTTTATTTAAATGAGAATACCAATTCGTCCATCCACCATCTGCTATTCTAGGTTCTATTTTATTTCCTAGAACAGTAAAAGCAGTATGTTTAATGTATGATGTAGATGGATACATATTATTTTCTCTTACTACTTGTAATTTGGTTTTCATAATCAATATATTAATATCCAAACTATGTGAAAGCATGTCTCCTATGCCATGTATATTGTTGTCTGTAAAAAATTTATCATAGAAAAAATATTCATAACGTCTGGGACTGATTCTAATAACTTTTCCGTTTGCTATTACAGGCCAAAAATTGTTCCCACCCATAACAGGAAATCCAGTACATTGCTCTACAGTCCAAAGATTTAAAGCAGGATAGAAACTGCTTACTTTATCTCTTTTTAAATATTTGAAATGATTACCGGAATCTATGAATTTTTTTACATCTATGTCTAATATAGTTTGATTTATGTTATTATTGCGACAAAATTTTTCACTATAGTAAAGGTCATGAGTATTAATTACAGTACCATCTACCTGCAATTTCATTGTTATCGCTTTAACTGGAATTTTTGATCTCAAGCAACTTTGTAATACTACTTCGCTATCCATTCCCCCACTATACAGTACTTCTACAAATTTAGTTTGTCTAATAGACAAATTATCTACTATGATTTCATCAAACTTTCTACCTTCAGGATAGTCTACATCTAAGGCTTCTACTATATAGTGGTTAGTATTTAAAGGATGATTGTACTCAAAAGTATGTTTTAGATAGTTGTCTTTTCCTGAAAACCACGAAAATTTAATCATGTTTTATTTACAATAAATATCGTGTGTCCGATAATTATCCTAAAATATATTGTGATGAAATGATAAGAGATGATCCTTATTCTAAGGATATAATTTCAAACTTTTCTTTTCCTATACATAATTTTTTTGCTGACTTTTCTCAGGAGGTTATAGATCCAGGCTCTATATACCTGATAGGTGTTTCAGAATTATGGAAAAATTCAGAAAAAGTTTTTAATATCTGTGATAGCGGAGAGGCTAAGATAGTATTCATTTATTTGTATGAGGGTTCAGAAACACTTATCGATCATCTAACTCTTATGCGAATGGTAGATAAAGCAAAAAATAAAAATTTCTTGATTGTTTCAGGTGGGAACTGTGAACCTGAATACAATAATTTCCATTCTGATCTTTTATCAAGAAGAGTTTTATTACATCCTGGCAACATAGACAAGTTATCATCTACACAAGAAATTTATACGAAAGCAAATAAACCTTACAAATTTTTATTTTTAAATGGTACTGCTAGAGTACACCGTAAATACTTGATAGAGAGATTTAAACAAGAAAATCTATTAGATCAAAGTCTTTGGACTTGTTTGGATAATAAACCTCCCAGTCAGATTGGGTATCCTTTTTTGTATCTTAATGATGGAACCGGTAAGAATTTAATAGACACAGTTTCCGAATATAAATTTCTACCTAAAGAATATGAAATTCCAGATATCAGTAATAATCTAGAACATTTAGTAAGTACATCAAATACTAAAGATGATATTATCAAATACGAATTGTTTGGTGGCAACTGGAAAGATGGAGAGTTAGCACCCCAACAATATATCGACACTTATTTTAGTTTAGTAACAGAGACTTCTTTTAGATACAATCACACAATGCGTACAGAAAAATTATGGAAACCTATCATGATCGGACACCCGTTCATAGTAGCAGCCAATCCTGGTTTCTACAGAGATTTAAGAAATTTAGGTTTCAAGACGTTTGACAAACTCATAGATGAAAGTTTTGATGATGAAATGGATATGCATATACGACTAGAGAAAATCATTCAGGTAGTAAAAGACTTGTGTAAGCAGGACTTATACCAATTCATCAGGGCAGCAGGCGAGATATGTCTGTATAACCAGCATCTTTTCATAGAATATACCCAAAATACATACAAAGAATTCCCCAAAAAACTGGTAGAATTCATCAATAAATCGTAAGTTATTGATTTCCTTAAAGTTTTAGTGGTTGACATTATTAACCAAATTTGCAATAATATATACATGATGAACGAAAAAGGAATGCAGATGTTCTACGTGATCAATTCTGAGACCAAGCAGATTCAATCTTTCGGTAATCGCTCTGCTGGTGATGGCCGCCGGCGCCTGCGGCGCCGGCCCCTCCAATCAAAGTTCCCTTATCGCAAGGTTGCTGAGAGGTACGCTAAGATGGCGAATCAAAATGATTACCACGATGCTACGAACTGCTATGTGGTGATGAGTGTGGATGAGTACAATGAACGTGGCTACAATCAGATGACCCACAAGGTGCGGAATCTGATGACTGGCGAGATGGTTGATGAGAGCATCAACACTCCGTGGTCTTGCTCGGTCGCAAGTGAATCTTACTGGAGCATGTAAAATGGAATACGATACACGACATGGTGGCCCGTACGACCGTGGTTCAGCTGACAGCTATTATGGTCGAGCTTTTAATCCTCACTACTTTCAAGGTGATACTTACAGTACGCCTAAGGTAAAGATGGAGGACATGACAGCTGAAGAAATTGTAGCCTATACCGCAGGCTATAATGATAATGAAGCTGATGGTAACTTTAAGTATTTTTAAGTAGGATCAAAGTCATAATGGGCAGAAAGTTTTTTTGTAGAAAGTATTATCTCTGCATTAAAAATGCCGATTGTAATATTGATAATTATACAGATACTTGCTATGGTCATACTTTCACTTGTGGGGAATTAAGTCATGAATCGTTATCATGAGTCATTGGTTGCTGCTGGTGCAGTTGTTCTGGAGTTCGAAGAATTCGGATCATATCAGGGCGACTGGCTGGCTGTGGTAGATTACAACGGCAAGCGTGGTTTGGTGTGGGGTTCGTATGGATCCTGCGATCACTGCGATGCCTTTGAGGCTGAGTTCGATTGGGATGCTGATGGAGCACCTGACTACTCTGAGCGTCTGGCTGCGTTTGGTAAGTCCTACCTTGACGCTCCTCTGTATTATACACCAGAGCTGTATAAGCACTTTCAGAAGCAGGCAGAGTGGGATGGTGAGGCGCAGGACGTTGTAGAGTTCCTGCGTAAGGTTGATATTTTGTACAAGGTCTAAATGTATGTCTAATGTTATAGGATATGAGAGATTTTTGGAGCGTAAGGTGACTAACGACTTGAATCGTTTATTGGACCTGTTGGAAGAGTGCAACAATAACAATGATCTATTAAACGGGTTATGGAACAATGTTGTCTATACCGGTTTAGGAGATGGTTGGTACAGCATTGCTGATTTTTTGAACTACACACGGCCTGCAGGGTCTAAGGTAGATGTTAATGAATTGGTAGAATATATACAAAATAACATTGAATTTACAGCAAACCTCGAAAACGAGATTGCAGGACTAGCAGTTGACTTGCTGGCTATTAAGTTTAAGATGATGGGAATAGAGTATGAAGACTAAGGTATATAAGGGACGTAAGCACAGGGCGTTGTTTGATTCTGATCTGCCTTTCAGGGCCAGGGTAGAGACACCCAAGAATCAGTATCGCAGGAAGCCCAAGTTTCAAGCCCGTGAATGGGCTCTTGAGTATTAAAGGAGCATTATATGTTTAATCGTAGAACATTTTTAGGATTACCCTTGATTCTAGTGTTTGGCGAAAGCCAAGCAATGGAAGTAGTAAACCCAAACGAACCAACAGCAAAAGCATTAGGATATATTCCTAATACTTCAATTGTTGGATCTACTTGTGCGAACTGTATTCAGGCCAAGGATACAGGTAACGCAAACATCCCTTGTAACTTGTTTCCCAACAAGTTGGTTAGTAGGGGTGGCTGGTGTAAGGTATACGTAAAGAAGCCCAACTGATGACTAAGAAAACAGTTACTATTATCGATCCACCCAGCGGCTGGCGTTATGGTTTCCCCAAGCCATTGCCAGATCCTGCCCCTGAGAATATTCATGAGTGGCTGGTAAGCGAAGGCTATCCGCAGCGTGAGATTGATGCCTGCGGTGAATACTTCTATTGTCGGCAATGGGCGGAAGAGGATGAACGATAAGATCGAACATTGCCTCATTGGTTGTTTGATTACAAAGATATTTTGGAGTTGAATAATGAGCAAACGAATTGAACAACTGGCCGAACAGGCTAGAGACTATGCCCGGTCTCATGTGAATGATTGTAAGCACTACGGTTACCATATGGAATACAATGAGTTTGATCTACAGTTTGAAAAAAAATTTGCCGAGTTGATTGTCAGGGAATGTGCCAATCTTCCTTTCAAATCCACTGGGGAAGTGACTACGATTGGTGAGATTGCCGTGAGCAATATGATCCTAAAACATTTCGGAGTTGAGTGATGGATACAGAAAAGTATGATAAACTACAACAAGACCTCAGGGAACTAGCAGAAATCTTTCAAGAAGCCCACGCTAAACTTGAACAGGAGCAGGAGCAGTTCTGGAACAATTTGTCCAAAGAGGATCAGTT
>Ga0208644_1003314_pt1 | contig 12563 bp, 10 predicted proteins | sample VirMetDEL_Nov_18_FD_184517 | JGI IMG/M metagenome (GOLD analysis project Ga0208644, IMG submission 184517) | Aqueous microbial communities from the Delaware River and Bay under freshwater to marine salinity gradient to study organic matter... | ecosystem: Environmental > Aquatic > Marine >... | reverse complement strand
GAGATGGTACATCATCTTCTACTAACATAATTGTTACAGAAGCTGGATTTAATGCTTTATGGTTAGACTAGGGATAAATTATGGCTAAAATGACACTACTTGAAATGACACAAGATATTTTATCTGACATGGATTCAGATGAAATAAACTCTATTACAGACAGTGTAGAAGCATTACAAGTAGCTCAGATAATTAAATCTACCTATTATAATATTATAGATGGTAGAGATTATGATTTTCTTTATGAATTGTTTCAAGTAGATGCTAATGCTATTAGTACTAGACCTACTCATATGAAACTTCCAGAAACTATTATAGATCTTAAATGGATTAAATATAATTGCAAAGAGTCTAGTGCAGGTAAAGATAGATATATTAAAATAGTTTATAAAACTCCTGAAGATTTTATGCAAATAGTAGATAAAAGAGATAGTACTGCTTCTAATGTAACAGCAGTTTCTGATAGTACAGGTATTAAAATTAATGTTTATACAGATAAAAATCCAGAGTATTTTACTTCTTTTGATGATGAATATATTGTATTTGACTCTTATGATTCTACTTTAGATTCAACATTACAAAAATCTAAAACACAATGTTATGGTAAACGATCAGTAACATTTACAATATCTAATACTTTTATTCCAGATCTTCCTGTTCAAATGTTTACTTATCTTCTTGCTGAAGCTAAGTCAGTTGCTTTTGCTACACTTAAACAAATGGCAAATGCTAAAGCAGAACAAGTATCTGTATCTCAAAAACGTAGAATGAGTCAAGATGCTTGGAGACTTAAGAATGGTATACATTATCCTAACTATGGAAGGAGTCGTAAGAAATAATGTTAACTTCAACTACTAGAGCATTTATTAACGAACAACAATATGGAGGCAAGAAAAAAATGAAAAATAAAAAAGCAGCTAAAAAACCTATGAAGAAAATGGGTAAGCCTAAAAAACAAGGATACTGATTATGGCACTTATAAAAAAATATAAAACTCCACAGTTTGGTCCTATAGGTGATAAAGCTTGGAAAGAGTATAAAAAAGAAAATAAAATGAAACTTGATTATGCTCGTGATAGTTCTAAAGAAAAAGGAACAACTAATCGAGGAGTAGTAGATACTAAAACTAATTCTCAACCTGATCTTAGTCCTTATACTAAACCTAAAGGAAAGACTGAAGTTAAAGCAACACCTAAAAAATATAGAAGTTTAGAACCAACTGTAGATTATCCTGTATATGATAATAAACCTAGAACTACAACAACACAAAATACTTCTAGTGATTCTTCTAGTAAAGAAGTTGTTACAGGTCCTTTAACTAAACCTAGTGATACTGATGTATCTTCTGATAGAATGTCATGGGCTAGAGAAGCTGAACGTAAAGCTCGTAAAATGATGGGAGGTAGAGATTAATGGGAGATTTATATAAAGGTAAAAAACCTAGTGATATGACTGCAGATGAAATAGAAGATATTCGTGAGTCTAACTCTACTAAAGCTAGAATGGGTGAAGGTAAACCTCCATCTCCTATAGCTGCAGGTAGAAAGTTATATGATAGTCTTAAAAATATTGTAACTGATTCTATGGCTAAAACTATAGAAGTTAATGAAACAAATAAAAAAAGAGTACAAACAATTAAACAACCTAAACCAGGTGCTAATCCTTCAGAAATATTAAGAAAGAAAAAATAATGGAAGCTAAAGTAATAAGATCTTACAAAGGTAAGGGAGTTAAAGAAATACAAGCATATATAGAACCAGGTACATCTCACTATAAAATTAAATATGAAGGTGGTGGTGAAGTTCCTAATGAACTTTCAGGTGTATACACTTCTCTTGGTGTAGTAGATCAAACTGTTCTTAACTTTATTAATTCAGAAAAACCTACATCTAAAAAGAAAGAAGTAACCGAAGAATCTGTTTCTAAAGAAGAGGACTAGATGGCTCTTAAAAGTGAAAAGGCATTTAGATCTTTTATTAAAGGACTAATAACTGAGGCAAATGAATTAACATTTCCTGAGTCTGCATCAGTTGATGAACAGAACTTTGTTCTTAATAGAGATGGATCTAGGTCTAGACGTTTAGGTGTAGACTATGAAGAACTTTATCAACTTAATTCTACAGGATTAGTTACTGCAGATATTAAAGAAGGTAAACAGTCTTTTCACATTTGGGAATCTCCTGGTGGAGATACAACAGTTTCTTTAGGTATTGTTAGGATTAAAAATAGATTATGGTTTTTAGATTTACTTACTTCTAATCCTAGTGCTAATCTTAAAAATAGTGGTACTTATATAACCATTGCTGGTTTATCTAATGCTAAATTAGAAACAGCAATTATTAACAATAAATGTATTTTAGTATCAGAAGATCTAGCAAAACCTGTTTTATTAACTTATAATACTAGTACTGGTGCTGTTACACAAACTACATTAACTTTAAAAATTAGAGATTTGTTTGGTGTTGATGATGGTTATGATGATGACTTTAGACCAGCAGGTTGGAATGGTTCTAGCTTAACTGCTATTACACCTCAACATAAATATAATCTTCGTAATCAAGGTTGGAACTCAAGTGTAGCTTTTTATAATGTAGGTACAGTACAAGGTACTCCTACAGATGCTATTGATTTATGTGCTAGGTCTGCAAACTTTGATTATAAATATCCTAGTAACTCTGATGTATGGACTCTTGGTAAAAATAGTAATCCTTCTGATGGTAACTATGAAAAGTTTAGTGCTGATATTTTAAAAAGAAACTCTCATTCTAGATATAGGGTATCTAGAGGTTCTTTTGTTATTGATGCTTTTAATAGAGGTTCTAGTCGTATGAGTGAATCTGATGTAACATCAGGTTTACCTTTAGATCAAGATACAGGAACTCTTACTACTGTAGCTTCTTATGCTCAACGAATATTTTATTCAGGTGTACAATCAACTATAACTAGTCCTGATAATAGATCTCCTAATTACTCTGGTTATATTTTCTTTACAAGAGTTGTTAGATCTGATGAAGACTTAGAAAAATGTTATCAAGAAGCTGACCCTACAGATCCAGGTATTAATGATATTATTCCTTCTGATGGAGGAACAATTCAAATACCTGAAGCTACTCGTATTGTTAAGATAGCATCTTCTCAAGCTTCTTTACTTGTGTTTTGTGAAAATGGTATATGGGAAGTTTATGGAGATACTGGTGGATTCTTAGCTACATCTTTCCAGGCATCTAAAATATCTACTAATGGTATTACAAATGCAGACTCTGTAGTAAGTATAGGTGGTAACTTTGTATATTGGTCAAAAGCTGGTATCTATACACTAGCTCCTGATAGTGCATCTGGTCGATTTAGAGCTGAATCTTTATCTCTTAAAACAATACAGTCATTATATTTAGAAATACCAGAAGTTGCTAAAAATAACTGTAGAGGTTATTATGATGAAAAAGAAAATAGAGTAAGATGGTTATATAGTGATGATGAAAATTACTCTGAAACTAATTATATTAATAAATACAATAAAGAATTAGTTTATGATTTAACTTTACAAGCTTGGTATTTAAATGTTATATCAGATTTAGCTAGTAATCCTGCTTATATTGCAGACTATGTACCTATTCCTGGATATGCAGTAACTACTGTAGAAGAAGCTGTATATGCTGGTACTAATCCAGTACAAGTAAGTACTGATAATGTAGTAATAGATAGTAGTATACAAACTGCTAGAAGTACACAGTTTAGTTTTTTAACTATAAAAGGAACTAGTTTTACTATTAGTAAATATAAAGATGACAGTTTTAAAGATTGGGTAACAGCTGATGGAACTGGAGTTAACTATACTAGTTATCTTGTTACAGGTTATGAATTGTTTGGAGATCTTTTAAAAGAAAAACAAGTACCTTATATTTACTTTTATTTTAAAAGAACTGAAGATGGGTATGATGATTCAACAGGTACATTAGAACTTGTTAATCAATCTTCTTGTAAAGTACAAGCTCAATGGAATTGGACAGATAGTGCTAATAGTGGTAGATGGGGTACAGAATTCCAAGCTTATAGATTACTAAGAAATTATATACCTTCAGGTGCAGCAGATCCATTTAATTATGGTGAAGGAGTAATTGTAACTAAAAATAAATTAAGAGGTTCTGGTAAAACATTAAGTCTTAAAATATCTTCTGAAGCTGGTAAAGATATGAAGATACTAGGATGGGGTATGCCAGTAACAATGACACAAACACATTAATGATAAAGTTGTATGAAGAACCAGGTAATGGTTTTGTAGGCATAAGATACGATTCAGATTTACCAGGATGGATGTTACATATGGATTCTATACAATGGAGTCCAGAAACTTATAAAAGATATTTAAATGTATGGGATACATATATTCTTCCTAAGATTAGAGAAATGGGTATCTCTGTAGTTTATGGGTTACCTGAAACTAAATTAGATTTAAAGTTTAATATAATGTTTGGTATGTTACCAACAAACTTAGTAGTTACAACAACAGATGGTATGGATCAAATTTTAACAAGACGAGTTTTATAATGGAGACAAGTATGAGTTTAATAGCAAATTTATCTACTAAACAAAAAGTAGATTTACTTAAAGAATTATATCATGATATTGCAGGTAAGGGGCAAGATGGTGATACTATGCTTGCTCATATTAATCCTGAAGAAGCTTTATTATTAAAAGCTTATGGAGGATCTGGTACAATAAATCCTTATACAGGACTTCCTGAATATAAAAAAGCTGTTAAAACTATTGCTAAAGTAGCTGCTGTTGCTGCTGTTGCTTATGCAGGTTATCAAAGTTTTGGTGCAACTTCAGCATTAAAAGCAGGACCTATATCTAAATTTGTTGGTGGAATTCATACAGGTATTGGAGGTATTGCTAAACAAGCAGGATTAGCTTCTAGTCTTTTTGGTGCAGGAGCAATTTCTAAAGTAGGTTTAGGATTACAAGTTGCAGGATATTTACAACAAAGAAAATCTATATCTGCTCAAGCAAGTGCAATGAAATCTCAAGCAGATGAACAACGTAAAGTAAATGAAATGCAAGAAAGGTATAGATTAGTTCAAGAAAAAAGACAAAGACTTGATATACTTAGACAAGCTCGAATTCAAACAGGATCTATGGAAGCTCAAATGGGTCAAGCAGGTTTAGGTATGGCAGGTACTTCTGGATTTACAGGAGCTACTAGTGCAATTCAAACCCAAGCTACTGCTAATTTAGAAGCTATTAATATGGCATCAGGAGCTTCTACTGCTATCTCTCAAGGTAGTCAAAGAGCTGCTGACTTTGGTACACAAGCTAATATAGCTTATGGACAACAACAACAATGGGCTAATATAAGTAAACTTGGATCTTTTATGCAAGAAAATCCTGAAAATATTATTAATATCTTTAAAATAGCTTAAGGAAATAAATGGATTTAGAATTTAAAACTGACATTATTCCTAGTAATGTTAAAATACCTGCTTATAAATCTGAAGTAGAAGAAGTAAAACCTCAAGAAGATATAAGCAATGAAGCTTTTTATGCATCAGCTTTATCAGGTGTTGAAGATCCAGTAGATCTTTATGATAATATTATTCAAGAATATACTACAAGAGGAGACTCTGCAGTAGTTCAAGAACTACGTAATGAATATTCACGTAGTCAAGATATTATGCAAGCTTCTTTAGTAGAAAATATTATAGGTGATCCTGGTATAGAAATAGAAGCTAAACGTAATCTACTTAAAGATATTTCTATGGGTGGTTATAAGTCTAGATCTTTAAGAGATGCTTATTTAGATCAAGTAGCTAATGACTATGGTGCTACTCAAACAGATGGCTCAGAAGCTTCTTTACAAACTCTTAACATTCAAGTAAGAGATATTAAAGTTAGACAAGACTGGCAAAAAGCTATGGAAACCTATTCTAACTTTGTATTAAAAGGTCAAGTACCTGAAGTTAATACTCAAGAGAATGAACAAATTGTTAAACAGTTAGGTCCTAACTGGTTAGAAAAAATAGATGAAAAGATACTTGATCCTGTATTAGCAGAACCTTTAATGTTATTCCAACAATTAATTGTTGGTCTTATTCCTTATGCAGCAGAACTTTTAGGAACTCTTGCTTTAGCTCCAACAGATAAATATACAATGACTACTGCTAGAGAAAAAGCACGTAAGGTTGTAGCAGAACATGGTGGTGATTGGTTAATAGAAAACTACCAAGACTTTGCAAAGTTTATGGGAATTGAAAAAGAAGATTTAGAAAATGCTTATGTTGCTAAACTCTTTTCTAGTTTAGATGAAGGTTTAATGTGGATGTCTAAAAAAATTAATCCAGATAATCCTGAAGCTGCTAAAATTCCTATGGAACTTGCAATGATCTTTGCTATTCCTGCAGTTAAAGCAGGAAAAAAAGGTTACTATAAACTTACAGATCCTAATGCATATGAGATTTCTAAAGCATTTGATAAGTTTGATGCAAGTAAAGAATTAAAAACTAAATCAGATCCATTCTACGAAACTGAAAATGTACAACAAACTAAAGTACGTACCTCAGATGATTTAAATTTAGATATACCTATTGATTCTCCTTTTAATGTAGCTAAAGTAAATAAAAGAGTATCTAAAGATCTTGCTAAAATGTCAATGGTTGATGAAACAGGTAGAGTTCTTAAGGCATTTAAAATGAATGTACCTCAATTTATTTTTAGTTTAATGATGCCAGAGATAGTACGTAAACCTTACTTAGGAGAAAAGTTTGATGTTACTCAATCTTGGAGAGAACTTGTAGGCGAACAATTTAGAGCTGTAAGAGATATAGCTGAAGGTAATTTACTTCAAGATACTCAAGGTAGAAAAACTTTTTTAAACCAAACAGTTAATATTGTTAATGAAGTTAACTCAGGTGAAGTTCTTAAAATGACTCCTGGAGTTGATACTGTATTTATACCTGAAGGCAACTCTATTAAAATGTCATTAACATTTAATAAAGATGGTATTAATAATTTTAAAACATTTGAAAGTGCTGTAGATGCTGCAGTTAAACTAGAAGAAACTGTTAATAAAACTGTTACTGATAATAATCCAGGTAATTTCTTTATTGAACACATAGATTCTCAAGGTAATATTAGTCCTTTTACTATTAAAGAAGCTAGATTAATGGCTCTTGAAGCAGAACAAAAAGGTATATCACCTAATTTAAGAATTAGATGGGCTAAGGATGGTGAGTTTTTTGATGCTATTGCTGATGCTTCTGGTATTATAAATGAAAAACCTTGGATGAATAATAAATTTACTAAGTGGATATTTGATACAACTGAAGGTTGGAATTGGGTAGCTGTTTTTGGTAAATCAGGAAAAGAGTTTGAACGTTCTATTGGTATGGGTAGTCTTAAAGTTGAAAACTATCTTAAAGAACAAACTAGAATTTTAAGTGAAGCCCTTGGTGTTGATATTTATAATAAAAAGTTTACTAGTGCATTAGAAAAACTATATGATTTACAACAAGATAAAACAAATTTAATGACTATTCCTGAGATTTATTCTGCTATAGGTGAGTCTATGCCTATTCAGAAGGTACATAAACTTCAATCTGTTTTATTTTTAACTCGACAAATAGATAGATTTAACTATAAGATGTTAAACATAGGTGAAATTTCTAAAGCTAATAATCGTGGATTTAAAAATTATATTGAGATAGCTAAAGAAACTTCTGAAAGACCATCAAGACACATGGTAACTAATGAGTTTAGATGGGAAACAGAAAACTTACCTAATAAAGTATGGGATATGGAGTTAGGTAAAGAAGTAGATTTTATTTTATCTGAAGGTAATAAATCTGAAGGACCTATCGCACAGTTCTTATTTAATTCAGACAATGTTCCTACTAGACAGTATGTTAAATTAGATAAACCTTTTATAGATGACTTAGGTAAAGAGTTTAATTATGCTATTTTACCTAAGAGACATACACTTACAGGTAATCCTGATTGGATAGTTCCTTCTAGAACAGGACATATGCCTCGTTTAGCTACAGGTACTTTCTTTATTAGAGCTTATCCTTTAATAAAAGAACGAGATGGTAAGGTTATTACTGCAACTAAAGAAAATGCAACAGAGATTTTTAAAAATGATTCTATTGCAGTTGCTATGTTTGATACAGAAACTGCAGCTAATGCTTGGAAGAATAATAATATTAAATCTAAAGCAGTTGATCCTAAATTAGATTCTGATAAATATGTTTTTATAGTAGATAAAGCTAAAGAATTAAAATCATTAGATGATATTCAAGGTACAATTGATGGTGCAGTATTACGTGGACGTACTGCTAGATCTGCTAGAGCTAAAGGAGATGAATTATATAATGCTGTATATGAAGATCCTTTAACTACATTTATTAAAACATCAGAAAGTATGAACACTGATGTATTAATGGCTCCTATTATAGATCAAATGAAAACTTTATGGGTTCAAGCTTATATTAAAGGTAATAAAGTTTCTTATAGTCCTGGTAAAAATGTAGAAAACTTAAATAAATCTAGAACATTAGATACTCAAGCAGAGTTAATTAATCAATTTCCAGATAAACGTGAATACATTCAAAGCATTGCAGGTAAAGATGTAGACTTTAAACAAGCTATTGCTGAGTATGATCGTATTATAGCAATGGAAGTAGGTAATGGTGGTGGTAATATATCTAAATACTTAGCTAGAATAGCTGATCGTATTGGTGCTATTACTGATAAAGATACTCCTCTCTTACAGTTTCTATCTAAGTATGCTAGAAAAACAGAACGTAATCCAGAAGCAGTTATTAATTTTCCTTTACGTGTAGTATCTACTGCTAAGATTATTCTTGCTCCTTTATGGAGAAACATTACATTACAACCTATTGGTATCTTTGGACCTATGCTTATTTCAGATCCTAAGTTATTTTTATCTACAATGAACAATGCTGTAGGTACTGTATACTTACGTCATATGCAAAATAAAGCTAACTTTAAATATAATAAGTATGGTGATGAAGTTTATAAGTATATGTGGGAACAAGAAAATATACTTAATGATACTAATGTACCTAAAGGTAATAAACTTACATTAAAAGATCAACAATTAATTTTAAGAGAATTAGAAACATCAGGTCTTGCTAATATTGGTGATCATGTATTAGCTAAACTATCTTATAGTTCTGGAACTAACGCATTAAAAGGTTCTTCTTTCTTAGGAGGATGGGCTCAACGTGGTTTAGATATATATAGTAAATGGGGTTTTGAACTTGGTGAATATATGAACCGAGTAGGTATGTGGCATGCTGCTAGAGTAGATTGGGTTAGTAAAAATCCAGGTAAAAACTGGAGAACTCGTGAAGCTTTAGATCAAATTTCCTATGGAGCTTGGCAACTTTCTGGATCTATGAGTAAACAAGCTACTTATACTTATCAACGTAATGGTATCTTAAGATATGTAGGACAGTTCCAAGCATTTAGTGGAAAAACTTCTGAAAACATTTGGAATGGTGGAGCTTCTCCTTTTACTCCTAAACAAAGAGCTGCCTTAGTTGCTTATAATCTAGCTATGTATGGAGTTAGAGGAGGTTTAATTTATGGTCTAGGTGACTTTATACTTAAATCTTTAAATGATAATGGTTATGAAGAAATAGCTCAAGCAATGGATGATGTTACTTTAGCTAATGTTATTGTTAGAACTTTAGGTGATACAATAGCTCCTACGTATGATCAAGAAGGTAACTTTATTGTATCTAAAGCTGATGTAGCTTCTGTATATTCTCCATTTGGTACTAACTTTGGTGGTCCTTATGGTACATTTTGGAAGACTTTAGTTCATATGTTAGGTGGAGAAGTAGAAGATTATCGTTTTGGTCCTACTGCTCAAACAGTTATACAAGGTATGGATATATTTAGATTATATAAATCTATGTATGATCATTCAGAAGCATTTACAGTTGATGAAATGTTTTTACAAGGAGCTAAACAATTAGTTAGACTTACTTCAGGAGGTAATGCATTATATAATGTATTAATGTATAACTCTTTAAATGAAAAATTAAGTAAGCATGGACAATCTACAGGTATTCCTGAATCTAATACAGATAGATTTTTAAAATTATTTAATGTACCTACTGAATCAGAACGTAAAGTTTATGATGCTTTTACTAAATTAAAGAGTGGTGATGAAAGAGCTAAAGCCGCTGCTGATGCTTTATGGCAAAACTTAATAGCTGTTCATGGTACTAATGGTTTAACATTAGAAGAAGCAGTTACTATCTTTAGTAGTTATGGTAGTTTATTAAGAGATCAAGAGTTTAGTGATGCAGAGCTTGAAGTTTTATTTGATCATCTTCAAATGTTAGATAATAGAGCTTATGAAAAAACTAGACAGCAGTCTTTATTTGAAGCTTTAATAGAAAGAACTAGAATAGATTCAGAATTACAATATAGTCCTGAAGAAATTAGTGGATTTAAAACATTTATAGAAACAGCACCTCCAGAAATGAAAGATGAAATAGAAATATTTGTACAAGAAATTAGTAAACAAAGGAAAAAATAATGGCAACTTTTGATACAACAAAACAACAAAGTATTTACCCAGGTATATCTGCAACACAAGGTGTTGTTGATAAATCAGGTGCTATAAAACCAGGAATTATAGGAGATATAGGTGCTGTTACTGAGATGGGTTTAAAAGGTTTAGCTAACATAGATAAGTTAGATGCATTAGAAGATGCTAGATTAAATGCTGAAACTATTGTAGATGACTACCTTGCTGGTAGTCCTACTGAACAAAACTATTTAGTTAATAAACAATTAGAACTTACTTCTAATGTTTCTAATAGTTCTGGAGAAGAACAAAGTAAGTTTATGCAAGAACTAAATAGTGTTAATGAAAGACTTGTAAGAGCTAAAGCACAAGGTGCTATGACTCCTTATGAATTTTCTAGACGTGTTGCTAAAGTTAATACTGATTTAGCTAGAGCTAACCCTGCTTATACTGGTGAAATTACTTCTAAAATGAATGAAGTATTTAAAACGTCTGGTATTAATGATGTTATATCTGCTGATGTTAAGTATGCAGAAGCTCAAAGAAAAGCTCAAGAAGCTCATCAAAAACTTATTTATGGTACCTTAGAAAAATATCATATTGATCCTTATGTATTAGATCAAACACAACTAATGGAAGAGTTTAATAAAGTTAGACAAATTGAAGTAGCTAAGAATGAATATGAATTACTACTACAAACAGAAGACTTTTCTGATAAGTATAGTGGTGAATTAGTATACAATACTATTCAATCTAAAGGTGGATTAACTAGAGTTCGTCAAGCTATTTATCATGGTATGGATGGAGAAATCCAAACTATTTTATCTGATACTCAATCAGATTTTAAACAAAAACAAAGACAAGTCAGATCTATTATTGAACTTGCTAAACAAAAATATTATACTTTAGTTGAGTCTTTACCTCAAGATAAAAAAGCAGTATCTTCTTTTATAACACAAACAGATGCTATGTTTACTGATATAGAAAAGAAATTTGAAAATGATATAACATTAGAAGACTATAAAAAGTTTGCACAAAATCGTAAATCAATTGTAGATAGTACATTAGATGCTGACTTTATGATAGAAAATGGTGCATCATTTCAAATGATAGAGTCTTTAGATAAACTTGCAAGTGCTTATAAGACTGTTCAAAAAGTTATAGGTACTGGAGAAGCTAGTAGAAAACTAAAAGGATTAATATCTACTTTAGGTGGTAGAGTTGTTACTGATCCTAATGGAGTTAATCCTGAGTTAGCTGACATGGTTAATGACAGTAAAGGTAGACCTTATAATAATGTAGTTAAACAAGCATACTCTACTATTATAGATGATATGGAAAATAATGGTGGTCAAGTACCAGAAAGTACACATAAGTTAGCTACTAATGAGCTTGTATTTATTAACAATATAGCTAACTATGCTGAAAAATCTGAGCGTTTAGATAGAACTTTACGTTCTCAAATAGGTGTTCCTCAACAAGCTTTTGATCAAATGTATTCTAGACCTGAAATGAAAGTACAATTGAATAAATCTTTAGCTGCCTATGCTGGTATTACTGCACAGAATTTACGTGATCTTAAAACAGCTTATGGTCCTCAATGGAAAATACAATTTAATCCTGAAAGAGGAGAGGTGTTTTCTAATACTCCTGAAATTAATAATGCTCTTAATAGAGTTAATGCTTATATTAAAATTAGAGCTAAAATAGATAATAAAAATCCTAAAGATATAGCAGAAGATATTATAGGTAATAACTTTCCTATTTTAATAGATAAAAATACTATACCAGATATAGCTACAGAAGAAGATTATAATGCTTTACCTTCAGGAACTGAATATAAAAGACCTGATGGTAAAATAGGAGTTAAAAAATAATGGAAACAAATCCATTTAAAAATTGGTGGGATAGTAAAGATGATGAGATAAGACGAGATCCTATTGAAGCAGCTCAACAGTTATTAGTTCCTGCTAAATCTGTTGAAGAAGTTTATGCTCGTCAAGGT
>Ga0208644_1003309_pt1 | contig 12570 bp, 25 predicted proteins | sample VirMetDEL_Nov_18_FD_184517 | JGI IMG/M metagenome (GOLD analysis project Ga0208644, IMG submission 184517) | Aqueous microbial communities from the Delaware River and Bay under freshwater to marine salinity gradient to study organic matter... | ecosystem: Environmental > Aquatic > Marine >... | reverse complement strand
AGCCTTGTTCCCTCTTGGGACAAGCGGCGTAAGATTCCCGACGTCATGGTTACGGTATGTGACATTAGCCTGTTTGATGAGTCGCAAAAGGCTCGCATTCCCAAGGTTAATCCACACTACATGCCCAATCAGGAAGCTCTTAGTCAACTTGCCTACGCCATCGAGAACACCACGATGCCCAGTCTGCTGACTGGTAAGCCTAGTGTGGGCAAGTCATCTCTGGTAGAATACTACTGCGCCATTACTGGCCGTCCGTTCTATCGGTTCAACTACAACGGTACAATGGATGCCTCTTCGCTGCTCGGTACGCAGTCCGCTAGCAGCGGTAGCACCCATTGGCATGATGGATTGATTACCGAGGCTATCAAGTGCCCTAACGCTATCCTGCTTCACGATGAGTGGACGTTTGCCCCAGCCGAGGTTATCGCTGCGATGCAGTATCTGCTGGAAGTCAACGGCAAGCTTGTGCTGGCTGATAAGCCCGGTACCGTCGAGGATAAGATTGTCTACCCTGCTACCAATGTCCGCATGGTGTTTGCGGATAACACTCGCGGCAATGGTGACGTGACTGGCAAGTTCGTTGGCACGCAGCCGCAGAACTCGGCTACCATCGACCGTATCGGAACTTTTATTGAAGTAAAATTCCTGTCGGGAAATGATGAAGTCAAGATGCTGAAGGCTATGTATCCCGATGCTACCGAACGGCTGGTCACTAGCTGTGTCAAGGTTGCTAACCTTTGCCGCAAGGCGTTTGATGATGGTCAGTTGACCACCGTGATGTCTCTGCGAGTGCTGTGCTCTTGGATTCAGCACAGTCTTAACCTTCGCGACATCGACAAGGGCCTCGAACTCGCGTTCCTTAACCGCTTCGATAGCGAAGGTGAGCGCATTGCGGTCAAGGAGTTTGTGACCATCACAATGGGCAAAGCTCGGTAATCCACTACCCTATGGAACCAGCCCTAGTAATAGGGCTGGAGTTACTATGGTAAAAATTGAGTTGGGTAAGGCTTACGTAGATGTCTACGGACTGGTCATTTGTGTTCACTCCTACAATCCCTATGCTTATGGACCGACTTCTGACTATAGAGACCATGTTTACATAGCTATGTGTTTGAGCCTTGACACAAACTTTAAAGCGTTTCATTCTACATTCAACACTAAAGGACAATTCGATAGGAATCCGAGTATGCGAGATGTTGTTAGAGAAGCTACCTTGGAAGAATTGGAGTCTGTCTTGGCTAGGCATAAAGGTTCTCTCTGTACCTGTGACGCTGAGAAGATAGTTGCAAGATTTCACGAAGAATGGAAGAAACACAATCCACTATGAAGCCACCAAATAAACTTAGTGTTACAAGTACACCAGATAAGGTATACGTAGGAAAAGATACTACAGTACAAGATTTTATTGATTGGATTAATTGGTTCCAAGCACAGAACTATGTGCTGAATATGGAAAACGCTTATCTGCGTAACGCTCTAAAGCCTAAGCCGGATAACGTAGTGAAGATACCTAAGCCCAAGCGTAGACGTACTAGGAAGCCTAAGATGGAGGAAAGTAACAATGAGTGACGACGAACTTATCGAAGTGATGCGCCAAGCATTGATTGACTACGCAGACGCGGCGATGAGGGCAGAGGGATGAGCGAGCAAATACACGTTGCTGGGATTCCGCACGCTTGGCCGGTGCTACGGAAGATGAAAGAAATGGCTGATCTTGAGGAGCTTGACTGCCACGGCATTTCTCACTGGATGGACGCGAAGGATTTGGCGTGGGCCGTCGAGTGCATGAAGCACTTAGACGACGAGCCTGGTGTATTCACGGGCGGCAAGTGGGCCACGATACAAAACCTGCAAGCCCTTGTTGGCCGGGCGGCAAGCGCAGCCGTGGGGCGAAAATGAGCATTGAGCGATACGACTGCAATAGCGAGATGTACCAATCGCATTACGGTTCTTTCGTGCGCTTTGACGACCACGAAGCCGAACTCGCGGCCCTGCGCATCGAAAACGATACTCTGCGGGCTGAGCTTGAGAGCGCTCACGCAGCACAGCTGCACGCCGAAAAAGAGCTAGCGCAATACATGGCATGGTACGCGATGGCCGAGCACCAGCATTTGCATGAGCAACGTCGCGCCGAGAAAGCCGAGGCGGAGCGGGATGCACTCAGGGCGGCGGTGGAGGAAATCGAAGAACGCACGCGGCCGAATGGCGACATGGCGGACTTGGCTGTAAATCTAGTGGCACGCGCCACATTGGGGGAATCCGATGAGATGTAAAGCTTGCGATGCGGTAATGAAAGCCGAGGAAATCATCTGGAAGTTTGAGCTAGGTACTCATGAGGAGCTATGCCGTACCTGTCGGTACACCACTCAATCCGATATTACTAATAGTATTAATCTTACCTACACTCAGGACTCCTACGAGGAGGAGATAGAGGAGACTTACGAGGATGAGATGGGCTAAAGAATCTTGGAACCGTGGGATGCTTATAGACTACTTAGTATTAGAAAATGATGACGAAAGGTATTATTTCCTAGCAACTAATGATGCTGAAATTACAGAAGTGGACTTTACTGAAGCGAAAAAGAAAGTAAAAAAACAGTTTGGATACCATTTAGGTTGGACTAATGCCTCCCCGTCTTGGCTACAAGATAACGGATACAAGTACCTTGACTAAACTACCTTACGAGGATTGGATACACTCCGTACCGGATACAGTGGGGGAGCAGATACACATCCACCACTGTAAGACGGGACGTGGTAACGATAAACTATACATTAAGAGGATTGACAATGGAGCCGTGGCTTATTGCCATCATTGTGGCGAACGTGGTTATGCTAGTAATCGTGCTCTGGGAACAGGCCCGTTTAAGGGTATCAGTAGCTACAAGTCTCCTGCAAGCGCAGGTCAATATGGTAGCTCTGCGAATAGCTCTAGAGGAAACGGGAGTAGCGAAGTCGGTGCAGGTAAAGATACAGGACAGGTTACTAAAGTATCTTACCCAACTGACGCAAGAAACCAAGTAAAACTGTGGTCATCCAATGAAGCAAAGATTTGGATACTCCAGTATGGAATACCTATGGATGCTATCAACGCATCCGGAATATGTTGGAGCGATAAGTTTTCTAGTATACTATTTCCAAGGTACCTTGACGGGAATCTGGTAGCGTTTCAGGCTAGGAGATTCCCTAATGAGGGTGGTCCTAAGTACGTCACCTACGGTGATTCAGCAAGCCTTTATGACGCTCTACGAGGCTCTACAAGCGTCGATACGTTGGTTCTAGTGGAGGACTACCTATCTGGTCTTAAGGTGTCTCAGATAGCTCCAGCGTTTGTCCTGAACGGTACAGGACTCAAGGATAATCAGTTGACTTATCTGTTGAAGGATTACTCCAAGTTTGTTATAATGCTGGATAACGATAACTGGCAGGTAAAGGCTAGCCAGCTAAAGTTACTTAAAAGGTTATCCACTTTTGCTAAACAGGCTAGCATAGTCGAAGTAACTAAAGACCCCAAAGAGTACGAGCTAGCTGAACTCAAAACTTTACTACAGGATTATATAACGTGACTAAGACACTCTACGCTTATAGACCTAAGAGTAATCCTTCTTTTATGATAGTGCGCGACACGCAGGACGCCGTAGATGATATACTGAAGGGTTGGTTAAATTTTGTTCACATACTTTGGGATGATAGACTTAAATACTTTGAAGAGATTGAAGCAGAACTAACCTACGAGGATGAGGGATTCTGATGAAGATGTACGGGTATGTAGCTAAGAGCCCTAAGAAAAGTCTATACGTTAGGGAGGACCATTTGGCCCCTGCTTTCTGGAAAGATATGGTTAGTAAACGTCTAGGTATAACAGCAGAAGCAGCCGAGAAGTATATAAAAGCTAATTACAATGTGGTAGAAATAGAATACAACGAGGTAACTTGATGGTATCTGACCTAATTAAATATCTTAGTAAAGAATCCAACTACTCTAAGGCTATTAAATTTATAAAGGAAGCTCACGTACCGCGTGAAGCTTGGGCTCTAATTGAGTATCTACCCAAGTATTTCAAAGACAAAAATGTTACTGAAGTATTGAATTGGTCAGACTTCTATACTACGTTCGCTCTAGAGAATCCTCAGTATAAGAACCTTGAGCTAATCCACACGCTGTGTGAAAAGCTGGAATCAGATAAGGAACCAGTAACCGACGAGGTTACTCAGATGTTCACCAACCGAACCTACGCTGAGGTTGTTGCTGAGGAAGCTATCAAGGTAGCAGAAGGCCGAACTAACAGTTTTATTAATATTTTCAATACCTTAGATGACTATAAGCGGGTGTCGGTAAAGCTGGAAAAGGCTCTTATGGAGGAGCTAGGTAGCGAGGATATGATGGATTCCTTGGACGCCATCAAGACTTCTGGTATGACTTGGTATCTCGATTGTCTTAACAAACTTCTAGGACCACTTAACAATGAGTTTATTCTGTTGGCTAGTCGTCCTGATGGTGGTAAGACTACTCTACTAGCTAACGAGTGTTGGTATTTGGCTAAGCAACTACCCGAAGGTAAACAGATTCTGTGGTTTAATAACGAAGAACACATCCGTAAGGTAAAGCTTCGTGTCATCCAATCCTTTCTTGGTTGGACCAAAGAAGATGTTCTAGCTGACAAGATTACCGCAGTAAAGAAATATGAAGATGAGTTTGGTAAGGATAAGATTATCTTCATTGACGACGCTAACCACATTAATCGAGTAGAGAAAGCTATAGACCGATACAATCCCGGTCTAATCATCGTAGACCAGTTGTACAAGGTACAAGGGGCTATGGGAGGAAAGAATGAGGTTGAAGCTGAACGCTTCAGGAAGCTTTGTGAGTGGGCTAGAGAGATAGCTAAGCACACGGCTCCAGTCATCGCTAGCAACCAGCTAGACGGCTCTGCTGAAGGCGTTAAGTACCCTCCTATGGGTGCTCTGTATGGTTCTAAGACTGGTGCTCAAGGTGAAGCTGATGCTATTCTACTGATAGGCAAGACACCAGTGGACGGAGACAAGAGATTTATCTACTGTCCTAAGAATAAACTTACTGGTAGTAATGACCAGTGTGAAGTAATGCTGGATAAATATATAGCAAGATACCGGAGTATCTAATGGATTACAGTCTAGAGAAGCTTTTTGAGTGCTATGACGCAAAGCGTTACGTTGTCATAGACACCGAGACTAAGTTGATTGATAAGGATAAGAGCGTTTACGCCTATCCTCCTGAGTTTGTGTTGGGAGTTTCTTGGGTAGAAAATGGTGTTTTTGGAGACCCTATGCAAGAACACAGCGTTAGGTACAGTAAAGAACATTTCAAAGAAATTGTTGAACCAGCAACCGCACCTTTCATTTGTGTAGGACACAACGTATGCTTTGACCTGCTTGTTACAGGAATGCACAAGCTTTCTGAACTGGGGCACGACATAGTGTGGGATACGGCTATAGCTGAATATGAGATGTTTGGTCAGGCTTTTACCTACCCAAGTCTCCAACAGCTAGCGGACAAGTATTGTCCGGGGGAGATGAAAGAGAACTCTGTATCGGAGATGATTAAAGCTGGAGTGTGCCCTAGCACTATCCCGTGCGATAAGCTAGTTGAGTATTGCAAGCAGGATGTAAATATTACTAAGAAAGTATTCGTCGCTCAGATGGAGCTATTCAAAGAATATCCGAAAAATCTGCAAAACCTTATTCTCCAGCGGATGAAATACCGTATGATTACTCACGAAATGAGTTGCAACGGTATGATGATGGATAAGAAAAAGATGTTTAGCACTTCCTTAAGTCTTGAAATAGACGAAGGAATCCTTAATGGTAATCTAACTCTGGCTATGCTGAGCCATATGCCTAACGCAGATGAAGTTAACCCAAGCAGCAACCAGCAATTGATGGGGGTGCTGTACGGAAAGGGTACCTACAAGGTTACTAAGATGGTGGATACCGGAGAAGTGTACAAGAGTGGAGACAAGAAAGGACAACCTAAACTTAAAAGGGAAGTCCTGCACCAGCCGTACAAGAATCCTCTTTTTCCTGTAGGTTCACTGGATTCTGTTGATGAGGCATCTCTAAACAAAATTCTATCTTGTCTTATCTCACCTGAGTGTAGAGACTTTGTAGAAACCTTGCTAAAATATCGTACTGTTAGTAAAGAAAGGCGTACCTACTTCCAAGGGTACTACGAGGTAGCTAGGGAGGGAGACCCCTATATCTCTCTACACACGGAGTTTAAGCACACAGCTACCCCAACGGGGCGTATTAGCTCTAGTAAACCTAACATCCAGAATCTTAAGAGTGATTGATTATGCATACACATAAGAAAATTGAACTCGGTTGGGACAAAAATCCAGAAGTTTATAACGGTAAAGTGTTTGTTATAAATTTTGGTGATGATAAAGTTGGATTAGCTATCTGCATAGGAGACAAGATTGTGGAACTCGGCGGGAATGTTTGCCCAGTTGACGATGCCATTGTTGACCGTCCACAGTGGGCATACTCCGTTACAGACTTGACTATAACGGACCTGTGTCAAATGTTTGGTAAGCTAACACAAGAAGGTGTTTTTTTGCACCTACAGGAGTAGGAGTAAGCTAGCTATGCCTAAGATTAGATATATTCCTTTTGGTGGATGTACTGGATTAGAAATAAGAGACGAAGATGGTGCTCATTTATGCAACATATTACCAAGTATGTATATGCATAGTAAAAATGTACCCGTAAATAACTATTGTTGCACGGACTGTGACTTTACTTACGAAGAATTGCTAGATACTATTCACAAGCTTAGAAAAGGTAAGCTATGACAATCAGTATACGAGAGTGCTTTGTATCCCGGTATGGACCGGAGAATGGATTTCTAGTTGAGTTTGATTTCTCTCAGCTAGAGATTTGTGCTCTGGCTGAAGTGTCCGGAGACCCTGTTCTGATCGATGAACTCAATAGAGGGGAGGACATTCATCGGCTTAATGCCGCTATGTGGTTAGTTAAGAAACCGGAGGAGGTGACTACAGAGGAGCGCAAAAGAGCTAAGATAATGACGTTTCAGCTACAGTACGGAGCTGGACCAGTCAAGATGGCGGAGAGCCTTGGTATATTGTCTGGAGCAGCCGAAGCGTTCATAAGTGATTTCTATGATAAGTATAAGGGGGTTGATAAGTATCACACGGAGCTAGCTAAGGAAAGAGCAGAGCGTACGTCCTCATCCAAGAAACAGACGGTGCCGTCTAATGAAGTGTGGGTTATTAACCCTACTCCAACAGGCCGTATGTACACGCTACCGTTCCGTTCGGCAGATAGTGGGGGCTTCTACTATAGCCGTACCGAGATGAAGAACTACCCCATTCAGGGGTTTGGTACGGCTGATATTGTACCAGTAGTATTGAATCTGGTTTATGATAATCTTCATAGAATTTATGATGGTTTGGTAGGCAAGGAAGCACCGCTGTTAATTAACACGGTGCACGATAGCATTATGTTTGACTGCCATGCAGACGAGTTGGTTACTTTATTTGCTGCGGTAGAATGTGCTTTCAGAGATTTTCCTGCTAAATTTAAAGAATTGTTTGACTACGAGCTAAAGGTTGTGTATAATTATGATGTAAAGGTTGGAAAGAACTGGTTTGAAAAGGCTATGGATAAGTTTACTAGGACTGAAGTACAGTCCCTAATTAAAGATAAGTTTGGAGTATAACACTATGCGAAAGAACGGCTACGTACAGTTTGTTGATGGTAACAAGATTACGGTGGATGGGGAAAAGTACAGCGCGTTTGCTGTATCCCAGATTAAGTGCCGTGTTGGGGACTATGTTGACTTTGAGTACATTGAAAAGCCCGGAGTTACTCGGGCTGGTACAGCCGTGGTCTACAAGAACATTAAGGGTGATGTAGTGCCCGGTACGGGCGGCGCAGCCGTAGCTGGCGTCGGTTCTCCTCCTCGTGGATTTACTCCACCCCCCGCTAAGGTGGGTGAGCCTATTCTAGCTAAGGACCGGCTTATTCTGCGTCAGAATGCCCTGACTGCTGCGGTTAACTCTGCTAACGGAATAGGTGTGTACTCTAAGACTCCCTTGGAGACTGAAGAAGACGCAGCTAATTATATTATTAGCTTGGCTAAGAAGTTTGAATACTACACCAGTGGTGATATGGACTACGACGCTGCTGAAAAATCCTTAGAGGGGGATAAGGTAGACTAAAATGTCCAACATTATCCTAGATGTTGATACCATGCTTTACCGGGTTGGTTATGCCAGCCCGGCTCCTGCTACACCGGAGCTTGCTTGTGCTCGCCTAGCGAAGATGATTAAGGACACCGAGGATAAAATTGCTAGCAGTATTATTCCAGCTCTAGGAGAGGATTATAAGCACCTGCTGGTGTTTCTTACAGTACCGGACGGTAAAGGTAGGTATCGAGATAAATTTAATAAGGAAACTACGTATAAGGCTTCCAGAATATCGGTTCCTGTCCCGGTGTTCATGGAAGAAATGCGAGACTTTATTAAGAAGTCCTATATAGTTCATCAGTGCCCTAGTAGTGAGTATGAAGCTGATGACGCTATTAGCTGGCGCGGCTGGTATAACCATGAGGTTACTGGAAATCGAGATATTATCGCTGGAGTAGACAAAGACCTTAATCAGATACCGGGCTACCATTGGAATTACAGTAAGGATATTAGTTACCTCGTAACTGGAGATGAGGCCAATAGGTTCTTTTTTAAGCAACTGTTGATGGGAGATGTAGCAGATAGTATTCCCGGTATTAAGGGGGTTGGACCAAGGCGAGCCGAGGGTCTACTAAATAAGGGAACTAATCCAGAAGAATGGTGGGATATTGTGTTGTCAACTTATACTAATAAACTTCCTCATCTATCGGAGGATGAGATAGCTGAGATACTATACGAACGAGGTAATAAGCTATGGATTCAACGTCGTGAAGGGCAAACGTGGTATCCCCCGATACCGGAAAAGAATCACATCTAGGGGAAAGTATAGGTCTAACTTTGAGAAGTCCATAGCTGACGTGTTTAGGGAGAATAAAGTTGATTTCCAGTATGAGTCTCGTACTTTCGATTATTTGGTGCAGTCTCGTAATTGGGTCATCTGCGAGAAGTGTGGACCCATAAAGGGTCAGATAGTACGCAAGTATCTAGTAGACTTTGAGCTAAAGAACGAGATATTCATTGAGACTAAGGGTAGGCTTACAGACAAGGACCGGAGTAAATTACTGTCAGTAAAGAAACACCATCCTGAGCTAGACCTACGGTTAGTGTTTCAGAGAGACAATCTGATTAAGAGTAGAGCAGCGCGGGATAACAATATCCGGTACTCTGAGTGGGCTACCAAGAACGGCTTTCCCAACACTGTTGGAGAGATACCAGAGCAGTGGATTAAGGAAGCTAAGTCAAGAAAGGGAACACCGAAACCTACGGTAGTAGATGGGTTCCAAGCTTTAGGAGACTATATAGATGGCTAAGAAGAATGGTTACTATTCTCGTAAGTGGCTTAATAAAAAGGAAGGTCACGCCTTCATTGAGGTTAAATCCTACACAGAAGACAAGGGTTGCGAGGTTGTTCTAGGTGACTGTAGCCGGCATATTACACTAGATTTTTTCATTAGCAGCCGTTCCACTGAATTTGATTACACAAAAGAAGGACGCCTGTACAAGATGGACCTGCTAATCTCCGAACTACAGAAGGCTCGTACTTTTATTGCTGGAGAGGGCGATGCTAACTCTTAGTGCGTTACCTTTTGTACTACTAGTAATGTACGAGATAGATGGAAACCGGGTGGTTAAAGGGTTGGAGCAGTTTGCTACCTATCGAGAGTGCTACGTAAAGGGAAAGGAACTCCAGCTATACACCATTAACCACCCCGAGGAGACTAAGGATATGGTAGCAGCGGGATGCGGAGAGTGCTCCAAGATGCCTGAGTATTGTGGAGGAACTGAGTTATAATGCAACGCTATGACCTAGTTGATGGGGTTATGAAAGAAGACCCTAAAGGTCAGTGGGTTAACTACGGAGACTCTCATTGTAGAACAGAACGACTAATCCGTATGGCTCTCTGTTGGTACCATGCTTGCAACCCTGACTTCATAGACCATATAGTTTACGAGGTAATAAAACTTGACTAACAAGAAACGAAGTAAGCACCTAGTAGTGGGGGATGCTCATGTAACCAACAATCAGAACCTACGTAGGTTTGATTGGCTCAATGGCTATCTAAACGCCTCTAATCCAGATTATCTTGTGTTTATTGGGGATTTTCTTACTCTTAATTCTCTGTCTGCTTGGGACAGAGATAAGCGATTACTTATGGAAGATAGACGGTTCTTTAAGGAAATCGACGCAGGCAACGCTGCGCTGGATAAGCTCAAGATTCCAAAAAATACTGAAGTAATATTTATTGAGGGTAATCATGAAGAACGTCTGCCTAGGTATCTTAACTATCATCCTGAGTGGGCTGATGGTTTGCTCACCATTCCTCACCTACTACGGATTGATGAGCGGGGTTATAAGTGGGTCAATTACCGTGAGTATTGGGTTAGTAACGGCTTACATTATACTCATATTCCTTTTGGCAAAGCTAGGGAAGTCGGAGGCAAAGACATTTGCTCAAAAGTTGAGGCTGTGACAGTTAACACCACTATCTTTGGTCACACTCACGAATTACATACTAGCTGCGTACACAAGCACGGTCAAAAGCATCTACAACAAATACTCAATGTAGGGTGCTTCTTTGAGCAAGAGGAAGACTACGTACATGGTAGGGTAACTAACTACTGGAAAGGGTTAGTGGAGCTAGACAACTACGATTACGGTAGGTTTGACATTAAGACAATCGCTATGGGAAGCCTAGAACGGGAGTACGGACGTCGTGTTACCTGACCTAATTCGTCAACGATTGATTGACAAATACGACCCGGAGGATATAATATCGTTATTGAATCTGGATACAGAACAATTGGTTGATTTACTAGATTGGTACATTCTTGAGAACCTAGAGCAACTTGAAGACAATGACGATTAAAAAGATTAAGTCAGTGGAGCAACAACTGCTAGAAAAAGAGTTGATGCACTCCGGTAAATATGGGCATAAATCTTATACTAGTAAGAAAGCTTATAAGCGCACCAAGATTAAACGAGAACTTAAGGAGCACCTAGATGACTATGATGATGACCCCAGTAATCTATGATATCGATGAGTACGCGGAGCTAGCTGATGAGTTTGCTGTGTACCCGGAGCACAGCACCGGCTCCCGAGGGGAGCTAGCCTACCTAACCCTAGGTCTGTGTGGGGAAGCTGGCGAGGTATCAGAAAAGGTTAAGAAGCTTATCCGGGATGGTAAATTCGACCGAGACCTTACAGCTAAGGAGCTAGGAGATGTGTTCTGGTATCTCGTATTGCTATGCAAGGCTCTTGATGTCAAGCCTAGCCATATCCTTACTCAGAACATTGAGAAACTAGCTGACCGAAAGCGACGTAGTGTTATCCATGGGGAAGGCGATGCTCGATGAATGTCTACACACTGCTCAACAAACGAACTTTCTTGACCAGTGTTGCGCTATAGCGGAAGGATTAGATGAAGATGATTACAAGTACAGGATGGCTGCTATCATTTGTGATTCCCGAGGTAGTGTCCTCAGTAGAGGAACAAATAGCTACACTAAAACGCACCCTCTCCAAGCTAGATATGCTTCCAGACTCGGCGAAGCAGGCCGTATCTTCAGGCATGCTGAAATACATGCAATCTCTAGATTGCCCAGAGATGGAATCCCTAAAAGAATATATATTGGACGCATTAACCGTAATGGAACTAGAGGGCTTGCTAAGCCTTGTCGAATATGCGAGAGAGCGATTAAAGAAGTCGGAATACAAGAAGTCTGCTACACCGTCTAGTAGTCTAGCTGGACTTCCTCCGGGTATTCTTGTAAGTGGTGGCTTTTTAGATAGTTTGTCCAAGGAGAAAATGGAGAAATGGAAGAACGCTGTAGTTGATACTAAGGACTATAATAAAATTGGAGACCTGCTTAAGATTGCTCAACCAGAAAAATATTCTAAGGAATAATTAATATATGATTAAAGACTTTTTTCGTAATGACCTAGCTAAGAACGTGTTTCATCAAAAGTATGCTCAAGGCTCCTCAGATTCTTGGGATAACCTAGCTGAGCGACTAGTTGACCATGTGTGTGGTGTCGGGTACGGATTCTCCCATCCAATCCTGAGTAAAAGTGAGCGGGACCAGCTTAAGAAGTACATTAAGGAAATGAAATTTCTACCCGGAGGTAGGTATCTGTACTACGCCGGGCGTCCTAATAGGTACTTTAATAACTGTTTCCTTCTACGAGCGGAGGAAGACACCCGTGAAGAGTGGTCTAATCTATTGTGGCGAGCTTCTAGTTGCCTCCTTACTGGCGGCGGTATTGGGATTGATTATAGCCGGTTGCGTCCTTCTGGGCGCATTCTTAGTAGGACTGGAGGCTTGTCTAGCGGGCCTATTAGCCTTATGCAGATGGTTAACGAAGTGGGTAGGGGTATAATGCAAG
>Ga0208644_1003308_pt1 | contig 12577 bp, 3 predicted proteins | sample VirMetDEL_Nov_18_FD_184517 | JGI IMG/M metagenome (GOLD analysis project Ga0208644, IMG submission 184517) | Aqueous microbial communities from the Delaware River and Bay under freshwater to marine salinity gradient to study organic matter... | ecosystem: Environmental > Aquatic > Marine >... | reverse complement strand
AATCTTGTTTCATAAACATATTTAATTGTTCGTGTCGATAATTATATACTTTCCATTTTGATGTATCAATGTTTAGATTTCTTTCCCACCATTGAACATCTCCAGATTTAGTAAAAAATAAACTATCAATACCTTCCAAGAAGTGTGGACATTTACGAGTTTCCATTCTGGCGGCGTATCCTACTCTATTGCTGTCCACAACATCTTTATTGTGTTTAAATTCATAAAAATTTGGTATTGTGATTAAATGGTCGTGTTGAACTTTCCATTTGGGGTCATTAATACCTATCCAAAAAGGATATTTTGCATAAGATTTAATTTCGTTTTCCCATCTTGGTTCCATATAAAAATGAAAACCTTTATCCAATCCCAATACATATTGTGCTTTCATAATATCTTTTACGGAACAATGTATTCCCACACTATGTATTTTATCTTTGTTATCTGAGATAAAAACGTGTGGTGAATAATATCCGTGTAGAATATTGATTCTTCTGGCATTATCTAATAATTCTTTAAATTTTTTTCTATCGTGTCCTTGCCAATGAACTTCCATAGGACAATTTGGTTGATGTCCTGGTGGACGAGTTCTGTGAATCAATAATTTGGACTCGGTTTTCAAATGCTGTGGTATCAATTCTAACCAATCATTAACCCATACATCAGCTCCACCACCAATCATATTTAAACCACCGGTTGAATAATAAACATCATATTCCATTATGGTGGTGGCCCCCCTGAATTAGTTATTTGTACCGTTACATCTAAATCTGTATTGGAAACTCCATTATTTGTAAAAGTAATGGTTCTTGCTACTGATGATTGGTCTCTATTGACACCATTCTCTTGTAAACTAAATCTTAAATAATATGTGCCACTTAATGATAATCCAGTATGACTGGTTGCAAATCCTGTTCCACTATTTGCCGTTCCACTTGTTCCTGGGTCTCCGGTTGTAGAAACTGCTACTGCAAGTGTAGAATCAACTGGTTGTTGACAACTAATATCAGTTGTTCCACTTCCATTTGAAAGTGTAGCGGTTTTTAAATTTGATATCTCATCTGGCCCATTTGTACTATCTAAACTCAACATAGTTATTGAAAAGTCTGCCGGTACCGTCCAACTTGTAGATGTAGTTGGTGTTGCACTATCTGTGTCCACTACTGAACCTGCCCCTGTCGCTGTGAGTTGATAAGTATGAAGATTTCCTCCGGTTAGTCCTGTTCGTGTTAAACTTCCGTCTACTGGTGTAGTATTGTTGATAATGGTTGTTTCGTATGTTCCGTCAGTAGTGTTGTCTTCTTTCAATGTTACGGTATCTGCATTTGATGTTGTGTAAACAATATCAATTTCACCAGCACTTGCACCTGCGGTAGCGGTAAATGTATCAATTGTTGGTGCTGGTCTTGTAGTTGCACTTGCATTTGCTGTTCCGGTTCCGTCATCACTAATTGCTTGTGCATAAAAATACCAAGTTGCATTTGTTCCCAAACCCGTTACTGCTTCTGAACCATCATTTGTGGTTGTAACTGATGTATCACTTGGCCCTGCAGCACTATTTAATTTTCTGGTAATTAAAAATGATGTAATTGCTGATGTCCCAGCAGAAACACTCCACGCTAAATCAATACGACCTGCTACGGTTTCAGAACGAGTTGCAGTAAATGAACTAAATGATGGTGCTACTGGTGTAGCTGCAGTTACAACATTTATTGTGTCGGAATCACTTCCATTTGCATATGTGTTTTCACCACGAACTTTTATTGTGTAGATAGCATCATCTGTTAAACCGGTAATTGTGTGTGTTGTTGTTACATCTGTATTACCGACTGCTCCTTTAGTAAAACTTGTGGTTGTTCCACCATCACTATAAGAAGGGTCTCCAAAAAGTTTATAGTATGCACGATAGGTATTGGTGACTTGTGTGTTTCCTTGTATGTTAATCGTAATACTACTGTCGGTAGTAGAATTTTCACTAATTGTTGGTGTATCGGGTGTTCTTGAACGAACATTTGATACTACACCAACTGAGTCTATCTGTGCAATTTCATTTGCCGTTGTATCTAAATAAAAATTATCTCCTCCGTTTAATGTTGTGCTTCCACCTTCAGTTAAAAACACAATATCTCCATTGGTTAAATCTGAATCAATATAATCATCTACATAATATGTTGCGTTTCCGTCAGCAGATGTATTTTGTGCTGCTTGAATTAATTCAGAAGTTGTCCAAGCATAATAAAGTATATGTGCATTACGAGTTCCGTAAGTTCCTGCACCACCACTAAATGTTTTACTATAAAATTCTCTCAATTCAACTGCGGTTGTCCCGAATCCTTCTGTGGTTTCGGTATCAAGAATTCCAGAAAAAGAAGATGCTGCACCAAGAAAGTCAATCATTTGTGTTGATGATTCTCCTATTTCTACATTAATATCTGATAAAGACATTGTAACATTTGTTCCAAAATCTTGTAAGGCCATTATTTATCCTTTTCTAATTCTTCAATTCTTTCTGTTAGTTCTTTAATAGATTGTATCAACAAAGGAACTAAACTTTCATAATTTATACCTTTGTAATTATGTTTCATTGTTCCGACTATTTCTGGAACTACTTGTTCGACTTCTTGTGCTATTAAACCATATTCTGTTGGGTATAAATGTCCAAATGGACTATCTTGTTTCCAATCAAACTTAACTGGTCGTAATTGATTCACAATTGATAATCCTTCTTTTATCTCTATAATATTTTCTTTAAGTCTTTCGTCAGAAGAATAATAACCAACAATATTACCGGTTGCTCCGATTGCTCCGTCTACAAATAAATCAAATGTATCGTCAATATCTGGTGTTCCGATTGATGCTTTACCTTCGATTGATATATTACCTTCGGTGTTTGCTGTGGTTTGTTTAACTTTATAACTTCCGATAATTTCATTTCTTGCCCCAAATTTTGCTTCTTGATTTGGCCCTGCTGCGAATTGTTGACCAATACCAGATGTAACTACTTTTGGAAGATATTTTACTGCAGCAATTGGTGATGCTGTGGCTGCCAATGTCCAGTCATCATTACTGGTTCCTGACGCTGTCAATACATCAAACTCAACACCACTAAACTTAACATAAAAAAATTGTTTTGTTAATAAAAATTTCTGTTGAATATTGATTGCACTTGCTGCTGCTCCAATATTTAATGTAGAACTAACTCTAAATGAACCTACAAGTTCTGCTCCGGTTGTGGAATTTACACTATTTTGAAACACCTCTCCTTTCCACCTAAATAATGATTTACCAGTTCCACTTGCATTTGCTTGTTCAGTTAAATTTCTTAATTGTATTTCTGTAATTAAATTTGCTTCACCTGTACTTAATAATTGTCCTGCTGAAATTGCGCTTTCCACTACAACATCATTTAAAGTTGAACCATCACTACGAAGATACACTACTCCACTACCCCAAGTTGTACTTCCTGCCATAGTAATTGTTTCACTATTATTAGCATCTAAAGTGTATGATACATCATCTCTGGTACTACCACTTGAATATGAAGTTATTGAGTTTTCAAAATAACTTTGTGATGTATGTAGTTCAACAAAGTTAATTAATGAACCACCAAAGTCATCTCTTTGTAATGATATTTCGGAACCTTTACCTGCGTCAGCGTCTAATCTAATCTTGGTATCAACTGATGAACCACCTACGGTAGTTGTACCGACGATATCAATACGATTATTTCCTTCATCTAATACGATTGATTGGTCATTAGATTCTAAAGTAGTTCCACTAATGTTCCAACCACCAATTACACCGGTTGTTGCATTGATTTCACCTGTTAAATCAACACTTGTTGCCGTGATATTACCACTTGAATCTAATGAAAAGTTTCCTGCGTCTACTTCTAAGTTTGTTCCGTCCCATTTCAAGTATTTAGTTCCACCAGAGTTTTTTAAACTCATTTGATATAAACCTGAACTTGTTTCTCCTATCCAAATACCATTATTTGTATTGTAAGAAGTAATTCCAATACCCAAATATCCATTGTTTGAACCGGCGTTTAATCTTACTCCATCTTTTTCAATGTTTGTACTATTGATTGTCCAACCACCTATATTACCACCATCAGCGGTAATATTTCCAGTTATATCTAATTGACCTGCTCCGTTCCAAGATAAACTATCACCAGTTGCACTTTTTAAAGAGAATTTGTAAATTCCACTTCCGTCTTCACCTAAGAAAATTCCAGTTCCTTGATATCCTAATGTACTTCCGTCTGCACCGAGAGCTATTCTTTGATTTGCACTTGAAATATATAATTCTGTTGCGTCTAAATCAAATGTTGTGGATGTGATATTCATATCTCCTGCAGAAATAGACATTGTACCACCATCTACTCTAATGTAATTAGTTGAATTACCTTGAACTCTAAATGCTCCACCATTATCCATATAAACACCAGCACCAGTTACATCAGAATCACTTGTAATAGTTCCAAGATACATTCTCGTGTTGTTGAGTGCCATATTTGTACCTTGTAAATCAAAATCATTTGTTCTTATGGCAAGTGTACCACCACCAAATGTTAAATAATCGTCAGTACCAGCAAAAATTCTTACATTACCACTTGTATCTGCGTAAAAACCTGTACCAGAAGAATCTCCTGCACTTGTAATAGTTCCAAGATAAAGTGTAGTGTTATTAAGAGCAATATTTGTAGATGATAAATCAAATGTTGTTGATGTAATGTCCATATCACTACTTACAATCGTAATATTACCACTACCACCAAATTGTATTCTATCACCAGTATGTGAACCGATTAAAAACTCACCATCTTTATTAACAAAAAAACCAGTTCCATTATTATATGCCGTTGGTAATGTACTACCAAGTGCTATTCTTGTGGTGTTGATTCCTAATTCACCACTACCTGCCGAACCAGCACTGAGTGTAAAGTTAGTAGATGCTATATCAAATCCACTCGCATTATTTCTAATATAGTTTGTTGCACTATTTTGTAAATTAAAGTAACCACTACCCAATAATAATATACCATTATCATCAAGTTGAGTTGGTGCTTGACTTCCTGGCCCACCTGTTCCTAATGCGATAGCTCCATTATTAGATGATGATATATGTAGTGTTCCGGCGTCCAATCCAAAGTTAGATGCTGTAACCGATAAATTTCCACCTTCAAAAATTAACCTATCTCCATCAATATCTCCAACTCTGAACTCACCACTTGAACTCATAAAAATACCATCTCCAGTATTTAAGTCCATTGAGTCTGCTGTTCCACCTAATGCAATTTTTGGAGCTGTTGTAATATCACCAATTACCATTACAGTTCCACCTGCTCCTAATGATGAATTACCTGCCCATAAATCTGTTGAACTCATATTGAGTCCACCAATACTTCCATAAGTTGCTACGATTCCACCTTTTAAGAATGCGTTGTCCGTGTATAATCCAAATCCACTAACTGATTGTCCGTTGATTGTGTCAACAACACCTGATAAATCCCCAAGTCTTGCTTTTAATTCAACATCATAAACACCCGAACCTGTTCTTTCAACAATATCCATATAAGGTGTGGTAGCGTCATTTGGATTTGCATTTAATCTAATGTATCCTGTTCCGATTTTACCCGTTGATACAATTACTTGACCTGGTGTGTATGATTGTGCAGATGAACCAGAGAATCCAATAGAACCTGATATAGTTCCTGATAATGCAGATGTTCCAAGAGCTCTTTCAACAAATAAACTTCCACTAAAATTAGTATTACTTCCAGCATCTTGTCGTTCTGTATTTTCAATTTTCATATATTCGGTTGTAAATCCTGTTGAATTGAATTTCTTCAATAGAATAATTTCACCAACACTAAATCCACTTACATTTGCAACTGACATTGTGGTTTCTGTTGCCGACATACTTACTGAACCTGTTATTGTGGTTGAGTTTGCAATGTGTAATTGACCACCGACTGCATTTACACTTTCTTTTTCAAATACCGTAGTTTTTAATGTACCACGAATTTGTGCTTCATCTACTTCAAGGTATGCTCCGACCGAACCATCTACGAGTGGTCTCATACCTAAGAAGAAACCTTGTTGATTTGAAGCATATCCTTGTGAACTGATTTGTCCAGCTGAGTTTAAAATTAAATTATTTGAAGAAATTGTTGAAGTGGATATAGTCCAACCTGCTATAATGTTTTGGTCATTTGAAAATTCTGCCAATAATGTACCGTCTGATGCTGCTCCAGTTCCGTCAAAAATCTTTAATCCATAATTGTCTGCTCCGGTATCAACTTTACCTATTCGAACTCGTTCTCTTGGTGTTCCTTGTGCATCTGTTATGGTTATTTTTTTATTGTCTGAATCAATATCTAAATTGTCGGTGTCTAAAAGGAATTTTTCAGTTTTAATATCAAGTGTGTTTGCTGTTCCATCAAATGACATATAGTTTTGAGCGTCAAGTGCAATTTCAAATCTAAACACTCCCCCGTTATCTCCAACAATAAATCCTTTTGTAGCTTGGTCAAAATCGGAAAAGTCTGCTTTCCCAATTGATATAAATTTATCTGATGAATCTACTGATGCCGAAATAGTATTTACACCAGTTCCAATGGTCATAAATGAAGTAGTTCCACCTTTTAGTCTAATTTTACCTTCACCCAAAGACATAGATGCTTCGGTTGATGATATTTCTAAGTTGTTTGCGTCTAATTCAAATTTTTCAGATTCTATTTCTACATTTGTTCCGTCAAATTTTATAAATTTATCACTTCCGTCACCTGCATAAAATCTTGGACTACCACTATTATAGTCTAATTGAATACCTTGATTTGCAAAAGTAGAATCATTTAAAGATATTCTTTTGTTTGATGAATCTAATACAATATCTGTTCCGTTGGCAAGTGTTGTAGATGATAATGTCCAACCCCCGATTTTACCACCAGTAAACAATACTTGTGAACCTGTAACTTGTCCAGTTGAACCTGTTATTTGGAATTCGTTAGAATCTGAATTTAAACCATCAGTATTGATATTGAATCCACCGATTTGTCCTGCACTTGCACTTATTGCTCCTTGTGAATTAACTTGGAATCCAGATGAAGATATAAATAAGTTTCCTTTATCAAAATTACTTCCGTTGGCACTACCACTAAAGAAGAAGTTTGGTGTTCCCTCACTTCCGTTAAATAATGATGCCGAACCAATTGTAAATCCACCGATTAAACCGGCAGATGCCGTAATCGTTCCGACAAATGTTGCACCACTTGCAATAAGAATTCCGTCTTTATCCACCATAAAGTTCGGGCCAAACTTGATATAATAGTTGTTTGGTGTTTCTTCCGAAGGTGTAAAATCTATATAATATTCATCTGCTTGTGATTCAAAGCCTGGTGCTTGTGGGTCGGAACCTGGCCCTTGGTCTGTTTTGTATATTGTGGAAGTATTTGCGTCCATTGTGATATTACTACCACTAATCTTTCCTTCAACAATTTGGAAGTTTCCAATATGTCCACCCGACGCACTTACAAAACCACTCATTGTAACATTTCCGTCTACATCAACACTAAAGTTACTTGATGATATTTCTAAATTACCACTTGAACCACTAATGTATGCTCCATTACTATCACCCAAGAAAAAGTTTGATGAACTAATTGCGATTGTTCCACCGGAACCACTAATAAATTGTCCGTCTCTACCGAAAAAGAAACTATCAGTTACAACTTCAAATTGACTTGGATTTGTTCTAAATTTTAAATACCTGTTAAAAGAACTATGAGCGTCTACAATTTCTAAACCAACACCTTCATAAGACTCTGATGCCGTGATTCTTGTTCCGACTGAACCACTAAATATCATAAATCCACCTGTACCACCACTAATGGTGTTGTCGAATCCTTGATAACCTACACTTCGTAGATATGCCGGATTAACTCCATATAATTCTAATGATTGTCCAACTAATAACGAACCGGATAATACTCCGTCAAGTCCGTCTGCAATTACTTGTCTTGGGCCTTGAAAAGTTACTCCGTTTACTTGTGCGGTTGTTTCTGCTATATTGTTATTGGCATCATAAAATTCTACTAAGAAATCATATTTGTCTCCACGACGAACTGGTCTTGGCATAGGTGCCAATACTTTAAAATAACTTGGATTGAAATTTGTTTCACTAAATGGTTCTACTGAAACATCTTGTATAATAAACCTACCAGAATTTAATTCAAACTTTAACCATGCCTTTGGACTACCAGAACCAGCAGTTCTAAATCTACCAATTATATCTGGTATTGAACCCTCATTTGCTGATGAATCTGGAACATCAACTTCTCCCAAAAAGAAATCATCTTCTCCGTTTTGTCCTGTTACTGCCGAACCTGATAAATATATTTTTAATGATGCGTGATTTACACTTGACACTTGATTATTATCGTCTCGTCTTTCCGATACCGATTTAAAATAGTATGAATTAAAACGAACAACATAATCAACTCCTCTTTCTAAATCAAAAGAGTTTCTTGTTCTGAATAATATTTTATCTTCTAAGTTTTCTGTTGAACCACTTATCAAAAGTCCGTCAATTAATTTTTCATTATTGAGTGTTACGAACTCTCCCAAATCTCCGGCAGTAGATGATGAAATCCAACTATTTGCCACAATTGAACCTGTGTGGAAAAATCCAATATTTTCATATCCATTAATGGATGTCGAATCTACTAATATATTTTCCGGTACAACAAATGTATCATATATTTCTTCAAAGTCAGTTGATGTGTGTGAATCTCTTGTATAAATTTTTGCTTTGTAAACATCACCACTAAATGTTCTTAGATTTCCAATTGTTAGTTCGGCAAATGAGCGTTGAAATACTGCATTTTCAGTTTCTGTTTTATATGTATCATAAGTAATCGATACATCACCTGTTTTTAAACTAACTGGTATTTTTTGTGCAGTATCATCAGTTACATAATAAGGTTCTGAAACTTCAAATGTTGTTTCATTAATTACTTTACTAATGGTTGTTGAATAAGTTGTTGGTAAAGTGTACCTTGTGGAAGGATACTTACTCGTATCTACCAAAGTGTGTGGATTTGTTACACTAAGTGTTGCTCCGACTAAATCACTTGTAAGTTTATTTAATGGATTATCTTGTCCTGCTTGTAAAGATACTACATTTCCAACAATAGTATATTTTCTCGAAACATTTTTTTGTGTTTTTTTATTTCTTTTATCTTTTTGAACATTTCTTTTGGAAGAAGGTTTTGAAGACTCGATTTGAATACTTTTTCCTATGTTGTCGTCTCTTATTGCCGCCATTATACTTCGAATCCTTCTACTTCTTCAACAACACTAACATCAACATCTAAGTTGACTGTTCCTGTGATTGTTTCGGTTGATTGAGCTTCAGATTGAACTGAATCTATTTGTCCCCTTACTATTTCGGTTCCCGATACTGTTGGTTGACCATAAAATAAAATTGGTCTTGTATTTAATTTATCGGTATTGATAAAAAAGTTTTTTGTATATCTAAGATTATATGTGTTTATAAAATCATTTGGAACATTTGTTTTTGTTGGGTCTAATTCTCCCAAAATAACTAATGTTGCTGGCCCAGGTTCAGTTTCACTATATGCTTCAATGGAAATTCTTCTTGCTCTGCCTTCTAAATATTCATCAACTGGTGAAGTGAATATTACATTTCCAGCAGAATCTAAAATTTCAAGTTTTAATTCAACATTAACTTTTAATAAATCAGAACCTTCAATTAAAAAAGAACTATTACCTAATGTAAGTTCTTCTGGAAAGTCCGATACATTAAAATATTTATTATCCGTTGTGTCTATTAAAACATCAAAGTTTTGTAAACCTTGGTATTGATTTTTACCTTTTCTTAATATGTTTTGAAATACTGGCATAGATTTTTTCCTCAACTATAAATATTAAAATTTAAAATTTATCTATTTATTTATGTATATAAAGTGTGTATAATATGAGTAAAAAGAAAAGATATAATTTTACATTAGATATGGATTTAATGATGTGGTTTAAACACTATTGTAAAGAGAATAGGATTACTGCGAGTGCAGAAATCAATAATCAAATCTTCAAGTTGTATAAACAAAATGTGTTTACACAACCAAGAAATGTTTTACCTACTAAATCTAACTGATGAACTTCCGTCTACTTTTTTGATTTCCAATAAAGTATCTACAAAGTCTCTCATTGTTTCAATGTGAGATACCACAAATGTAAATTGGAATTGAGATTTTAGATATTGGAATAGTTGTGCAACTGAGTTCAGATTATCTGAATCCATTGTTCCCCAACCTTCGTCGATTGCCAAGAAATTACTTTGTGGTAAATTACTTACATTCATCAATCCAATACGAATAGCTAATGAACTGATAAATCTTTCCATACCACTTGATAATTCTAATGACCATATTCTATCATCATCATACACAATATGAGTATCAATATCTTTTCCATTCATTGAGAACACAATACTAAAATCAACTATTTGTGCCAAGATATCATTTACTGCTCCTTCAACCGTAGGTAATGATTTACTGATTAAATCATAAGGAACTCCGTCTCGTTGAACTGCGTTTAATAGATATTGATATGCTTGATAATCTCCCTCTAATTGTTCTACCTTGTCAATGTTTTCATTGATTTGATTTTCTTTGGTTTTCAAGACCTGTATATTTCCGTGTAGAGTGGTCATTGTTCCGTTGACATCATTTAACTTGTCTTCTTTCAAATATATTTCAGATTTCAAGTCTTGTATTTTTAAGTCAATCGATTGGTTGAAGACAACATCTTGTTCTTGCGAACGATATTTGTCCATTTCCCCTACAATAGAATTGATTTGATTCTGTATGTTTTGTTCTCGTTCGTTGAGATATTGTAGGTTAGATGTCAATTGGGATAGTCTTGTTTCACCTTCAACCAATGACTGACCTAATTCGTCTAAGTCTTTTTTGTATGCACGAACTTTAAACATTGTTTGTATTTTGTCGTCCATACGAGATTTTTTTGTTAAATATTTTGTTGCTAATTCTTTGTCTTTTTCCAAGTGTTTCTTGGTTTCAATCGCATCTAATGTAAATGGATTGTTCATACAATGTTCACAATTTTCATCATAAGTTAGATTACCGAGTTTTTCAATTTTATCTAATTTGATTTTAACATCTTGTTTTAGTTTGTCAATTTCAATTTGGAATAAATCTCTTTCTTCTTCAAGTTTTTCTAATTGTGCATATTTTTCTTGAACATTATCATTTTCATATGTTTGTTTTTTACTTTTAATATCTTGTATTACTCGTTCACACTCATATTGTTCTGATACAACTTCGTTTATTTCTCGTGTTACTTCTTTATGTCGTAGTTGTGTTTTTTCTCTTTCTTCTTCCAATGTATCAATATCTCTAATGGTTTGGTCTACCGGACGAAGATTTTTAGTTTCTTGTTCTACATTTTCTTGTAAAGATTTTATTTCATTTTTTATATTTTCTTCTTGACTTTTTAATGTTTTTTGTTTAGATTCTAATATGATTAATTCGTTGGTGATTTGTGCCAATTCTGAATCATAATCAGCTTTCTTAAAATCAGTCAATAATGCATTTACATCTTTGATGTTTTCTGATGCTTGTGTCCACAATCTATCAAATATCTTTAATCCCATAAATTGTGATAACAATTCTTTTCTTTCTTTTTGTGTTTTATTGATAAACACCGTAGAATCATTTTGACTTGACATTGAAGTTAAAATAAAGTCTTCAAAATCTCCAATAACTTTTCTAATGTTTAATTGTGTGGTTCTTCTTTGGTCTCCGTTTAGACTTGTGGTTTCTCCGTTTTCATCAACCATCCAGAAATCAATATCAACCTTTACATGCCTTGAACTTAGATTTCTTTTACCTTTCTTTTCAATAAAGTAATCTACTCCGTCAATCTCAAAGTTTAATTTACAATGTAGATTGTTTTTAGATTTGTTGATAATGTCGTTAGCACGAACTGCTCTCGTAGATACATCAAATAAACAAAATGCTAATGCGTCTAATAGTGCTGATTTACCTGATGCGTTTGGTGCAAATAATCCAATAATACCATTGAGTTGTGTAAAGTCCACAACATTATCTTCTCCGTAACTAAACATATTTGAAAATTCAAACTTCTTTAACTTCCAATTAATGTTTCGTAATATATCTTCCGCTGATATTTCTTGATTAAGTTCTTCCAATATACTTTTGATTTTGACTAAGGTGTCTTCATCTACGGCATAATTGTTATTTAGATAATCTTCAATTAATTTGTATTGGTAATCAACATTATTAACATCACCGATATTGATTTTGTTATCACGAACTTTTTCTTTGTTTAGTCCGTCAACTCTTGTCACAACTGATTCTTGTATATTGGCTAACTTTTGTAGTTTAGTCAATACTCGTTTTAATTGTGCTGGTTTGGTATTACTTACTCTAATACGAACTCTTGGTTTTTTAGGTAAGTCTGGTAATTCGGGTAATTTTCCGTCGTTGATTTCTATTGTGTAGTATCCG
>Ga0208644_1003301_pt1 | contig 12583 bp, 20 predicted proteins | sample VirMetDEL_Nov_18_FD_184517 | JGI IMG/M metagenome (GOLD analysis project Ga0208644, IMG submission 184517) | Aqueous microbial communities from the Delaware River and Bay under freshwater to marine salinity gradient to study organic matter... | ecosystem: Environmental > Aquatic > Marine >... | reverse complement strand
TTCAGGCTCGATTTCGTCTTTAACCTACACCAGCGATTCCAGAAATCCCAACACCTCGGATAATAGCTATACAGTCCCAACATTGTGGATAGATACAAGCTCGGATACCGGCTATTTGCTAACCGATGTAACAGCTTCAATCGCTACATGGATCAAACTATCAAACAACCAATTAGGAGACGCTCAGGACAGTGTTAAATCTATTGCCACCTCAACTGCCCCTCCTCCTACTGAGGTTAACGGAGATCGCTACATACTGGATAGTTCGGGTGCCCCTAATGCCGCTTGGGATGGAGCTTTACAGGGCGACATTGTCGAATATGACGGAGCTACTTGGGTAGCCTTTACCCCGACAGAAGGAACCTTTTGCGAAGTTGAGGATGAGGATACCGTTTACATCTTTATCACTTCATGGGTAAAGCTATTTCAATATACCGGAGCGAGTTTTTCCACAGATGCCGGCAGCGCAACACCTTCAAGCGGTGGTGTGCTTGGTATTGTCGGTACAGCAGCGCAAGGCATTTTAACAGCCGGCACCGGCAATAATGTAATTGTTACAGCCAATGACGCAACTACAGCTCAAAAAGGTGTGATAGAAACCGCAACCAATGCCGAAGCAATCGCTGTAACAGCTACTAATAAAGCTTTAGTTCCCGGTAACGTAAGTTCACTACTAGCAGAGCCTCCTGCCATTGGTGGAACAACACCTTCTAGTGGCGCATTTACCGATTTAAGCGCAACAGGAGCTTTTAAGCTTTATGATACGGACGATTCACACACCGTAAATTTCGTATGGAATGAAAACGACAGTGCCAACCGGACTATTAATTATACAGTCAATGGCGCAGACAGAACTTTTGCTCTACATGGAAATTTAACTGTTGAAGCAGCTTCTTTGCTCAACCAAGATCTTACTACTGACGCTAACCCAAGTTTTGCAGGGCTTACACTTACCGGCACTCCATTAAATGTTGCCAGCGGTGGAAGCGGAAGAGCTTCTCATACAGCCTATGCGGTTCTTTGCGGTGGAACCACAGGCACAGGCGCACAGCAGTCTATCGCAAGTGTCGGAACAGCTAATCAGGTGCTAACGTCAAATGGCGCAGGAGCTTTGCCAACATTTCAGACAATACCGGCAGCTACGGATGTTTACGATAATACTTTTAGAATTCTTGATGATGCCGACAACACAAAAGAAATTGCCTTTGAAGCTTCAGGGATTACAACTGGCACTACTCGGACAATTACAGCTCCGGATCGAGACTTAGATCTTGCAGAGCCGACATTTGATACTGTAATCGTTAATAATGGGATAACTAATGAGCCAATGCGCTTAGTTCCCGGTCACGTTGAAAACCTGTCTATGACCCTATCCGGCGGTGTTATAACAATTCAAGGCGGTGACGGTAACGCTTTATCGGCAACAAATCCGGCATATGTCTGTACGCTATCAAATGTAACAACAGGAAAGCCTGTTTTGCATACTCTTACAAGCAATCAAACGCTTACAGATAGCGACATGGACGATAATTTATTCGGATTCGATACAGGAAACGCTATTGATGAGGATGTAACATTTACAATCTATTTAGCAGCAAATAATAGTGATGCCAGTCCTTTATTTTTTGTTGGAAGAGAGCCACAACTGAGCGTTTTACCGGCAGCAGCAGATATTGGAGCAAGCGATGATAAAGTAGCAGATAATCGCAAAAGCGTTTTTTGCTTTTCAACGCTAACAGAGGCCAATTATGCTGGAAATGCCTGCGTAAGAGTTGCTTCCTTTAACGCTCAAATGAGTGCAAGCGATGCCTGGACGTTTACAACACTGTCAAAAGGCATAGATGGCATTTTAACAAAAACTCCAAAGAAAAAATTAGAATGGGAATTTGTTTCTTATGGGTCAGGAACAGGGGCTACTATTGAATTTGATCTACCGGCAGAGTATGACGAGTTTTATTTTAAATTAAATTCAATCAAACCTGTCACAAACAATGTAGCTTTGTACTTTCGAGGTTCTATTAATGGAGGTTCTACTGACGTTACAGGTTATGGCGGTTATGGATATACCGCTAATACTACTGGTGGCTTAGCACCGTCAGGAACAACTAATACCTCAACACCTTGGCTAGCAGTCTTGGTAGGCAATTCTTACAATGGTGTTCAAGGCGAAGTTTATTTAGTTAACTGTAATAATAATTCTGCAAGATTTAATCTAAAAGGGCATACACAATGCGCTAATCAAAGCGGCTTTGGATATCAAGGTTTGTGTTCGATGACTTGGATTGCAAAAACATCAAATGATTATAACTGGATCAAATTTTATTGGAGTTCAGGAAATTTTGCCGATGGAAGTATAGAACTTTACGGACGCAGGATAATCGAGGAATAAAATTATGTATAGAATTGTCAACGGAAAAAAAATTGAGATGACTCCAAGACAAATTGCTGACCATCTATCACTGCAAGAAGAGTCTCGAAAAGAACATGCTGAGATACAAGCAAAAGAAAAACAAGCTCAATTAGACAAAATAAAAAAAATGCAATCTGCCGGCCTAAGCGATATAGCAATTATAGAAGTCCTGCCTTATGCCAAAGAACACCTAAACGACCCAAAATATCTTAAAGAAAAAGAGCAGGAATGCTTGCAAAAACAAGAATTAGAAGCCAAAGAAAAAGAGCTACAAAAAGCCAAAAAAACCCAAGAGCTTCAAGAAAAAATCCATATACTCAAAAAAAAGGGCTTTGACAAAGAAACTATAGAAATTATTTTGCCAGAAACTAAGCCTTTATTTAAAGTTAATGCAGCACCTAAAAAAAGAGTCGGAAAAATCAAATAGTGAAAGAAATGACATATCTTACCATTTTATCTATCCTGGCAGGAGCAGCTATTTTGACTGTTACAGCCAATAAGGTTTTTAAACTCGAAGATGACAATGAGCTTGAAGAGCTTGTAGAAGAAATAATTGAAAAAAAAACCGGCATGGATGTAGATTTGACCCCCGGCAGTAAAGAATGAACCTCTTTTGTCGATAAAAACAAAATGTTTTTATTTGATAATTTTTCGTAGATAGCTTAGAGATCTTCCCGACTTTTCGGAGTCGGGTTTTTTTATTTCATTTAAAAATCACAAAATACCCCAGCCAAGGCAAAAAAAAACCCTCTCCAGGAAGAGAGGGAAAAACAAAATGAAACAAATGTGCATGAGACTTTTTTTTACTTTTTTTTTGTTTTTTCTTCCATCACTTTAAGCAATTTTATCATTTCCTCAATCAGGGCTCGAAACTCTAAGGGATCTTTAACATAAAGGTTCATTGCTTGCCGATACTGGAATTTTAGCATTAGTTTGTAGCCATCCCACCGGCCAACTTTAGCGGATTGTATGGAGTCTAACTCCTCTAGATGAAAATTATAGTCCATACAACCCCCCTTTAGTCGGATTTAGCCGGATTTAGCCGGATGATTGCTCATAGGCAAAAACTTTCAGGCTCTTTTCAAAATCTTCTTGCCTTTTGGCGATACCATTCAAAAGCTCATTCTCGCTCTTTCCGGACTTTTTTAACAAATGGCAAATAAATTTTTTGAAGTGTGGTGTGTTTTTTTGGCTATGGTAGTACTCCGAAGCTTCCAAACTTAACTCAACTTCTTTAGGTTTTGTTTGGACAGTCTGGACAGGTTGAACCGGCTCTTGTTGAATTGCCCCTTGCAAATCTGCGTCTACATCGTCATCTGTTACAATACCTAGCAAAGACGATAGCGCATAGCGTCTGTAATAGGTGATTTTTGCGCCAAGGCTTTTCTCATCATTCGTTTGCTCAATCAGCATAGAAGAGCGCAACCATTGGCCGGAATTATGAAAAACGGTAGTAACTAACAACCTCCTTTGATTTTCTTGCGTCTGTATCCCATGAGATACGCAAAGGCCGTTTTCAGATAAAGGCTTTCTGATTTGTGTCATAATGGTAGCAAGATCTGCATACTTGTATTTGATGTTATAGCCTGATTTAGCCCTGATATTAACTTCTTTGTCTTTTTCAATAGTGCCAACTTGCCCCTGAAACTTTGAAAGGGCAGTAGCAATTTCGTTAATGTTCTCTGAAAATTCGTTCATTTTGTTTACCTTGTTTTAGTTTTTAGTCCTTAGACTGATTTTCTCGCTTTCAATGACCTCTACCCCTGCAATATTGCGTATTCCTCGCTTTATTGCGCCCTCGATTGCTTTTTTATCGACTGTTAGATATTCAGCAGGGATAGAGCTAGGGTCCGAGATTTTAAAATCAAAGGTCGTGTCTATGCTTAAATTGCCTTCATCGGATTCGAGCTTTGAAAAATCGTCCGAGTTTTTCCTGTAGTCGGACAGCTTTTTGACAAGGGAACCCTCTATTGATTCGAGCTTGTCGGTGTAGCCATCGACTAGCTTCTTTAATGCCTTTTGAAAATCAATGTGAGGCCGTACAATTTCCTTTCTAAGCTCTTCTAATCGCTTGCCAAGTTTTCTGGACTGGCAAGCCATTTCCAAGGCTGTTTTTGCTGCATTTCTGTTAGCTACCGCAAAATTTTCAGCAGTAGCCTCGATATGGTTTACATTCTTTTCAAGTTTCAAAAGATCATCGTTTTCTCTATCAGATATTTCAAATGTTGGCCTGGTATTGTCCGGTTGTTGCGCTAATGCCATATAGTCAATCATAGTTTTACCCCTATGTAATCGTGGGCGTTTTCAAGTATCCATTCCTTGCGACAAGCCATCGTGCAAAAAATTAAATTTTTATCTAGCCCACATTCAAAAAATTTGTTATCAGAATCAAATAACTCCTTGCAATGCGAACATTCGAGCCAGCGATAATCATAATTATAATAGCTGTCATAGAATGAATCGCTCATAGGCGTAATCTCATAGTTTTTTTTCATCTATAGCTTCCTTTAGGCTCTCATCTTTTTGAGAGCCTTTTTTGTATCCGGATTGAGTCTCGTAAATACGAATTTGCTCTAAGAGATTTTGATAATCACGAGCAGCTAAAGAAGAGTGTTTAATATCTAATGGATAAACCTTGATTGCTTCTTTGAGCAGTCTGGCTGCCAGTTTCCAGTTGCAATCTTTTGACGCTTGCCAAGCGGCATTGCGAAAGTCTGAGCATGTCTTCATTTTTGTACCCCTAAAATGCTGACTGTAAGTTGCGTAAAGTTCAAAGCTTTTTCAAGCAAAGAAAGAGAACTATACTAAATCGGTGTTTTTATCACAACGAAAAAGTTAAGTTCTTCGCTAGCAGAAAAAAAAAAGCAGACTTTTACAAAGGCCATATTTTGAATTTAAAATTAGACTGTTAGGAGATAAAAAAAAAGGCCATGCGATGAAACATGGCCAAAAAAAACAAAGGTTTGAATCTATTATTTTAACGGAGAAAAGTATTGATGTACGGAAAGGAGATTTTTAAACAATTCAAGATCTTTTTCAGACCTCGAAGTGTAATCAAATATTTTAGCGGAGCTACCCGATTTGTTCAATTGCAACACGAAAGAATTTTTATAGTCTATACTGTTAGCATCCATCAAATGCCGATAAGCTGCCAGCTGCAAAGGCCATGTTTTTGATTCTGTCTGAGGGGTTTTGATATCGATTAGAGATGGCTTTTCATCTCCTTTTAGATAGGCCAGCATATCCATTTGGCCGGTGATTCTTAAGTCGTCACAGAATAGTCTTTTTTCTAAAAACTCAACTCGCTCTACTGTTAGATCAAACCACTCAATAAAAGAATCTACATAAGGCTTGCAATCGAGATCTATCTCAACAAAAAGCTCATTTTTAGCGTATAGCTCGCAAAAATTATGGCAGCGAGTGCCTCGCTCTGCTGCATTGGCTAAAACGCTAAGGTCTATTTTGTCTAATCCTGAAAATTTAGACAGCACTTCGGTAACTCTGTAATAGTCTTTAAATTCATCATCTGACATCTGAAAATCCTTTTTTTGGCTAGGAGAGTACTAGCGCAGCTTTTTAAATGCAATCTTTTTGTTGCGTTTAACAATGAGTTCAATTAGAGTTTTTGCAAAACAGGAGTTTTTAAATGGAAATTAAGGATTGGATAGAGCTTAACGGCTATAAAAAGTGCGCCATTGCTAGAATTTTAGGCATTGATAAAGTTACGTTATGGTCTCTATGTACTAAAAGACGCTGGCCAAGGCCTAAATTAGCAAAAAAAATCGAAGAGCTTACAAACGGACAAGTGACAAATAAAGACTTAACGAATTTTGTGCCACTCGCTCAACGGTCACGCCAAAGTCTTTCTTGAAGTTCGTCTGCTTTTTTGGCATGGTCTTTTGCGTCATTTACGCAGTCAACGCCATCCCAAAAATGATCGCAAGCATTTACAGCAAATTGAGCAATGACGGTAACTATCGCTGTTATTGCTCTTTCTTTTTTTCCACTGGCAAGCATTGTTGCAAAAGCTGCTGCAATAGCGTTCTTGCAAACTTCTCTCGCATGGACATTAAGTATTTTATTAAAATGTTCATCGGCTTCTTCGAGAAGTCTCATTGATTTTCGAGTTTCTAATTCGCATTGAGCAAAAATTTCGTTTCTTTCGCTGACGCTTAGGCTAGCATGAAGAGAAAAACAGATCAAAAGAAAAAAACAAATTAACTTTTTCATTATATCCCCATGTAGTCAAAAATGCTATTGATGAATAGGACTGTTAAAAAAAGCAGACCTGTTTTTTTATAGGTAGAAGGATTGTCTCCCTCATCCATTAAAACCCGATATATAAAATAAAGAATTGATGTTATAAAAGCTTGTCTCATAAGATGAATCCAAATTTAAAATAAAAGATTTTAACATGTATGGATGTTTTAGGAACATGGAAATTTACTCAAAAATTAAAAACGATAATGCAAAAGTAGTTAAAACAGATCCTCTTAAGGAAGAAGGTGGATGGCTTAATGTAGAAGATCAGGGATACTATTTGCTGGGATTATACGAGCCTTTACTTGGCGGTACACTTAGGGTAAAAAAAGCCAACGATGAAAACTTAACAGAAGCAATTTACCTGATTGAAATTTTTTATGAAGGCGATTGTCTCTTGTTGGAATTTTACGATACTTATGAAGACTGCCTGGACAGCCTGCTAAAATATATCAAAAAAAAATGAGTACTGTAAAAGCAAAATAGAAAGGCAAGAAACAACTTGAGGGTAGATTAAATTATGGCCAAGAAAGATCCAAGACTAGAAAGAGCAGGTGTATCTGCTTATAACAAACCAAAGCGCACGCCGGGACACAAGACCAAGTCACACGTAGTAGTTGCTAAAGAAGGCGATAAGATAAAAACGATTAGGTTCGGGCAACAAGGTGTTACAGGAGACAAACAACCTACAAAGCGTCAAGCTGCCTTTAAAGCACGACACGCCAAGAACATTGCAAAAGGTAAGATGTCGGCTGCTTACTGGGCAGATAAGGTCAAATGGTAATCTTTTTTATAAGCAATAGCGATTAATAGGCAAAAAGACTAACTTAAATTTAAGTTTGCTTTTTGAAGCCTTAAGTGCCTCACTTGGGGCTTTTTTCTTCGTACAAACTGTCTCTATGTCCAACTTCTACACAAAGCACAAGCAAGTGACTAGCTTCTATTCTGTAAATGATTCTGCAAGAGCCTATTTTTATGCGATAATGCACGATTCCGTAGCCTCTCATTTTTCGATAGCCTAATGGCCTAGCCTCATCTGCTAAATAAGAAATAGCTCTAATAAGCTTTTTGCGCTCTTCAGGATGAATCTTTTTTAGTTTATTTTTAGCTGTATAGGTTAAACAAAGATCCATTATGCCATTAACTCTTCTTGGACTTCATCAAATGCGAAAATCTCTTCTTGGCCTTGATCGACCTTTTGAGCAATGTAGACGCTATCCTCTTCAAGCATCTGTTCTTCAATCCAATCATCTTCAAGGCGCAAAATTGTATTTATGATTGCGTCTTTAGCCAGTTCCTCGAAAGCAACATTTAATTTTTTAGCAGCAAGTTTTAAATAGTGAAGCTCACTAGCTGGGAAGTCTTTGATTTTAAGTTCTATAGTTTTCATTATAGCCTCCAAAATTTGGAAAAAGTATAGCAAAAAACGGTATTAAAGGAAAGGCTTTGACAATCAAAGCCCCTCTTTATTCCCTATAACAGCGATTTCGGGGAAATTAATCTTTACCGGTCTTTTAATGCTGAGCTTTTTATGGTAGTATTTTGAGATCCATAAACATAACCTACCAAATGTTTATTAAATATGAGTTCCGAATCACGCTCTGTAATCGGGGTTGTGATGACTGTTGGCAATCTATGGTCATATCTGTGCACTAGAATCTCGGTTAATGTATCTAATGCCCATTCATTAGTGCCATGAACACCAAGCTTATTAAGAATTAAAAAATCCGCATTTTTGTTACAATTTAAAAGCCATTGATAATTCTTGTTCATTTCTTGTTTTAATTCTGATAACAATGTATTAACTACTTTAAATTCCACACCTTGACGCTTTTCTTTTGACAGATAGTTCAACAAGGCAGCACAAAAATAAGACTTTCCTCCAAATTGAGGTGCTACAAAAACTAAAAACTCTTTTTGTTTCCTTTCTTTTGAATCCAATAGCCATTTTTTCACCAAGCTAATGTAAGAAGAAAATCTCCAAGCTTCAAGGCTTGGATTAGAATGCCTAGTGTTTAATTTAAACTTAGCAACATAATCCAATTCAGGGGGTGACTCTAATTTTTCGATATAAATTTTGTTAGCAATCTCTTTAGAATTTTGCACTTCATGGTCAAAGCAGGAAAAGCAGCTAAACATAAAATCTTTACCTTCGGGGAAAAGATACCCCATCTGTCCTCCGCAACGCTTGCAATTGCCTTCTCTCAAAATCACGGTTCTAGCTCCGCTTTCGTCTCTGCTTCCCTCGACTCCTAAAAAATCAACCTCAGTTAATCGACCGTTTAGGCTCTGATATGCGATTTTAATTTTTGCTGCCCTTTCCTCATTACTTGCAAAGATAGCTTCGCTTGTCTTTTCTTGTGCTTTTTTTAAGGTTAGCATCTTTAGCCTTTTGCTTTACTTGGTTAATAATTATTCTTTTAAAGTAAGATACAAAGTCAAATACTTTTTTTTGTCTCACTTGCTCAATACAGTAATCGACTTGCTCTGTTGTAGCTTCGGGCATTTCTTGCGCCATGATTGCGTAAATTTGAGCATAGGTATAAATAACGTCTTCATATTGCATTGAAATCACAACTTTTTGCTGCAATTTGTCATTTTCATCTGAATCCATGTTTTAAAATCCTCCAGAAAGGCCAGAAACGGCTCAAATTTCGATTATTTTTCATTTAAGCAACATTGGATTGATTCCTTGCTTTCGCATGAAATTAGAGGCGTTATAATCGTTTCCTAGAAAAGCGTCCCGAAACCTTGAAGCTAGCTCATAATCATACCGATTCAGGAAGAAGTGGACAGACTCTCTAAAATTATTATCCTCGAAGCTAAATTCCCTTTTTGCATCGCTAGCCTGAAAAATCAGTTGTTTGAACTCAATTTTAGGAATGAATGTATTGTAAGAGCTTTCAATCTTTTTCAATCCAGCAAAGAAGTCCTTGCACTTCTCATAAAGAGAATTGGCTCTTTTATTCGCTTTGCTTGAGAATTGTTTAGCCAAGACGGCCAAGACGTACTTAGTGGGATTAGAGACTTTGACGGCATTGACTAGCTGCTCAATTGCGTAATCAATTTCAGCTTTTGAGGCTTTTGGATACTTTGACTTGCAAATAGCCTTGATTGATTCAAGGTCAAAATTCTTTTCTTTTTGACTTGCTTTTTCTGCATCGGCCTTGGCCGATACAAAACATGTATTAGTTTTAGTATCTGGTTTAGTATCTGGTATAGGTGGTGTGGGTGAGCAGTTTCGATTGTGTGTTTCCACAATATCAGAATTGTTGTTACGCAATTTAATAAACTTTTCTTCATTAGCAAAAGCATACCATAAGGTTCTGTCATATTTAACTTTGTTAAAGTTACCTTTAATCAAAACTGGTTCAAATTTTTTGGTTTTTTCGAATCTAGATTTCCCCTTGCAAAGCCTTTCAATGATTGTCACTACCTGATCTTTTGACCAATAAGGAAAATGAGCTGCTATGTTATCAATTGTGTCGTAAGTCCACCACTTCCCATTACGGAAGTTTTGCTTTTTCCCATTTTTTTTTCGCATATTAACACCTATCCAATGCTGAAAATGGTGTATCATTATAGCCTCTTGAATTCCGTATTCGGCAGCAAGGTATACATCAAATGAGTGGTGTTCTGAACTAAGCAAGATCGGAGCCTCCAGTTAATTGTTAATAGTGGAGACCCTGAAAGGAATTAGATTAAAATAATCTTTAGAACTTAACTAAAATCTAGGCTTATGCTAAAGTTTAGTTAGTTATTTGCCCTTTCAGGGTCTTTTGTTTGAATGAGCGGCTTGTTTTTCAGGACTAAACCGCTCATTTTTTTTTGTCTTTTTTTAAAGACTTTCAAGACAAAATAGCCTCTTCAATCTTTTTTGGCGACTGCTTTTTCAACTGCTTCATAGCCCAAGATCTTTAAGAATTGCAGATCTTTAGGCGTTAAACTCGCAGAATCTCGCCATTCGCAAACCAAGCTGCTAATTGTGCAAGCTGGTTTGTAGTCTACTCTCCCGAAGCGAGTTGTTTTATAAACGTATATTTTCATAATAACCTTTTGTTTAAACCGATAGCCTAGCCCTTGATTGCTCAAGAGCTAGGATAAAGTTTAAGCGCAAAATACATGTAACTCATTATCATGCCAAAAATGTACGCAGTCGGTTAATAAATCTTTTCCCATAGCTCTGAAATCAATGTGATAATAAATAAAATCATCAACTTTTTGGCCTGTGTTCTCATAATATTCTAAAGCGTAGTCTGTTTCACTTTCGTATGATCCTAAATAATAATCTTTAAAATGCTCAATTGTTGCCGATATAGAATCGTTTGATAGCTCGTCATGTAAAAGAGTAATAATTTCTCCGTGTTCCTCAATTGCCTCGGCTAAGTCAGCAATAGAGCGAAAATCTTGATATTCATGAATTGTTATTTCTCCGAAGCCCTGATAATCGTGAATAGCCCACTCTTCGCCATCTTCGGGAGATTCTTTAAGCATAGCTTCTACTTCTTCTTTAATATGGTCTTCGCCTAGTGTTGCGTTAATCCATCGGCCGTGAAGAATACCGTTATTGTAAGCCCTCAAGCAAGCTACATAGATTTGAATGCCCATTTGTTTCACCTTTGTTTTTTGTTTTGTTTGTTACTATGCCGATAGCTTAGCAAAGCATTGAGTTTAACGCAATAAGACTAATTATTTTAATTCATTTCTTTTTCTTTTAGTAATTCTAGCTAGATATAATAAAGTGTAGTTTACAATAAGAAATACTTTAATTGTTCTTTGTTGAAAGTTCTTGCATTGAATTTAACGCAATGTTATTGTTGTCTACAAATATATCAAAAAAAAGTGAAAACTGCGTTCTTGCAAGACCCCTACAAAGTATAAAAATCATCCATAATTTTGATTGTTTGCCCTCCTTGATTGGAGGGTTTTTTTTTGTAAAAAAACTTTACATTCAAAAAAAAGATCGCTAACTTGTACCTTACGAAAAACTTAAAGGAAAGTTTTTAAAATGGAAGTCAAAAATAAGCTTTTTGAAAGTGAAGAAATCGCTTGCCCTGAAGAAAATATACCAAAGCTCACGAAAACAGAGCGAATTGAGTTTCTGGAAGCAGAATTTCAAGAAATAAAAAAGGACTTTGAACTTTTATACGTCTCACATCAGGATCTTTTAAAAAGTGTAATAAACAAAAAAAGAGAGCAAAAAGAGAACAAACTGTTTGAAATTGGCGTCATGCTTCTCTTGGGCTTCTTTTCCGCTTCTGTGTTCTTTATTCTAATTTACGGGTCTGTCTTGTGCTAAAAATAACTTACTTCAAAAGAAATTCCGATAAAGAAAGCAATATAAAGGCTTTTGTAGGCTTTCATATCGAAAGCATAGACTTGTACTTGAGTAAATGCACTGTAGTACAGACAAAATCGGGTGCTTCTTTTGTGTCTTTTCCGTCCGAGAGAGTCGAGAATAAACAGACAGGCGAAAGAGAATATAAAAATTACTTTTGGTTCGGAAAAAAGTTTAGAGACTCTTTCCAAGAAAAAGCAATGCAGCTTGTTAAAGAAGAATTTAAGAAGACTCCAGAGCCTGCGCCAGAGTCAAAGCCAGAATCGCAAGCTACTTTAAGCGACAGCCCTCTTTTTGATGATCTGCCATTTTGACAATGAAAAAACTACGACATAAGTTTAATGCCAAGGCTGTTACTAAAAACTTTATTCGCTATGACTCTAAGCTCGAAGCAAAGCTTGCGACCAAGCTAGACTTTATGAAGCGTGAAGGCGAGGTTTTATTTTACTTGCGACAAGTGCCGTTTGATCTGCCGGGGGGTGTGAAGTATCGCTGCGACTTTCAAGTGTTTTACAGCAATGGTGAAGTTGAATTCATTGACGCAAAGGGCATAGAGACAGAAGTTTTTAAGATTA
>Ga0208644_1003298_pt1 | contig 12595 bp, 4 predicted proteins | sample VirMetDEL_Nov_18_FD_184517 | JGI IMG/M metagenome (GOLD analysis project Ga0208644, IMG submission 184517) | Aqueous microbial communities from the Delaware River and Bay under freshwater to marine salinity gradient to study organic matter... | ecosystem: Environmental > Aquatic > Marine >... | reverse complement strand
AACAGTATCCGATGTCTCAGCTTCAACAGTATGCCGGTTTGTTTAGCGGGTTACCTAGCCCGGGGTATACTCAGGTACAGACATCGTATTCACAACCTTCTTCGTTTGCGGGTCAGCTTCTGGGAACGGCGGGTAGTTTGGGTTCGGCTTACATGCTTAGTAACGCGGCATCGGCAAAAGGCGGCGAGGTAAAGAAATACAATGTAGGGGGTCCGGTTGCGTTTGCTATGGGTGGGGATGCAGATGATACGCCTAAACCCTATACAGTCCCTCAGTCGCCAACAGGTTTGGCAATGGCTTATGGTGATAAACAACGTTTGGGTAAGGCAGTTGAAGAAGGTATTGTTGACCAGACTTCCGGTTTGATGGCCGCTATGGTGCTGGACAAGATGAAAAACCCGGCTCCACAGGCCCCCCAAGGTACTGTTAAAGACCAGATATTCGGTCAAGGATTAGCCGGAGCTTCGATACCAGATACGATGTTCACCGCTGCTGACGGTGGGATTGTGGGGTACGCAATGGGGGATTCGGTAGTAGAGTCTACTTTAAACAGAATTACACGAGATATAGATAGGTTTACAAAAAATTACCCGTATGGGAGAGGCACTACAACTCCTCAGTATTTGAAAGAGTTGAGAGATAGATATGCCCGGGGTGAAATAGGTGCTGCGGACGTACAACTCGCACTAAATAAGCCTTTTGAAACCGGAGAATCTCCTTTATTAGCCATCCCTAGATATTTTGCTAATCGTTCAATGACTCCAAGCGAACTACGCGAACTACGCAGAAGAAAAAATAAGGATAGGGTGCAAGAGATAGGTTCGGTAGACGAAGAATCTATACCATCTGCAAGTGTTAGAGATGAAGAACTTGATATGGAGTTAACTACCCCCCCGTTACCCGATGTTGCGCCGACAAGTGCACAGACTGAACCTACTCCGGGGTTACCTACTCCCCCGAGTTTTGGAGTTTACTCACCTTCGGAAATAGAACGCGCTAAAGAACTTGAAGCTCCAAGTATGAGCGTTCCAACGGTTAGAGACCCTAAAGATATACTTAAACAGTTAGAGGAGCTGGCTCCATATGACACGACGGCACGTGACGCTTTGATTGCGTCGATGAATTCTAAAACCGACCCAAATAAGGAATTTTTGAAAGCTCTTGTACCCGGTTTTGCTCGTATGGCCGAAGCAGCATCTGAGGGGAGGGATTTTGTAGGTTCGTTAACTGCCGGAGCTGCAAAGACTGCTGAAGAATCGGCTAGATTGGCTGCTGAAGGGGAGGAAAAGAAACGTAAAAACTTATTTGACCAGTTTAATATAGAGCAAGCGGAGAACGCCAGAAGATCAGATTTGCGGCGAGAAGCTCTTTCGGCTGAAGGTAGAGAGCAAGATGCGGCACGGGAGTTAGAACGCTTTAACGCAGAACAAAAAGCGGCGACAACGAGATTTAATATAGAACAGGCGGCGGACGCAGACAGATTTAACGCGGAGCAGCGTAATGCCTACTATAGAGATTTAAACAGCGAAAATAACGCAAATTATAGGCAGGAAAGACAAATTATCGCTACCAGCAGCGAAAATAAAGCTGATCGAGAAGCACGAATAGCTGAACTCGACAAAAGGCATGAGAATGACAAAGCCCTCCTTGAACTCAGTGCCGATATAGACCGCGCTGCTAATTTGGATCAGGATAACAGAGAGTATGTTAGGGAGTTGCTGGCTAAGGATAATATATATGGGATTATGCTCCAAGACATAATGCTAAACGAAGACATACCCACAAAGGATAAAGGCCTAAAAATCAGGGAGGTGATAGACGCTGCTAAAGCACAGGCGAATATGGTGATGGGGAATGAAATGCCACGGAGAGTTACATCAATAAAAGAGATAGGTAAGTAAATAATGCCTGTATATATAGTAAATACGGATATTGGCGAATTAGAAATAGAAGCGGATGATCAAGCATCTGCGTTGAAAGGGGCTGAGTGGTACCTAAACAAAAACGCCCCGTCCAACTTAGACTTATCTTTCCTAGACGGACGAAAATCAAAAGACACAGGATTTGTCAATATGGTTGGGCGCGGTGTTGTGCGGGGAGCCAAGCAAACCGGGTCTTTACTTGCGGATGTATTACCGGCATTAGCGGCGTCTGCGGTAGGTGCTGATGAATATGCTGCAAGACAAATGCAAGAGGCTGCTGAAACCCAAAAAGAAATAGATCAGAAATACGCCCCCCGTTACGGTTCGTATAAAGACGTAGAGGGGTTAGGAGATGTAATACCTTTTGCGGCTGAAACTATTGCGGAACAATTACCCAATCTGGCTACGGCTTTGATACCCGGTGTGGGTGGCGCTGCAATAGGGGCAAGGACTGTGGCGGGACGGGCGCTACCCGCAATAGCTGAATCTGTAGCAAAAAGACAGATGACTGAAGAAGCGGCCAAAAAACTTACTCAACGTGCGGTAGGTATGGCGGCTACTAAAGGGTCCAAGGCTGGTAGTGTGGCCGGTGCATATCTTGGGTCTTACGCACTAAATGCCCCGGAAGTATTCCAAAATATCTACGAGGCTACAGGGGATATGGCCCCCGGTGCTGCTATATTAGCTGGGTCGGTCTCTGCGGCTTTAGACTCCATACTCCCAGCTTATATCCTTAATCGACTCACCCCCGGGGTAAAAGCAGGAGTAGTGGAAAGAATACTCGCACGGAAAGGTATGCAACCCGGACTTGCGAGGTCTATTACTGCTGGTGCGGTAACCGGTGCATCTGTCGAAGCACCTACAGAGGCGACACAAGAAGCTATAAGTATCACCGCAGAAAAAATTATATCCGACACCGAGAGCGCGTGGAATAGCGAAGATTTTGATCGCTTAGTTGAGTCTGGTATTCGCGGTGCAGTAGCTGGCGGTGGTATATCCGGCGCGTTTGGCGTGGGGGAAGGATTCAGGGCTAGGAATAAAGAACAGGAAAAGGAAGAACTTGCGGAGCAGAGACGGGTTCAGGAGGCAGTCCCAAAAGGGTATCAAATGGAAATACCCGGTATGGATACCGATGTTTACGCTCCGAGTAGCCGACAATTAATTGACGACTATTTGTTGAGTATAAAAGACCCCGAAATAAGGAAAAATGTACAACAACAAATAGATAATTTAGCTAAATCAGAATCTAATGAGAAAAAACGTCAAGCCAAGATCGAGGCTTTCGTAAGACAAGATTCGTCTGCTTTTGAAGACGAAAGAAAAAGGCGGTTGTTGTCCGATGCACTGCAAGCGGGGGAAATACCCCAGAGTCAAATACAGTCCGTTAAAAGCTATCTAGCAACACCTCCTGTAGCTCGTCCTAAACCACAAAAAGATACACAGTATGAGATGTTTACGCCAGAGGGAGAAGTTACCAAGCAAGCGGAAATACCCGCATGGCAAAATACGTCTATTACCAATATAGACGATACTGTTATTGCTGGGCTTGGTCTCGGAAGAACAAAGAGCTTAAAAAATTTATTGCTCGGTAAAGATATTTCCAACCCTGAGCAGGCGGAAGAAGTAAAGACAATACTTGAAGGGTATTTAAGCGATTACCCAAACCCAAGCGAAACCGCAAGTAAAATTATCCCCAAGTTCTTGCGAAGAAAAGAATTTGTCGAAGCGGAAGAAATAAAGACGAGCAAAGCCCGTTTTGAAGCGGGTGATCTATTTCCTTCTGAACTAGCTGAAGCACAGCAAGCAGAAATTGCAAGGCAGGAAGAGTCGGCACGTAAAAAAGCAGAATTAGAAACTATCACTACGGAAAAATTACGAAGAGCAAAAATATTTTCCGGGCCTTTATTCCAACTTGTAAAAAAGAAAGAGGAAGCTGGGCAGGCTCCGTCTCGCAGAGACCCTGAAATAGTATCGGCAGCTAATACGCTTATAAGTAATAAGCTAAGTAGAAATAAAGAAGACCAGACAGCAAAAATGTTGGATGCTTATATAAACGCTCCTACACAAACAGAATCAGAAGCTATTGAAGACTATGCACGTAGAGAGCAAGCCTATTACGAAGATCAGAGACTGAGGCGGAACTTAGAAAATGAAATAAAAAATAATCCGGCTTTTGCCGCCTCTGATATGAGCAATATCGTGCCTGATTTGCCGTTTGACTATACAGTGGAAGATTATCTAAAAAGTAGACCGGTAGTGCCACCAAATCCGTATGAGCTAGACATGCTCATATACCCAAAACAAAATATGCAGGGGAAACTTTTTAGGTCTAGGGGTAGACCTACTGCGGCGGCGGATGTACAAACGGCGGCAAGAAATACATGGAGAGATTTTGGCCCTGATGGGTTTTCTTTTGACAAGCTGTCCAATACTCAAAAGAAAGAATGGATGGATTTAGTAGCTGAAGGTGTTCCAACCCAGCAAAAAGCGTGGGATATTATTAATGCTACTCCCCCCGTAGCTAGAAAACCTAATACCGCCCAAGATTTAGAACTGGATAGAGCCGGACCCGCAAAAATGGAGCAGGCGTTTAATGTAATAAACGCTTCTGTTGCCCCTAGTAAAGAAATGCTAGATGAGGTGAGGGGCAAATTGGATGAATTGCGGAACTATATTGATGATGAAACTCCTAGCTTTCTATTTGATTTTAAACCAAATGTACCCGAGAAAGAAAGATTAAGAAGGGTAGCAGCGTATAACGACTACGTGGAAAATGCGCCTGTAAAAGATATTGAAAATCTTTTTAGGGTGGCGGCTAACGAAAGCGATCCTAAGAAAATTCAATCTCTCATAAAGAATGTTAATAAATTACTTAAAACGGAAGAAGGGAGAATTCGTCTCGCACAAGTGATAAATGCGTCTAGAATAGCCGCGCTTATTAATGCGTTTAGGGTTAAAAACAGGGAGTATGAAAAGTCCAGAAACAACCCCAAAAACTACAACAAAAATATTAACGATATAGACGTATCAAACGTACATAACAAAGCTAATTCGGTCATAAACCACCCGAGCGTAACGGCTGATGAAAGAGATATTGCTAGTTATATAGCTGGTATAACTGTGCAAGATCGGGAAGAAGGTAGAATACAAGCTGAGAGGTTTGGGGTAGAAGATATAGCGGGTGGGGGGCGTACACCTAAAAACCTGCTAGATCCTTTTGATTTTCTGCGTATGGTAGACGTTGACAATCTGAATGAGTATGGAAGCGGCATTTCAGATACTCAATACACTCTAAACTTACCTTCGCCTAAACGTCAAGGTAAAGCAATATCATTAAAAGCAACCAAAGCTCTGGAAGAAAATAATTATAACGAGCTATTAAAAGAACTTACGGCTTCTATCGATAGTAAAGTAGTTAAATATTTCCTGTCGAAAATTAAACAGTTGAATATAAACCCGACTGTGCGTATAGGCGCAGTCGAAAATAACATGGGCGGTGAGTATAACCCTAACACCGACACCATAACCTATGATCCATCTCAGTTAAATGAAATAGTTGTAGTACATGAGTTGATGCACCCGGCGTTACTTAAAATAATTCGTAGTAACCCAAATTCGCCGGGAGTTAAACAGTTGCAGTCTTTATTCGACCAGATTCAGGGTACGATGAGTGGGACTCACGGGGCTACTAACATAGAGGAATTTATATCGGAGCTGGTGGCTAACCCCGAATTTCAAGCATTGTTAAAATCAATCAAAGCACCAAAAAGCGGTAGCATGTTCAAGAAAATTATAGATGCTATAGCCGAGATGCTTGGGATACGCAAAGGGCAGAGTGCGTTTGATGTGGCGACTAAAACCTTGTCTGAGTTGATAGACATATCGGCGGGGATGCAGCCTACCCCGGTTGACGCCTTGTTTTTTAGTGGTAGCCCCAAATTATTTAACAACGCCATAACTAGCGTAGCGCAATCCATGCCTGCCATGAATAAAACTGGTAAAGATAAAGCAATGAACGCCCTATCAAGGGCTACCGGAGAAACAAAAAATTTCGGGCTTACCTTACTCCGCTTAGATAATACTAATGACCTGTATGCGAATGAACTGCCCAGTATACAGAAACTTTTGAATCCTTTGGAACTAAGGAGTGGGGATAGAAGGAAGAATACTAACCAGTTTAAGATCAAGGTAAATAAACTTATAAAACTTGCGAATAAAAAAGCAAATAAACCCTACATGGATACTATGGACATTATGGCATTGGAAGCCAGATACTATGATATTGATTTGCTTAACCCTAAATTCAAGCCAACTGCCGAGCAACAAAATGATTACGCCCGGTTAAAAGGCATGTACAACCGCTTACCTACAGATGTTAAGTCTATATATGAGCAAATAGTAGAGGGGTACCGGCAAAAAGTCATAGAGGTGCGGGATCTATATATGAGTTTAGAGCCTGACGCAATGGCTAAAGCTGAAATACGAGACAAGTTTGACCGTATGATAAAAAACAACCCATCATACGTGCCTTATACACGTAACGGGAATTTCAAAGTTGAGTATGAAATAGACGGAGAAAGGCACGTAGAACCGTTTCCATCGGAGCGTGAGCAGAACCAATTTAAATTATTCCTTACCTCCGAAGGTATTACTTACATGGATTATAAAGATGTAAGACCTGTTTCCTCCGCTAATCCTCCGGCGGGGTCTTTTGTGTCAGGGGTAATTACCAGACTACGTAATAAGAAAGATGCTAATGGGAATCGCATATACAGTGACAGCGTATTAAGCTCTTTACAAGAAATGTACATGGAAACTCTGCCAGCGTCGTCGGTGATGAAACGCTTTATGAAAACCGATTATGTGCGGGGTATGGACAAAGATGTTTTAGGTTCCTATGCAGACTCTATACCTTCATGGATAAATAAAATTACCAAGGCTAAATACGCCCCCGATATACAGAAAGCTATATTCGGCATAAAGCAGGAAGCTATTGATGCCAGAACCAGTAACGACCCTAAACTACGTGCAATGGCAAACGATTTAGCTGATGTATCCAACATAATAGGAGATAACGAAAGTTATTACCTTAACCCGACTATAGGTCCGTGGGTACAAGCGGGTACTCAGCTTAGTTATTTTGAATTCATAGCTGGCAATATATCGTCTGTTTTTAACAATTTAATGACCATACCCGCGTTCACCTACCCCATTTTGGCTGGAGAGTACGGGGTTAATAAGGCGGCGTCGGCCTTGGAGTCTGCCACCCGCATAGCTACTACCACAGTGCTAAGTCCTGACTCGAACAAAAGTGCCAAAAATTTAGTCCGTTATTTAGATTTGTATAAGTTGCTAGAATCTCACGATCAGTTAGGAAGCGTGGCTGAGAATACGTTAGCGGACATGGAAAATAATCTAGCTACCAAAACACTGCGGTTTCTATCTACTCCTTTTAATGCTTCAGAAAGACTCAACCGCCTAGCGACGGCGGTGGCTACATTTGATTTAGCTATGCAAGGTGGAATGAGCAAAGACAAGGCGCTGAGAGAAGCGTTAAATATGACAAAAAGGATTAATACGTCCGGCATTATTGATACAGCCCCTATTTTTGCACAGACTGGGTTGGGTGGATTTGGGCGTACAGTTTACACGTTTAAATCTTTTATTTGGAACCAAGCGTTCGTCTTAGGTAGGACTTGGTACAAAGCAGCAAAGGGTATGAATAGGGCCGAACGTAGAGTCGCCGCGCGTCAACTTATAGGTATGTATGGGATGGCTATGGCTACTGCTGGTGTTAATGGGCTTCCTTTCTTTGGGGCTATGTCCGTGCTGGGGGATATGATAGCCAGCCTGTATTCACTGTTTGATGACGACGATGAGCCTTTTGATCTGAAAAACGAACTTCGTATATTCTTCGGAGATATGGTTTATAAAGGTCCATTAAACTACTACACTAATCTTAATTTCTCTGATCGTATAGGTATGGCTACAGATCTTATATACAGAGACAACCCCACAGGGATAGACAAGCATGGTTTGACTCTGGAGATTCTATCTCAGTTGTTTGGGCCGTCCGTTTCGGTGTTTACTCAAGCTGAAACAGCGTTTAAAGATGCTCAAAACGGGGAATACTTACGGGCTATAGAAGCTATATTACCCACCTTTGCGGGTAATGTTGTAAAAGCTTTTAGGTACGCAGAAGATGGGGTGGTAACCAGAGGCGGCGAAAAAGTGGTGGATGACATATCTAAAAAGAATCTGTTCATGCAAGCATTAGGATTTTCCCCCGCTAACGTCAATATGGCGTATGAGTCTGTAAGGGTCGGAAAAAAACTAGAGCGACACATAACCGCCAAGAAGAAGCGTATTTTAGACCTAATTTCTGACAGCGAAGAAAGCAGGGACATGGAGTCGTTGCTTGAGGCAAAACGAGCCATGTTGGAGTTCAATCGGAAATATCCAGAGGCAGCTATAACACAAAGCACGTTGAAACGGTCCCGTGCAGGGAGAGAGAACATCAAGAAACGCCTGTTGTATGGCTACTCATTCAACGAAAAATTACTACCTAGGATAAAGAGAGAGCTTGGGATTATGTAAAAAAAGCCCCACAGGGGATGTGGGGCTAAGTAGTTAGTATAACATTTAACTAACAAAGGAGACTATGAGTATATCAGATTCTCCAGACTCGCAAACCCTTTATTCCATCTTCCACTACAGGCCGAATCTCGTGCTTCATCTTCAGCCTACGCAGCACCTCTACAACCTGTGGTTTGCACTTAGCGGGATTCAAACATGGAATAAAAAACGAAGTCCCTTTTTTGAACCTTTTCCAGTCTATACTATATGTAACATCTTCAATTATCATTTTCCGCGTTGGTACCTTCTACGATACTTGTTACCTCCATGAATTCCGGGTGCCCTGCGTCGAGAACCAGACAATGCACACCCGGAGCCGCTATCTTCATGCCCTTCGCCAGCCGCTTAGTCGTAATATCAATTAATATACCACGCTTTTCCAGCGCATTTACCACGTCCTTGTAGTTAATATGAGACTCTACGCAGTATTCCTTAAAGTGTTTTGCTATCAGGCACATGCGCTTGGTATCTGGTTCGTAGCGTATAAGTAGTTCGCCCTTCGGTAGTAGTACGGGCAGCTTTGGCATTTTGGTCCTGAGATCCACTCCCTCATCTACAGCCAGAATATTGTCGTAATGCTTATATATGTAACCGCCAACCACCGAGACATCTTCGCTCACTGGGACTGCTACATCCTTCCTCGACTCGTTCACCATATGCATAGCGAATTCATATACCGGTTTCAAGTCCCAATCCATAATACCAAGCCTCTTTGCGATACTACCCCCGGTCATATTCGACGCTACGATAGCAGACCAAAAGCGTTCGGATTGATTTAGCTTTAACTCGCGGTCGATCTTGTGTTGCATAGCCAACGTGGTCTTCTTTACATCTTCCATGCTAGATACAATAAACGGCAGGTATACTTCTGCTGCGTGTCCATAGTTGTGAGATAACTGATGGTCAAACATAGACTTTGCGTACATAGGCTCAATAGCGTCCACTACTTCTATCTTATACTCAAGCAACCGCATCATCTCACCGAACGGATTCTGCTTGAGGGTGTTTATCTTCTCCATGAAAGAAGAATTAGAACTGCACAGGGTAATTGCCTGCCACGTTGACAGGTTTGTACGTAGTTCATTCCCAGACTGCTTCATACGGTGCCTACCTCGCCCCTGAGTCAGCCCATATATCAACTCCGAAAAGGCGTCTGCTCGCATATTTGTCATCTCGTCCATAGTGAAAGGTAAATTGTTTAGTACGCCTAGTAAAAGAAATATAGAGTTTGCTGTGTCTTTCCACGTTGCGGATAACCCCGAAGGGTTCCCATACACGCTATTGCACATACGCAATATTGTAGTTTTACCTGTACCAGAATGCTTGTGGATAACATTAATCAACCCGCCGTTCTGCCCTGTAAACTTCAGAAGGGGCGAACCAAACGCAGTCAGGGCGGCGAATGCATGTGGTTCCAGACCTGCCCTCCCATATAAATTAAATACTTCCTGCCACTTTTCGTATGTACCGACCGGCACCATAGCATTTGCAAGCTCTTTTGTGATACTTGATGGAGGGCTATGATAAACGCCATCCGCGCAATATTCCCTGTCCCCCAGAATAAACTTGCTGTCTTTGTCAGCCCATCCGAATTGAAGTCTCATTTTTTCTGCCCTTTCACTTGCTTGTAGTTCTTTAATGCTAAGTTGTATATAAAGCACCAGAAGATCAAACTTTTTCTTGGTTGCCAAAATACCCTGTCTAGCTAATGTAGATCGTAACTCAGATACATCTGCCACATGGGTATTAGGCACGGTAAATTCACGAACACCATCACGCGGTAAATGCACTTTGATAATAACCACATCGCCCAATAGAGGGTCCACCATACGCTTGACTACGTACAAATCATTCTCATAGATGCATTCTGGGTCCGCCTCTGACTCAGCCGGTTGGAAATATACACCGCCTGATTTACCCCTAAAAAATGGGTATGGGAACTCGGGTATTACGTGCGTTATTGTGTTATCGGAGTCTGGCACCGCCTCCGTTACTATATTGTCCTCCTCAGTCGCTATTTCAAGTTCTTTACCTAACTGGATTGGACTGGTTATCGCGCCCCTGTGTGGGCACCCTTCACACCCACCGGGGTTATTCTTTTCAAATTCTTCGCAAGTGTGCGGCCCAAGAATGTGCTTAATCTTTTTCTCTGTTTCACTAAAACTATACCCTTCGTAATCTTTGGATATCTTATGGATCGCTTTGTCTTTGTCCTTGCAAAACTTGGCTACGGACAGCGCGTTAAACCATCTCGGTTCTGATAGCGAAGCGCGATTGACGTAGCAATCCAGTATCTGATTACACCCGGTGCCTTGGGTGCTTCGTAGCATAATCTTGTCAAAGCTATTGGTTATGTTTGCCATCATGGACTTGGCAAACTCGCTCTGCTCACGTTTTAGATTTTTGGATGTGTCAGCTTCTGGCTGTACAGTATTCACTTCCTTCACATCTACCCCAACCAACCCAGCAAACGTCTCATAGCTTACCGGGTCACCAACACATACCACATTGACTGGCAACGGCGGGTCGGACTTGAAGTTCAACGTCTCAGGCAGACGCAGTATGCGAGCCGGTTCAAATACGGAGTTATCTACGTACAGCTCCTGTTTATCACACAGATCTCGCAATTTAAGCGCAATAGGCTCCCACTCTGCGCGGGTTACCTCTCTATCCAACACCCAGTATACGTGCAGTCCGCGCCCGGAGTTGACAATAGTAGGCCGTTGCAGATTGACAACCCTGCAAAAATCCTTGAGCGCCGCTAAAGCGCCCTGCTGTGTAGTGTATCCACCCGGTTTACCAGTCTTGAGATTTATAGTTGCTTTGGTTTCGCCGCAATCAATATCAAGCCAGAATGCTTTGAGAGACTTTACATTATCTTTGGTTCTACCTTCGTTGGTGGCAAACTTAGCTACCCCGAAATATACATCCTTACCTTCAGATAGAAAACGCTCTGTTGTCTCCAATGCTTCGTCAATGCTTGATACAAGTTTTTGTACTTTATTTTTTGCGGACAAACCCATCACAGCTATCCACCCGTCCGATGGATGCACAAATTCCAAAAACTCTCTTGTTTTCATGTTGCGCCTGTTTTTAGGGTCAAAAAAGGGGAGTTTCCTCCCCTATGTAATTTATAAGGGTTTAGCTTAGGAGATTACTTTGCCGCCGTATTTGTCGCTTTTAACTTCGGCTATTAATCTGGTAATGGCATCCACATACTTAGCATCAGGTTTATGGACCCCACTGAACCAGTTGTATATAGTCTGTCGGCTAACCTTGAGTTTATTTGCGATTAGAGTTACGGGTACATTTCTACTTATGCACTCCTTACCTAACGCTACGCCGATAGATTTAATATCTGCGCTTTTGTTAGCGATTAATAAATTTACTGTGTACCCGTAGCTCATAATTAATTGTCCTGACCCCACTCGTCAATAATAGAACCCAAATCAACCGAAGCGGTTGCCGGTGTTGGAGCCGCAGCTTTTTTGCTGCGTTTAGTAGGTTTTACTTCCGGCTCTTCTTCCTGCGGTTCCTCTTCCGATTCCTCATCTTCGTCAACCGCCGCCTTGGGAGGCTTGGTTACCTTGTCTACCTGCGCCACAGTCAACATGGTGTAAGACTTAGATTCTGGCTTCTGTTGTGCGGCTCGGACCATAACATATTCGTCATCGGTCGTATTACGCACGGGAGTAAACAGTAGCTGCATAGTATCCGCATTAGCGTCAAAGCTGACGTTAGTTACTACGTTATCAATATCCTCGCCGTTTGCAGCCAAGAACTTACGGTAGCTCTCGAACGGGTGCACGTTACCCTGCCCCTTACCAAACAGCGATTTGGCCGGGATGTTGAACTGGTAGATATCACCGGACGTATCGCCCTCTACGAGCACAGCAACGCGACGCTGATAGCGGCAAGCCTTACCGCCCTGATCCCCGGAACCCTTGATGTTCTGAGGGCACTCCATACAGTTAGTATGCTGTTTGTTAGGTGATGTATCTTCGGGAGTGATGCCATTATTCGACCAGCAATCAGGT
>Ga0208644_1003296_pt1 | contig 12599 bp, 11 predicted proteins | sample VirMetDEL_Nov_18_FD_184517 | JGI IMG/M metagenome (GOLD analysis project Ga0208644, IMG submission 184517) | Aqueous microbial communities from the Delaware River and Bay under freshwater to marine salinity gradient to study organic matter... | ecosystem: Environmental > Aquatic > Marine >... | reverse complement strand
TGTACTAGATGTCTAATAATCCAATACGACGAAGAAAATCATCCTGATCGAACTTAACTCCATTACGAATAAAGTCTTGTATTTGGATAAGCGCTAGGCGCTTTCGGTTTGACTTGTCTTTTACGAGTCGAAGGATGGAGATGATTCCATCAACCATAGCCTTATCGTTATCGACTTCAGCATAACGACCTTCTCGGATTCCTTCTGCTTTACGGATAGCCCAATCAACTCCAGCAGTGCCTCCCCATATAAGCCAAGCGATATAGCCGCGGTCTTTCCAAGGAGTCTTGATGTACTTAGGGTCAATCTTGCTATTCTTTCGGTGGCGGTTAAACGCTGCCATCCGAGCAATCGTAGAGTACGACAGAGGCTCTCTGTTAGCAAGCTGGTTAGCTCTTGTCCAGCCCACAGCAGTGCCTCCCTTTACCTCGTCACCATATTGCTCCTTCCACCGAAGTGCTTTCTTTGCTGCCTCAGTAGCTGCTTTTGGGTAATCGTTGTAAGTAGCCATACTCCTATACTTAATTTACATTAAAGGAATCTGACAGTAAACTCTCCGTAGAAATAGTTGTCGTAAATCTGGCCTTGCACTGAGTCGATAACAAAGTTTTCTATTGGATTACTAAAGTAGAAGTACTGATTAAAAAAGTACAGGCTAGTAATCCAGCTCGTTGGAACAGCCGCATTAAACTTCATCTTAGTGCGAGCCGGAGCAAGAATCTTGTCTAGGTTAGTGTAGTAAGTAAAGAAATCATCAAGGGTTGTTTCTGTGCCAAACTCAAGATTAAGGTCATCTCCATTTGTGTTGATAGGATAGCCACCCAAGAAGTATGGGCCTAGCGGTTTGTAAGACAAAGACTGAACAATCTGTCCGTAGCTATTTGTATCTAGATACTGTGGATAACGAATCGTTGTCTTGTACTGGTGATTCCTAAGATAAAAGAAGCGAACTCCAATGTCTGAGTAATCTAGTATTTCGTTTGCAATAATACCAACCTCTTGACTTGGAAGTAACTTTTGAATTGCTTGATCAGGAAGTTCTGCGACATCACCACAAACAGTTTTTTTCTCTCCGTTAATTAATGCGCCTTCAAACTGAATCTGATATTCGCCCTGACCACCAGTTGCTACCTGACCAGCATACGAACCATAAGCCAGCTCATCAGAGCGCTTATCGTAAATGCCGTCGTTAATCTTGTTCAGAAGCCTGAAGTTGCCGTACTTTTCTTGACCTCCCGATATTTCGTATGGCAAAAGATTATCAACGTAATCGTCTACTGGAATACCAAGAGAGCCTGACCTAATATCATTAAGTGTGTCTAGCAAGAATGCTCCAGACGAGTAATCGTAGATGATAGAAAGTCCAAATCGGTTTACGATTTCAGAGAACAAATCGTAAGGTCGCTTTACTGATCCCTTTTGAAGCGTATACTGAAAATTAAATGTATCGCTAGGGGCTGTCGCCACAAAGTCTCCAGCCGTCTGTATTCTAACTTGAAGTTGAGACGGTGTATAATTATATACTCTTGCTTTTGCTATGTTCTGTGCAAGAAGTGGATAGTTTGAAGAAATTATATTATCCCTATCATCAACAGCCACAACATATAGAATACCCTCGACTTCAATCTTAATAGCTATAGAGTATTGTGATGCTGCATAAATATCAATAGGATAATTTAGAAACAAGTTCTTACTCTCAAATACTATTGCATTTTCGTGAAGGTGTCCTAATCCATTATGCTCTTGATCTATGGCTTCACCATCTTCAAAATATGAGGGTGTTAGATTGACAATATCTCCATTTATGTCAAGGAAGGGAAGTTCGGCGATAGGTGTTCCCGATCTGTAGATTATAGCCTTTGGTGTAAAAGTAGCGTCACTCACATTAACAAACTTATCAACGAGTAGTGCCCAATCCACACCGGGAGTCGGTGATGGGAAAGTTAGCGCTGGTATGGCCAGCTTAAACGTTACAGCAACTCCGCTGTTGACTAGCGATATGTTTCCATCAAATGCGCTAGACCAAGCAACATAGCCTAAGCGATCCTCATCTGTTTGTGGATACGGTATCCCTTGTGGGTTGTTGTCTGATAGATAATACCCACCGTATGTCAAGGTGCCGCTTGATGGTGTAGCATTATAGTTTGTGCCCGGCATTTCCACATATAGAAACGGGCTTTCTGTAGTATTCGGATATAATGCAACTTGATAGTCTGCTGGTATTCCACCATCAAGTAGATCTTCATTTATGAATACGTTATATAAATACGGAGTAAGTGTCTGTTGACGCTCACCGGATCTATTTCGCATCAATCTGGCCGGGACAAGTGCATATAAGTCCGACGCCTTCCAACTGCCTAAGTTTGACAAAAAGTAAGAATAAACCGCTTCACCAACAGAAGTGAACATCCTGTTAATAAAGTTGATTACATTAAGCGTTGGCATAAGACCAACCTTATTCGTTGTCAAACCCCAGCCTGTAAACTGGCGAGCCTCATATCGGAATCGCTCATTATCATTGCAAACGTCAATGTATGCAAGCTCAATATCTCGCTTATCGTATTGTTGGTTAGAACTAAGGTAAGTATCTAATACGTTATTTGTTGTAGAAAAGCTGTCGTCATAAACATCGCTCCACTCAAGATCCTGAAAGTCTTTGATTAGCTGGGTAGCCTTGTCCTCAAAGCGAAGTTCAATGTAAGGCTCATCAGCATTTACAACAACCAAACTAAGATATGCGACACCAGAAGAGACTAAATTGCCGGAAGCGTCGGTAAGCTCGTATGCTTTACCCAAGAATGGGTAGTTGCTTCGGTCAGTAGTAAAGTCATAGTTTACAACTGAAGCGTTGTTTGACGTATAAGGAAACCTATTAGAGAAACTAATAGGAGACTTTACCTCGTCTGGGTTTAACGCACTATAAACCTCAATGCTATACTCTACGGTGAAGTCAGGGAAAAGGTCTACGTTTGCTGCGTCAAGCGTTAACTTAAAACTCATTTGGTTGCGATTCTAAATTCTACTCGCTGCTTGAATTGGTTGTTGATAAACTCTGTAGTGCGCTCTTCGGCTGAAATGCTGTATGCAACTCCATTTTCGTACTCACAATCATCAACAAAGAACAAAGGGTTCTGCGTTAAGAGTGTTCCAAAGTCATTTAAGTATAACCTCTTCTTATTATCTACAATCAAACGATAACGCTTCTCAATGTTGTATCGGATGTAACTGGTAGAGTAAAATGCCTGCGACAGCTCCTCAGATATTGTGTATCCCTGAAGGTTGTCAATCGTAACGCCAATACTTGGCAGGTAGGTGTTCTGATATACAGTCAGTGTCCCACTTACGTTGATTGTATCTGTGTAAATGCGATCGTCGTAGCCAACGAATACAGTGCCAGCACCAGATGGTGCAGATACGCTATACACTACTCCAAATGCCGTATTGCCGTTTGATGCGTTATAATATCTGACAACATCTCCAATCTTAAACAGGGCTGTGTTTGATACATCAGCCCGGAACCCACCAGTGCTCTGAACTATGTTGATTCCGCTTGCGTTGGTTGGCGTAGAGTCCGCCACAAAATACTTAGCCATTACAGTCTGCTATTTTTATTTACAATTCTACGCTCTAGATCGTTATTACGCAAGTCCGTCTGTGTGATAAACGCTCGAACAGGCTTACTCACATTTTGTGCTACTGCTATGTTTGACTCCGCGATAGCGCGAAGATACTCTAACTGAAGCTCACTAGCACGTTGTGTTTCTTCTGGAGTTACAAAACCACCGGTTGCAAACTTACGCATACCAACTGGGGTGTCGTAAACCTTAGAGCCAGACATAGCTGTTGGCTTTGTTGAACTGTTTATACGCTCCAACAAAGAACGGTTGATCGCAGCTGCTCGTTTGTTTACAATAAACTCGCCACCTTCCATCTCATATCCACCGCGACCCTGAACAGTAAATGGAATACCACCCTGAGCGTGAGACGGGCCCTCTACGATACCACCATCAGCAAACTTCTTTTCGTAGAATTGGCGCTGATTGATTGCACTGACCTCGGCAGCGTAAGATGCCGTCGCAAGACCACCAGTAATTGCAGCCTTAATCGCAAGTGCTATTGGGTTTGCTTCTTTGTCGGTTATGATAAGGTTTGGAATAATTGAAGCTAAGGCAACAAGATAATCTGAAAGAGCTGACTGCTTATCTCGTTTCTTTTCAGCATTAAAGATTTGTTTATCAATTTCGTTTTCCCTTGCGATTTGTCGCTTTCTGTTTTTCTCAGACCGATTTCTAAACTCCTCTTCGGTAATTAATTGATTTTCAAGTTGAGACTTTAGGATGTCGTTTTCAATATCTGCAGCTCCTTGAATTGCAGCTCGCTGAGACTCCAGCCTGTCCTTAGTGTTTTCAAAAACCACATCATTAAACCTGTTAACTGCCTCTTCTGCTTCTGATATTGCCTGTTTTAAAGTATCAACAAGCAATTCATTCCAGAACTCTTCCCAATCAAACTCCACCCCCTTTGGCGGCTTAATGTTATTTATATCATTAAGCAACTGCATAATAGTTTCGTATGCTGCTTGACCTTCTGTGGAAGATGTATTGAGTTTATCAGTAATCTTCAGTACTTCCTGATTAGCAATCTTAGTTAGTCTTGCAAGTTCTTCAAAGTATTCTTGAGACTTCCCGGCATCATCGCCGAAGACATCATTTAAATCTTTTACTTGTTTTTTGTACGCATCTAAAATTGATGTTGCATCATCTACAGCATCCTTGGCAACCTCAGACAAAGTCATCTCAATGGTTCCACTGAGATTAAAGAACTCCTTATTTAGATCGTTTACGTTCTCTGATAAATCTTCAACAACATTAGGTAATTCTGTTCCATACTTCTGCACTACGACAGCAGCATCGTCAGACAGCTGAATGAACTGACCAAACTGATATTCTAGTCTGTTGTTTGTCTTCTCATTTAATGCCGTTATGTCTTGATTGAGTTTAAGCTCTATCGCTGACCGCTCCTCGGTTGTATTCCTAGCTTGTTTTTGAAGCTCCGCCCTTTCTTTCAGAGCTTTTAAATCGGACTCACGCTGCTCACGAATGATTCTAATCTCCTCTCGTATCTGAGCTTTGCGTCGCTTGATGTCATCAACATCTGCCTTAGCCCTATCCTCTCTGGCCTTTTTAGCCTTCTTGTTTTCTTCCTCGGTTTTATCCTCAATGTCGGAAAGTAAATTAAGTAGCTGTTTGTTGGCCGCTATAACCCCCTGAAGTACCCGGATGCGCTGCTGATCAGCGACCAAACCTTTACTGCGCTCATCTCGTAGCTCACCCTCTAAAAATAATATATCGTCAGAGGTTGATTTTTCAAGAGATGTTACTGCATTAAGTCTTTCAGTAGCATCAGATATTGCAAGAATAGAATCCCGTGTCTTAATCAAAGAGTTTAAATTATCCTCTCTTACTCTTGCTACTTCGTTTGCTTCTCTGGTTTTATCGATAAGCTCATCGTAGATATTGATAACGCCTAACAATCGTTCAATCGTCATAGTGCCTTCATTCTGTATCGAGCGAAGGTCTTGTGTTAATTCAGGCTCGAATCCGCTACCAACAGTTAGTGCTGCCTCAAGTTCTTCCTTTACGCGACCTATGTCAGTAATTCCTTCTTTAGCTAATCGCTTTAAAACTTGATTAAACTCATCGGAAAGGCTAGACTGTTTAATGATCTCAGATATTTGAGCAAACTCTGATCCTGCGTTATTTACAGCAACAGCCAGCTCATCATTAATTGACTTGCCAAGCTCTTTTGTAATCACATCTAGATCCTTATATCCCAATGCTAGTTGAGCTGACTCCTTACTTATAATACGAATTAGACCAATAAAAAAGTTTGACTGAGTTATTGTCTCACCAATACTAATCTTAAGTTCTTCGTATGCACTTTTTAGTATGTCTACCTGACCAGCAGTTGTAGCCATTTGAGATGCAGAGGCCGCAAGGGTGGATCTAAGTCCCTCCTCGACACTAGACAATTCTTTAACTACATCAATGTTCTGAGTTAACACAAGAAGCTGAGCAGCAGCACGCCTTCCAACTAACTCGGTTGCCTCAGCAACTCCAATGTTGCGCTCGGAAAGCTCTCTAAGTGTATCAATTAAAGGAACTCCAGACTGCTTGAGATCAGTGAAGATTGTACGAAGTCCAGTACCAATGCGGCTAGCTGTGAATCCATTATCGGCCAAGACGCCAAGAAAAGCTGCCGTTTCTTGGAAACTTAATCCAACCTGATTGGCGATAGGGCCAACGTATTGAATTGCAGTACCAAAGCTATCGAGTGATAGTGCTGACTCGTTAATTGCTGACACCAGCGTTTGCGCTGTTACAGCTACCTCAGATGTCGATAAACCAAACTGGTTGTTTACCTTTACAATAGTTTCTCCAACTCTATCTAGCGACTCGCCAGTTGCTTGTGCTGCTAGCGCAATTGGGAAAATAAGATCTGGAATCTGGTCAGCTGTTGCGCCAAGCTTTGCGAGAGAAATTTGAAGATTTAAAACTTCAGTTGTAGTAAACTTTGTCTGTACGGCAACTTCTCTAGCTGAGTCACCGAGTAGCTGCATCTGTCCTGCACTTGCTCCAGTTACGGCTCCAAGTCTACCAAGCCCATCCTCAAACTGAATAAATGCCTGAATAGATCCAAATATAGCCTCTCTTACTCCGTTTACTGCAGTCTGAAGAACCCCGTAAATACCAACGAATTTCGTTACACTACCAATTGCACGACCAATTCCCTCAGGTGTGAATGCAGATGCAAGTCCTCCAAAGAAGTCTCCGCGCTTTGCAATTCTTGCTTCCTCTTTTTCGTTAGCCTTCCGGACTCTCTCTGCAGCTTTTATCCTTGCGTTTGCAGCAGAGTCAGCTGCTCTCTTTTGAGCTCTAGCCGCGGCTTCTGCAGCGTCTGCTAATTTCTTATCTGCCCTTGCCTGATCCTCAGCAGCTTTTGATGATTTCTTTGTTTGCTGCTCAAGTTCTCTTTCCGCATCTGTAAGTTTTTTAGATGTGGACACAAGAGAATTGTGTGCAGTCCTAGACCTATCGAGCTTTGAAACTAGGGAAGTAATGCTTTTTGCTAGCTCAGTATTTGTCTTTATATTCCCTTTGTTCGCAGACTCGTATGTCTTTACCGCTGAAACTGCTTCAGTGTACTTCTTTGTAGTCTCGGCAATTTTACTACCAAACTTTTCCTGAACCTCCGCAGCAGTACCACCAGCCTTTTTGAATGCATCTACCTCAGCGTTAAGCAGTTGAATCTCCTTGGTTACATCTGCTACGCTCTTCCTAAGCTCTGTTAATCTTTTTGATGCCATTAGAAAATAACTGTTAGTTTTCGTTCTAGGTTGTTAGCCAAATCATTTTCCCACAAATCGTAAAATTCGTTCTCTGCATCTAACAAAGCGAGTTCTATTCTTATACGAGCCTCTGTGATGAACGGTGATCTGTTTTTTAGGTTTCCTCTCTCTCCAATACTTCTAGCGATAGCAAAAGCCAACGCCTTTCTATAAACTAATTTACTAATAGAGTAGGTGTTTGTGCTGGTCTTGCCTCGGCGCGTTCTACGCATAGTATACGTCGTTGCGCCTTTCCAAGTACCATTCCTTAATTTGTTAGTTATCCATTTAAGAATCACCTGATAAGATGGATTCATACCAGTCTTTGCAGCACCCAGCACGGTGTCTACCTGTTGGTAGTATTCGTTGTCAATCCTAGAGAAGTCGTATGTCACCAGAACATCGTAGATGGCATCCAGTTCTTTGTCTATCTTAAATGAGATAGAAAACATCTGCTCCTCCTTCTTCTTTAGGATAGAGTTAACGAGGTTGCCTGTGGATACCTGCCCTCGTTGCTTTAATACGTTAGCTGCGGCCTCGCGTACTCTACTCTTCTTGAAGTTGCGGGCCAGTATAGATCTTAGTTGTCCTGCCTGTTGGCGAGCACTCACTTTAAACTCGACGAGTTAGGTGACCACCACAGCGCTTGCACTGGCGAGTCTTCTGGATATTTCCACACTCAATACATTTGTATGAGTGAAACATTTCAACAGACTCTTCGGCTTGTGTTTGGGCTACCGCCACTGGTTCAGCAACCACCTCTTGTACTTGTTCAACAGCTTCTTGTACAAGTTGCTCATTTATAAGTTCTTGACTTACTTGAACTTTAGGCTTACGGCCTCGCGTTACTTTCTTTTCCATTATTGTGCAATAGTTTTAATGTAAGGACTACGAGGCAAAAGTACGGTGAACTCACAAACTGCTGAGGTTACATTGTAATCACTCCCAGCGGCATTGATAATATCGATGTCGTTAAACTCTACGTCTGAGTCGCCAAGCTCCTGCAGCAGGTAATCCTGCAATTGTCCTACAATAAAGATGTTCTCCTCTGAGGACATAATGTTTCCAAGGTCGCTGTTGCGTTCTACCCTGTCAAACAAGATGATGCTAAATGTTAGCTCGTACACAGGTCTGTTGTCGTCCCGAGAGATGTTACTGCGCGAAGGTAGCAGCACCAAAGAACGAAAATCAAACTCACGTCCTTCAAGCTCTTCTTCAGATCCAACAAGAACAAATTCGTTTACTAGTGGATGATTATCGGCAAAAGCCTTAACCTCCCGATAAAGGTCACTAAGGGTCTTCATCTCACTTTACTTAATTTACAAGCCTCTGGCTACGCGGTTCCTAAACTCCTGAGCCTTATCTAGTTTGGCCTTTTGGATTAGGAAGCTTAGCTCTGGCAATACTGTTTCCATCTTAAGCATATACACCTTTTCGTAGTTCAGGATGTTCTCTCCACCTAGCCTGCGAACGATACTATACCAGTACCACTGCTCCCTGAACTTGTACTCGAAGTTCTGGTCTTCGTCGACCTTCTCTTCCTCTTCTTCTTTTTCCTTTTCTTCAGGATCATAGAATACACCAGCGAAGTCCTTGAACAGCGTTTTGTTTCTGTCGTCTGTAAAGTCGGCAAGTATTGATATTGCTAACTGAGCATCAAGATCTAGTATTTCGTTATCGTTAGCCTTCTCTTTCTCTTGGTCTGTATTGTCAAACTCAACATCCCCCTTTGGCCTAAGTATTAACCTCAGAACACTAAAGTCGAATAGGTGTTTGGGGACTTCGTCCTTTCCGGTAAAGATCTGCTCTACCATAATAAACTGACCCAGCACTAAATCAAATACTCTTCGGTATGTGTTAAAAGGCAATGAATCGTAGTCAACTCGCTTCCTTTGAATCGGGTAATACTCTTCTATCTGCTCTTTTGTGTCTAGCCTTTCAATCGGGCCTAGTGTCTTAAAGTAAGCTTCCAGCCCTTCTTGGCTGTTAGCATAAGACATTATCTCGATATGCTTTCTTAGCGTTATCATTTGATAAAGGTAGTGACTCCGCCCTCTTGTTCCTCCTTAGCGCACCAGCAAGCGATAGCCAAAGACATCACCATATCGTCATTCTTTCCCTCAGTATTGGAGAACTGAAGGTTTCCAGTAACAGGGTTACGCTTAGACTTAAAGTCATAAAGTTCCTTTATAAGGTCGTTGTTGTTTGGGATGGTGATTATGTTCTCCTCGAAGAGCTTAATCAAATTCCTTACGATCTCTGGCTTGCTCTGACCTGAAGTTGTAAACGGAATCATCTTATACATCCGATCGTCATCAATAATCTCGTCAAACAAAAGATTGTTGTTGTTGACCTCAAAATAGCAGGCTGACAGCTTATCATCAAAGTGCAGGTAAAAGTCCTTTAGACGCTGTTTAAACTGGCTAGAATCCAGCGCATCCTCCTTTAAGTTAAATCTATCAATAGCGATAACCTCGTAGTTCTCGGTAACAGCGGTAAGGACAGTATAGTCTTGAGCCACACCGATGTCCATACCAATGTATACCCTCTCGTAGTTGGTGGGTGTATGCGGCCTAACGGCCTCTTCAATGTTCGAGAATAAGGCATCAGAACTCACTGGCTTGCACAAATACTCCTGATCGAACTGTGCCTTTGTCAAGCTCTTCTTGATACTAAGCACTGTCTTCTCTACCTCCGCATCCTCTAGGTCTAGGTACGTCCTCTTGACAGCGACAATATCTTCTTTGTTCTCCTGCTCTAGTCCTCGCTGATACCAATCCCAGAACCAGTTCTTTCCGTTAAATGTACTCGCCATACACACCCTACCACCAGTCCTTGTCACCATAGGAAGCAGTACCTCGTTGATAAAAGCCACCGACATAAACGCAGCCTCGTCGATATAGATAAAGTCCAACGTAGCGCCTCGTAGGTTGTCTCCCGAGTCCGCAGAACGGAACTTGATAAAGCTGCCGTTATGGAAAAACATCTCGTTGTTCTTCCTATCGAACCTCTTTACTATCTGAGAGAAGATATCTTGGTGGTTTATAAAGGCTGCCTCTATGTCCTTCATAACCTTGTTGGCCTGATCCTGAATGGGACTCACCCAAAAGATTCTCTGTCTTCCTTTATTAAGACAACGCATAATAGCGTCGTTCATCATAAAGAAACTCTTGCCTGTCTGCCGACCAGCAACCAACAAACTAATAAAAGGCTTATCCTCGTTTACTAGTTTATGGAAGTCTACTTGTGGCTTACTTGGCTTGTATAGTTTAATCTCCATCCTCCTCGGTGTAGTCTATATCAAGATATGCCTGAGCTTCATTATCATCAACAGGACGAGTAAGGTCAATAGTAGCCTTGATGTCAACCTTTGTCTGCTGCACCTTCACAGGAGCCTTGTGACCACTCATATCGTTTATAATCTTGATAGCCTCCATAGCCGTCTTGAAGTCTCCCTCTTCTAGTGCCCTATCTCGGATAAAGATAAGCCTGTCTAGGTTCATCCCCTTAGACACCGCAATGTCCGCCTCTATCTCTGCTGCTAGGTTATGCAGCTTATGATAGAACGCTGTACCAATCGTAGCCTTGTCCCTATGGTAGCTAGTGTAGTTAAGCTCCTTGGAAATCTTATTGGCCTCCGACAATCCCCTCTTGCGAACCTCGTTAATAAAGGTCTCCTGAAGAGGAGTCAACTTAGCCCCAGTACCCTTTACGATCTTACCGCTGCTATCTCTTACTGAACTCATCACTTACGAATATAGATTGGTTGTTTGGAAACTCCAAACTTTCCGGTAAACTCTAGGTCTTGCAGTTTTTCCGAAGACTCAAAGTGATACCACTTCCAAAGACTAATCTTAACCCGCTGCACACAAGACCCACAAACCGTCTTTGGATTCTCTGGCTTCCTGCAGTAAGAACACCTACCGACTAAGCTATTGTAGAATCGGAACATCTGCTCCTTCTTCTCACCCCTAGGAGACTCTGCTCCCAACAGATCATAAAAAATACTAAGGTTCATATTGGAATGTACAAGATGAATGTTGCTGATATTCAGCGACTTACTATAATATAAAGATGTTTGTAACTATAATATATTATAATATATTATAAAGTAATAACTATTAGCATAAAGGTAATAACTATTATAATATAAGTAAAGACTTTTATAATATAATTAATAACTTATAAGGATAAAAGGTTATTATAATAACCTATACGTGAAGTTCTATTATAACTTAGAGAGAACTCCTTAAAAGAGTTCTCTCTTATATTATAATAGCTACTATACGCATAACTTTAATTCTAAGAGATTCAAATACCTTCTTTGGTATCAGTAGTCATCAAAGAATAGATATGCTCTTAAATCGCTTCTAAATGGGTTTAGATTCAATGCATCACCCCAGCGCTTAACCCCCGCGTTTAGATCCCCCCCGGTCAGAGAGGCTAGCTAAAACCCCTCACCCCCTCTCTCCGTTCACGCCCTACAAACTTTTGCAAATAATGCAAATACCAGCCCAGATAAAACCTGACTAAAAATGTGTATAAATTGCAGCAACTATCTATTGCTTTTTTCTGTTCAACCTATTGCCGAACCAAAAGGTCGCCGTATCTTCACAATGTGAAAAGGGAACAGGTACACACCCGAACCCAAAGCACAAAAGTAAAAAACCAAAAAAGAAAACAAATGAAACTCTACCAAGTAAACACAAAAGGCCAAAAGGTACTGAAACTAATTGGTAACGGAACCGAAGCACAGGCCGCGTTGAAGATGCTACAAATTGTCAAGCGCGCCGTATCTATGGAAAAGAAACAAGGACAAAAATACCTTAACGTATTAGGCGTAAGTAAAAACCAAGCCATACATTTTGAGTCCTTCAGCGTTTCTAAATTGCAAAAGTTAGGCACGATACGTTTGGGACAATTTGTAGACAATTACTCCGCCGAAACTTTAGAGGCAATTATTAACGATATTAAAAACGCCTAACCTGTGGAATTCGGCATTTTTAAACACAACAAGCGCGGAGAAAATACGCGCGAAGCATTAACGAGCGCAAAGGCGCGAAAAGGTCAAACGAGAAAAGCGGACGCGCAAATAAGAGCGCAGGCCGTAGACTTTAAGCACTCGAGCGCAATAGATAAGCGCATAAGCAATAAGGCGCAAAAGTTAGCAAAACGCGCGGCAAAACGCGCGGGGTTGTTGTACTAAATTTCG
>Ga0208644_1003293_pt1 | contig 12611 bp, 12 predicted proteins | sample VirMetDEL_Nov_18_FD_184517 | JGI IMG/M metagenome (GOLD analysis project Ga0208644, IMG submission 184517) | Aqueous microbial communities from the Delaware River and Bay under freshwater to marine salinity gradient to study organic matter... | ecosystem: Environmental > Aquatic > Marine >... | reverse complement strand
GACTGCAATTCAGCGAATCCAAGCTCCAACCAAAAAGGCTGTAGGTGGATTCCGAGTTCTCAGCTATGACGGCTGCGATTTCGTGTTTGACGGTGGATATGGCTCATCTGTACTTGAGGCCAATTCTTGCCGACTTCTCAACACGAAGTATTGGACGTTTGATATGGTTCGTGGTGCAGACTTCAAGCCGCTCGCTCCAGAGATGGCTCGACCAGTTGATCAGGATGCTTTCTTCACGGTTATTATCGTTGAAGGAAACCTCTGCTGCGCTGCTCCTGCACTTCAAGCTGTAATTTACGCTTAATAAGTAGGAGGAACAGAGTATGTCACAGGTAGGATCATTCGGAGTAAATGGTGGTAAGGTTTGGGATGGAGTTTCTATTCCCCTTCCAGCAAAGGTAGGAGATGTTGGTTCTTCGCCAGAAGGAGATTATATCTTCGTTCAAGCTGATGGTGCGGTTGCTCAGTACGCTTTCGTTAAGATTTCTGACGATGGCCAAGCTGCTGAACTTACAACCACAAACGCTGGCGCTAACAACCTTCAAGTCGGTGTAGCTCAAGTAGCTGCTGCTGACACCGAGTACCTCTGGGTATGGGTTGGTGGAGTAGGCGGCGGTGGAGTTGGTTCTGGTATCAAGGGTAAGGCTGCTGCATCGTATGCCGCAGATGCTAACCTTAATACCACCGCAACTGCTGGTGTTGCTGATGACACCTCAACAACCAAGATTCAGAACGTAGTAGGACTTACTACGCTTACTGGAGCTGGAACCGTTGAGCTTAAATCAACAGGACACCTCAAGGTGAACTAATTAAAATAGGAGGCGGCTAGTACAGCGCCTCCTAAATTATATTCGCTGAATTATTTGTAGTGCTGTAAGTTATGGGAAATGCCTGTAACTTTTATATGGGGATAATATGGCACAAATTGACTGGAACGCATTGATGAACGGAGGAGGACAACCTAAGCGCAGATACGCTGGCGCTAATGTTAAGTTCTTCTACGCATACAACGAAAACAGAGAAAAGACACTAAAAGAGGGTCGTCCTATATTCGACGAGATACCCTCAATCAGTATTCAGTGGCCTGGAATGGATGTAACCGTTCGTCGTATTGAGCCACAAGATATTCAAGAATATCCAGAGAAGTATGCGGCATTTAAGACTGGTAGCGAGCCAGTAGAAAGCGGGACTCCTCTTTCTGAATGGCCTCCTATTTCTGGGTCTGTAATGCGTGAGCTGCAATATCTTGGATTCAAGACAGTAGAGCAGCTTGCCAACGCCACCGATGAGGTTAAGCGTAAACTAGGGACTGCGGCGCAATTCGTAAAGGTTGCAAAACAGTGGATCGAAGCATCGAACTCCTCACAGTCGGATGTGGTTAGACTTCAACAGCAGCTTGAGCGAGAGCAAAAGCGAACTGAGAAGTTAGAGGAGCAGGTAGAGTTATTGATGCAACGAGTAGAAGGTAACGAAGGCATTGATCTTCGTCCACGTCGAAAGGAGGTGATCCAATCTCTAGAGGATGTCGTTGATGAGACCATCGACGATAGTGATGATGAGACCATCGCTGATTTGTCTCCAAGGCGACGAGGTAGACCGAGGAAAGTATGACGTTAAGAAGTATAGTTGCAAATGTTGCTAATGAAGCTGGCTATACGGTTGAGTCAGGAGTAGTTAATTCCACTGAGGTTACAACCAAGCAGCTATACGCTATTGCGAATCGTATAAACAGGCAGATTTCTGAGGCGTATCCGTGGCCGAAGATGTATGCGTCTGGTGCGATTACACTGGTCGGCAGTCAGGATACTTATCAGTTACCTGCTGCCTTCTCGTGGTACCATTATGAGACGTTCTGGAATAGCTCGACACGTTGGCGAATCCTTGGCCCAATGTCTGAGCAGGAGTATGCAGAGGTTAGAGGGTTTGGAATCAATACGGCTGTATATCAGCGATTCCAGATTAGAGGCTTAACTAACTCTGAGCTTTTAATTTACCCAACTCCAGGTCCAGAGAATAATGGCAACGTAATCATATTTGAGTATATTGCCGACCGTTCTGTACGTCCTCAAACGTGGACCAGTGGAGTTACTTACTCTGCTAATTCTTACACGTTCTACAATGGCAACTATTATACTACATCGGTTGGTGGCGTTACTGGTGCTACTGCTCCTACTCACACTAGCGGGTCTGCATCAGACGGAGGAGTAACCTGGGACTATTACAACGGTCCATACAATGAGTTCCTTGCTGATACTGATTCCAGCATCTTCAATGAGAAGTTAGTAGAGCAGGGAATCTTAGAGCGGTTTGCTGATATTCATGGATTAGTTGGAGTTCCTAAGACGTTTACAATGGAGCTTCACGAAGAGTTTTCACGGCAAAAGGTTTCTAAGGTTGTTTACGCTGGCGGTCAGAACAGAGCTAACATGTTTGCTCGTGCTGGGGTCGCTGTATTTGGAACTTGGATTTAACTATGGCTATGCAAACACCACCACCACCAGCACAAGGCATGAAGCCTTATGATTATTACAATACGTTAGTATCTCAAGGTATGCGTCCGTGGGATGCCTATCAAGCGGTACAGGCTAATTTTGGACCACCTAAGAGTCCTGAGCAGCAAGCTAGAGACCAAGCAGCAGCAGACCAGAGAGCAGGTATCGGCCAAGCTGCCGGAACTGTTGCTGGTGCTGTCGGTATGGGTGAGGCGCTGGCTGGATTCCCTACCGTTGCTGGTTGGTTTGGTCCTAGCGCAGCGGTGGAGATGCCGACAGCATTAGGAGGCGCTGGAATACTTGGAGGGACTGGCGCTACTGCTGGAACAGCCGGAGCTGGTGCCGCAGGAACTGCCGGAGCTGGTGCCGCAGGTGCGGGAACCACCGCTGGCTCAACTACGCTGGGAACGATTGGCTCTGTTGCATGGCCTGTAGCACTAGCAGCAGGAGCATTAAGTACAGCATGGGAAACGGGCATGAAGGATATTCTTCGTGGTCGTGGAACCAGAGAAGATTGGACTAACCAAGGTGTCAATTTAGTTACTGGATTTGCTCCTAATTTTGCACTGAGACTAATGGGTAAACGATCCATTGGTAAAATGATGACTACTGGCAAGTCAGACGCTCAACTATTGCGGGATGATTTCCGTGGAATGCTTAGGCAGACTGGCGTTGCTGATGATAAGTACAATGTGACCCTTGCTGATGGCAGTAAATTCAATATCGGACTTGATGGTAAGACCAGGTATCAAAACGTAGGCGAAAACATTGATGGCAAAACAACTCGTAACGCTTGGGATGTAGACTTTTCTAACCCGCTTGCTGAGTATGCTGTTCAGCAGATTGATCCAATGATTCGTAACATATATCAAGGCGCTGACGGTAAACTAAAGCCAGAGCAGTATACTGGTATGCTTGTAAACGCTGCTACTTCAAACGCCAATAGTGAGGCTGATGTATTAGCCAACATTAGATCCATGCTTGGTGGTAGACAGCTTGGAGAAGAACTTAAACCAGCTCCTCGACCTATAAATGCAACACAAGCTACCACGCCTCAAGTATCTGTACCTGAACAAGCTAAAAAACAATCATTGAGAGATTTTCTTAACCAGAGGATGAGTAAATAATATGCCACGCAATATACCATCACGATTAGCAGGAGCATTAGCAAGGAACCCAAGAGCCCAAGGAGTTAAGCTCCAGAGGCTCTCTCCTGGTGTTTATCGCAATCAGCAAGGTGGTCTAGTTAATAGCAGAGGACAAGCATTACCTGGTCGGTCATCTCAACGGCAACCTCCAGTAGCGATGCCGTCGAGGACTATTCCACAGCAACCAGCTCCTCAACCTCAACAGGCTCCGCAATTTTCGATTCCGCAAATGCCGCAAATGCCACAACCGTATCAACCAATGCCAGGTCAGTTGCCTGCTCCACAGTACAATTATCAACCATATCCAATGCCTCAGTATATGCCGTACCAAGGCTCTATGAGTGGCGCTATGAATGGCATGATGCAGGGATTTGGTCAGGGTATTGGGATGCCAAAATACAGCACATATCCACAGCAATATCCACAGCAGGTAAATCAACCTGTTGAAGCTGAACAGCAACTACCACCTAATATGCCAGGTAATATCTAAGTATGGCGCAGTTTGAAGGGATAACAATGCCGCCTCCATCGTTGGGACTGGACCTAGTGAGTCCAGTGGACAACATGAATCCGGCATCAGCACTGGAGCTGCTTAATGTGTTTCCTGGTGCTGGTACTCCTTCGGTGCGCTTGGGGTATACTCAGTTTGCGGATTTAGGCTCAACCTCTCCTATTCAATTCATGCACGAGTTCCCATTAGCTGATGGGACTGCTCAGTTAATAACAGCAGATACAAATGATTTATATGCTGTTACTGGAACAACCACTGGAACAGTAACTAACATAAGCTCAACTCCTGGAACGTATACTCATGGAGACTGGAACTTTGCTCTTTTTGCTAACCGAATATACTTAGCGAATGACTCAGGGTCAGATGTTCCTCAAGTGTATAACGGGACTGGGACTGCTCAGGATATTACAGCAAGCGGCGGTCCTGCTGGTGGACTTGATAAGCTCTGGAACGTCTCTTCATATAAAGAGTCGCTGTACTTTACAGAGCTTGACTCCATGCGTATGTGGTATCACGCATCAGTAAGAGAGACCTTTACTTCTGGCGCTCCTACTCTTAAATCCTATGATTTCCAGTATGTAATGCGGCGAGGTGGATACCTTATATTTACTGGCACATATACTTACCAGAATGGACTGAACGCCGTCGATTACTTTATGGCGGTATCAAGCCAAGGCGAGTTGGTATTCTATGCTGGCGACCCAGAGGGAACGTCAGGAGCGTGGACGCTGGTTGCTCAATTCATCATCGGCAAGCCTTTAGGACCAAGAGCGTTTGTAAGAGTAAACCAAGATATTTGGATTATCACTCTGCAAGGTATCGTTCCTGTATCGTCTCTGTTTCAGACCGATCCAGAACAAGCTCTTAATATCGTGAGCTTAAACGTAAATCCTTTGATCACTCAGTATGCGTCACAGGTTCCTTTAAGCAATTCCTGGCATGGGTTCTTCTGGCCATCCGGTCGGCGTGTTTATATTAACATGCCTGATACAGATATAAGCTCTACGCTGCTTGTATACAGCATTGATACTAAGGCATGGACACAATTTTCGTTGTTCTCAACAGAGCACGCTGTAATGTCTGGAAAGTTCAACAACCTTCCTTACTACGGTTCTTCAACTGGTATTATTTATCAAGGCGAGACTGGCTATGCTGACGCAATAACGCCAACTAATACTACTGGTGAATCTATTGAGTTTGCTGGACGAATGGCGTTCTCGTTCTACAATTCCAGAGGTAATTACAAAGCGTTTAAGGACATTCGACCAATCATTAGGACTAAGCGTGGCGTCACCTTAAACCTTGGATTGGATACTGATTTCAAACGGCAAGCGACCGTTACAACCATTACCACAGCTCCAGGCGCTTACACAGCTTGGGGCTCTCCGTGGGGAACGACAGCTACAGTGCCAGGACCGCCAATCCCAGAAAGATTCGTTCCTTGGTCTGGAGATGTTGAGTACATCTTTGACAGGTTTGCGGTTAAGGGTCAGGGACATTGTGCCGCTATTCGTTTTGGTGGAAGCATTAAAAACGCCTCCTTACAATTATTGGGATTTGAGATACGTTACGATCTAGGTGGGCAGGTATAATTATGGCAAAAACAGCACTGGCTAAAGAACCGAAAAAGTCAAAAGTAGATCCAAAGGCTGCTAGGGCTCAGGCTCGTCAACAGTATCGTAATACTGTTATGAATCTTGGTAATCTTATTGTTGGTAGCAGAGAGTATAACGCTGCAATCAAATTGATTAACAAGACTGGTAAGCAGCTTGGATATAATACCAATAGAATTGATGCTGCTATCAACAAGTATAAGCAGCAGGGTACTCCAGGCTCACAGCCAGGTTCGCCAGAAGAGGCTTTCCGTAGGATGTCTCCTGAGCAACAACAGAAAGAGTTGATGTCAGATTATGGCACCGCAGTTAATCAGCTCTACGGTCGCTATGAGCAGACCAGTCCTGAACAGTACATGAAGAATTATGAAATAGGTTTTCAGCAAGAGCGAGAGAAGGCCTATAGCGATATAGTAAATCAGTTTGAGCGTAGCAATGAGGAGCAGTTTGCTCGTGAAGACCAGCAATTCCAACAGCGCATGTTGTCGCAGGGAATAGATCCTAACAGTGGATACTATCAATCACAGTATAAAGCGTTGAAAGATGCTCAAAACAATCAGCGTCTGAATGCTCAATTCCAGGCAAGTCAACAAGCGTATGGAGTTGCCAAGCAAACGTTTGAGCAAGGAACTATGCAGTACGGACTTCCAGCGCAGCTCTCACAATACTATCTACAACCTGGGATGCTCCAGTATAAGACTGAGCAGGAAAGATTGCTGGAGCAAGAAAGAATTGCGGCAGGATTGCAGCAAGCTCGTATCTCAGGAGGAGCAGCGACAGGAGCGGCAAGAATCCAAGCTGAAACGGCTAGAGATATTGCAGCTATGGAGCAAATGGGTGGATATAACCAGCCGAAAAGACCGAGCACATGGAGTAGCGTAGCTTCAGGTTTTGGCACTGGTGCTGGAGCGGCTGCGGCTAACTGGGCTATAAAGTAGGAACGAAATATGGCTGATACTGTAACCCCATTAACTTTACAAAGTGCGCTCGGTGGCTTGCGTATAACTGGCGCTGAGAATCCTTACGGCATGGGACTGCTTGCACTTACTCAAGCTGCTCCTTCGCTCTATAACCCGTATGGTAAGCCAGGAGCTAACTTCGGTATAGCCTTGGGTCAGGCGTTGCTTTCTGGGTTGCTTGGTTATCAGGCCAAGAAGCAAGCAACTGAGGAGTCGCTACAGGCTACTAACCTTGCAAGTCAGTTACTCAATACTCCTTCGGCACAGCGAGCTTCGTTACTTGAGGGATTGCAGCAGCAAGGTACGCCAGTAAACGTAATGAGCAAGCTGACAGAGATTAGTCCTCTACTCTTGCAAAGCGAGTTAGCTGCTAAGGCAGAGCAAGCAGCGGCTCGACAGAAGTTAGAACAGGATATTGCTCTTGAGTATGTTGAGCAGACTGGCAACCTACCTGCTGGGTTTGAAAAGTTGCAGCCATTGGCTGAAGCAGTAGGAACGCCAACAATTACTACTCCTACTATCAGCGAGACTCCTGGTGTTTCTCTTTCTGGATTAAATCCAAAGCAGCGACGAGAGATCGAACAGGAAGTTGCTAAGGAAGAGATTGTAAAGGGACCACAGCGTAAGATTGAGGCATTTGACAAGGAGCGTCAGGCGCTTACTAAGCAAGGTGAGGCAGCTACCCAAATTGTTAATATGTATAACTCGATTGAAGAGTTAATGTCACAAGACTCACTTGCTGCTGACAACGAGATTGCACGTCTTGGAACAAAGATTGGAGACCCAACTTCTATTGTTTCCCCAAGTGAGGCCAAAGCAAGAATCAGCGTTCTTCCTGTTCTTGAGCAATATGCTGCTGAATTGAAAAAGGTTTCCTCTGGTGGGTCTACTTTAAGCGATCCAGCAAGAGCTGATTTGATGAAAGCGTTTAAGGTGTACGTTGATGCTTCTAAATCATCGTATAGCTCTCAGGCTGAGTTAGCGAAGAATCGTTTAATTGCTAATAAGTTTGCATCTCCTACAGACCCAGACCTAAATACAAAACTATTGCCGTTTGAGATTCCTTCTAAGACTGCAAGTGAGAAGGCGATTGATAGACTTGCTGAGATTAAGCAGGAAGTTAACTCACCTAACATCACTCCGCAGCAACGTCAGAACTTAATAACTGAGGCTAATAATTTAGCGCAGAAGTACGGTAAGATTTGGCAACTAACGAGAGCTAAGTAAGAACGATGGCTGATTTAGATCCTTTTGCACTATTAGCTGACATTGGTTCTACTGCCAACACAGCGATTTTTCCGTTACCTGAAGCGGAGCAGCTAAAGTACAACCAGATTCAAGCTGAGGCTGCTGCTAACAAGATTAGACAAGCTGAGTTAGAGCAGAAAATAGGCAGACTTGATACACTGGCTGCACTTACTGGCGGTATTAGTCAGGGTCTTAATCCGTTCTCAGAAGAGATTATTGCTGGTGCTCGCTCGTTATTTACTGGTGTTCCTTATTCTCAAGCGATTCAAGAGGAACAGTCTGCTCTTAAATTAGCTGAAGAACGTGCTCCGACAGCATACAAAACGGCTGAATACGGAAGCATCTTAGGTAGCGCATTGGCCTCTGGTCTTGGTGCTGCGGCAACGCAAGCTCCTCGGTATTTACCAACAGTAACAAGAGCTATTGAGGCAGTCCCAGGCGCTAGAACTATTTTAGGAACTGCGGCTACTACCCCTGCTAATCTTATTAGAAGTGGTGGAATCACTGGAGTTATTCAAGGCGCTGGAAGTGCGGAAGCTGGATTAGAAAGCCGCCTTACAGGTGGTGCGATTGGTGGATTAGCTGGCGCAACTCTTACTCCAGGTTTGTACTACGGTGGCAGAGCATTAGTGCGGGGTCTTGGTGATTTAGCTGCTAAGTCTGGCATTGATGTTTCTGCGTTAGCATCCAAGGTAGGAAAGTTTCTAAGCTCTGAAACAGGAGCGGTCGGAGATGTTCCTCCTGCTTGGGCTCCTGATATTAGGGTTACTTTTGATAAGCCAAGTGCAGCAGCGTTTGAAGCCGCTAAACAGCTTAGGAACGTGCGACCGGAGGAGATGGTTGCTGCTGAAGCATTAGCAGCGGAGGCGGAGCGTCTTAAATTACCTCTATTCCTTCCTGAAGCGGTTGGTACTGGCGGTATCAAGCAGAGCGCACAAATAGTAGCGCAGCGTCCTGAGTCTATTGATATTGCTAAGAGAGCGATTGAAGGCAGAGCGAAGGAGCAGCTTAGTAGGCTTAGTGGAGTATTCAACGAGGTTAGTCCTGAAGTTAGTCCGTATCGTGGTGGTCTACGGATGGCGACCGCTGCTCAAAATATCGCTGAAAGATTAAAGAGTGAACGTGCTGCGATTGCGAAGCCTCTTTATGACAAGGCTAGAGCGGAAGCTCCTGAGATTGTTGATGAATCTCTTACTAATCTTATTGCGAAGGACAAGAATCTTCAGTCTGCAATAAAAAAAGTTAAAGGGTTTGCTGATAACGCTGACAAGGCTGATACATCACTTGATGTACTAGACCAAGCAAAACGCATCCTCGACGATAAGATTGTCGCAGCTAAAAAGGCTGGTGAGTCTAATACCGCTCGGATGCTTGGTAAGACAAAGGAGCAGCTATTAAGCATCCTTGATGAAGCCTCGCCTACATATAAAACAGCAAGAGCTGAGTTTGAGGCTGCAAGTTCTGGTCTAAATGAGCTTGAGAGAACTAAGTTCAAGATGCTCATGGATATAGACCCAGAGGATACCAATAAGATTGGATCTATATTTAGGTATGAACCTGAGCAGATTGCAGAGCTTCGCAAGTCGTTTGCGGATGCTGGTCACCTTGCAGACTTTGAAGCTGGTATCCGTGGATACTTGCAGCGAAGCCTTGAGGCTAAGAAAGAAGGGTTTGACTTAGCCAGCCAATTCTCAAGTCCGTCAATGAAGAAGCGATTAGAAGCCGCTCTTGGTGATAAAGCAGAGCGAGTTCTCAAGGCGATTGATATTGAGGAAAAGATTGCTGCTGGTAAGCGTGAATACCTTGGTGGATCTACTACTAGAGCACAGCTAAAAGCTGAAGAGGGACTTCAGGAGGCTGCTGATAAAGCTGAAAAGCTCGTTAAAAAGAAGCCGTCTCGTGTTGCATTGGAGCTACTTTCCAAAGCGTTAGTTAATCCTCAAGAGGCTAAGTTCTATGAAGATTTAGCGAGCATATATTTTAGTCCTAGAGCTGGAGAAACGCTGACTGGTTTAACGCCTCTTGTAAGAGCGTTGCAAGCATCTCAAGCGGCTGCTGAGGCTACAGGTCAGATTGCTGGAGGCGTTGGCCGCAGAGCTGCTGGTAGAATTGAAGGTGAGGTTAGAACTCCGACCAAGCCTATTAGTAAGTCTGGAATGGTTGTAGGTGGTTTAGGTGCTGGCGCTGGAATACCTGAGATAGAGCAGATGTTGGCTGAGATTAACTCATCAGGAGTTAGTGGCGTTACTCAATCCGCACAGCCAGTAGTTAAGCAAGATATTGCATCCGTAATCTCTGAGCAGCCACCGCTTATTCAAGCGATTATCCAGACTGAATCAGCAGGAAAGCCGCAAGCTAAAAGCAAGAAAGGCGCTAGAGGGTTGATGCAACTTATGCCTGGAACGGCTAAGGAGCTTGGAGTAGACCCTACTGATCCGATTCAAAACATTGAAGGCGGGACACGATACATTAACCAGATGATGCGTCAATTTGGAGATGAGAAGTTGGCTCTTGCTGCGTATAACTGGGGTCCAGGCAACTTGCAAAGAGCTATAGCTCGAACTGAGAAAGAGGGTATTCCCGCAACTTGGGAAAATATCATAACGGTTGCATACGTTCCTGCTGAGACTCGAAAGTATGTAAATAAGGTCTTAACAAGGCGTAATCAATTAGAGGCTTAATATGAGTTGGTCAGGTGGAACATACCGTAAATGGAATTACTCTTCTAACGGTTGGACTGGTGATGCGTCACTAGGTGTTGGCATTGAAGCTGGACGACATGACCAGCAAGATGACGACTTCATGGATGGTATCAACCAATGCCTTAACAAGGCTGGCCAAAATGCCATGACTGGTAACCTCAACATGGGAACCAATAAGATTACCAATGTCGCAAATGGAACTATTTCTAGTGATGCAGTTAATTTAGGACAGCTATCAGGCTTAGTGCCAATCGGAACTATAAATATGTACGGAGGAAGTTCCGCTCCTACTGGGTACTTTATATGTAATGGCGATGCTATTAGCAGAACAACTTATGCTGATTTGTTTGCAATTATTGGAACAACTTATGGCGTCGGAGATGGAGTTTCTACTTTTAACGTCCCCAACTTAAAGCAAAGATTCCCGCTTGGTAAAGCAGACAGTGGAACCGGAAGCACTCTTGGAGGGACTGGTGGTGCTATTGATCATACTCATACAAGTGCAGCTCATACGCATACAGTAAACGCACATAGTCATACGCTCAGTGATTCTGGTTATGCGTTAATGCAAGTTGAAAATACTAATACATACTGGAGAAGACGTACTGGTTTGCCTAGCTGGACTCCTACAGTAACAAAGCCTATTGCTGGAACATTATCAGGAAATACCGACCCTCAATCTCAGGCTATTGCTCTTGATGGAGCTACAGACGCAACTGCACTTACAACAAATTCAACTACTCCAGGGGCCACAGGTGCTAACAATCCTCCATATTTAGTAGTTAATTATATAATCAAATACTAAACATGAAGCTAAGACTTGTCAGAGTTTCAGAGCATAACAACGCTACACTTGGCGTCTTATGCCTTGATGGACGGCCTATGTTCGTTACCCTTGAGGATGCGTGGCGAGACAACGAGCGGATGATTTCATGTATCCCGAAGGGTACATACAAAGTCATCTGGCATAAGTCCCCGAAGTTCGGGAATGTATTTAAGGTTGTCGATGTGCCAGGTAGGAGTGATATTCTCATTCACGCAGGAAATACTCATGAAGACACTCATGGTTGTATCCTGCTTGGCATGATGTATGGAACGCTAGGAACTCAGACAGCAATCCTCTCCAGTAGAGCTGCTTTAGCTAATTTCATGACTTCAATGCTTGAAGTAAAGGAAGCTGAACTGGAGATTGTATGACGAAAGGTAATATCACAGAGTTGCAGTATTGGCTCGACCTTTTGATTAAAGGAGGAATTGGTATCGTAGTATCGCTCATCGGTATGGATTACCGACAAGTCAAAACATCTCTGCAAGAGTTAGAGCAATCAAAGTATCGAATCACGATGGAAGTTCAGGTAATGCAGAATGAGTTATCTGGAGTAAAGGATAGGCTCGACCGCATTGAAAAGAAGTTAGATCGGGTATTGGATAGATGAGAATTATCCTTGTGTTGTTAGCATTTATGGCTACGGCACAAGCTCAAGCGGTTAGTTATATTGGTTTATGCAATAAGAGCTGGCCTTGTAGCAGAACTCTTGAGACGTGGAAGGGTAAGCCGATAGTTACTGGCTGGCTTGAGGATTCATTCGGTAAAGATTGCAAGTGCGCTGACACCATCCTCCAACAGCATAAAGAAAAGATTATTCGTGTTCATCTTGCGAATGGTCCATGTCTTAGAAACAAGAGATGTGAGCGGCATGATGTGTTTTGGGGCTACAGTATCGCCTCTGCTAATAGAGCAGCAAAGAATCCTAATTCACGACTAAGAAAAAGATTGAATGTATTGGCTAATAAACTGAAACAGCGGATTAAGCAGTCTAAAGGTTCGCTAACGTGTTATGTCTCGCCTTGTTTGGAGTGTGACCTCAATGGAACCGCTAGAAAAGCTCTCATTAGTGCTGTATCTGCTACTTTGCCTGATTGTAGCGTTGTGGATAA
>Ga0208644_1003292_pt1 | contig 12611 bp, 13 predicted proteins | sample VirMetDEL_Nov_18_FD_184517 | JGI IMG/M metagenome (GOLD analysis project Ga0208644, IMG submission 184517) | Aqueous microbial communities from the Delaware River and Bay under freshwater to marine salinity gradient to study organic matter... | ecosystem: Environmental > Aquatic > Marine >... | reverse complement strand
GAGCATGCCGCCCAGGGTCAGCAGCAACTTGAAGTCTACATCCATTTGCGCCTAGCCCATTCCACGATGCGGATTGATGTCCATATGATGGAAAGGCCAGCGGCGACGGCAGGCAATATCTCCACCAGACTGCCGATCACGACAGCCATGGAGAGCAGGTCGCCTGCGCTTTTTGCCGCTTCGTCGTTCATCAGATGCGCGATGGCCAGATGTCGTAGCCGTTCAGCAGGATCGTTGCCGAGCCGGAAGTGTAATCGCCGGTCTTGATGCCCGCCCGGTAATAGTTCTTTATCGGGTCATAGCCGACGCCTTCAAAAGGCGCGCTGAAGGCGTTGACGTCGCGCCAAGTGGTGCCGTCAGTTGAGCGCTGAACTGTCACCGTTCCGGCGAACGTCCCTGAAATAGACAAGTTGAAGTCACCGATGATGTGGATTGCATCGGTGAACGTATCTTCCGCCGAAATAATCTTTGTGGTTGCTGGCATGATGGCCTCCTTACGAAATGATGGCGTCCCGAAAGACAGAGCCGATGATGGACTGATAGCCAGCCGCGCTGGATACCACTTGCAGCCCCGAGTTGGGGACGCGCTCGTCATAATACTCAATCGCCTCGATGTGACCATTGAGATAGTTCGTGCCGTCGCTGCCAAGCCGCGCCTGCGTGACGGTTGGGATTGTCGCCACTCCATCAAGCACAGGCGTGCCGCTGTTCAAGCTGGCCGCGCACGAGTTCTCTGCCCATGCGCCCGCCAACCGATAGCTGGTGTTTGCCGCGATGGTGCCAGCGTCGATCTGCGCCTGATCCACGCCGCCTGTTCTGACGTATAGTTCAGGGTTTGCAGCATTTCCGCGCAGAGCAATGATGTTGTTCGCCGTGGCGTCGTCAAATTGGATCAAAGGACGAATGCCGCTCACGGCGGATTGCTGCGCGCGCACCAAAGCAGCGCCGCTGCCAGCGCGCCAAAAGCTGGCGAAATTATCAATCGTCACGTTATCAGCGTTTCGAGTTGGACGAGTGTCCGATGTCGGAACATACGATGACACAAAACCCGGCTCAGCCTGTGCGCCCCACAGATAAAGTCCAGACGATCCATCACCAATATATGAGAACGCGCCAGCGTCATTTAACAAAATTATATTTACAGGGATGCTTGCTGTTGAAGCGGCCACCGCAGAAATAGAAATTCTATAATACCCATTGCCAGCGTTTACAATTTTTGCATCGCCAGAAATTGCATCAAGAACAGAACCAGCGCTAATGTCAAAATCTGCACCAGCGGGAAAAACAGCAAAATTGTTAGCTGAAAATCTAATTTTTGATCTTTCGCCAGCTTTGACATAAACAGAAATTGAAAATCTTTCACCAGAAACAAAACTTACATTTTGGGAAAGCCGATGCACAGTGTTTGACACATCAAGGCTTTCGACAAACTTGTCAGCAGTTGCGTCATTGCTCGGAGAGGTTTCAACATCAGCGGAAACGCTGCAATTGGTTTTGCTCCATGCAACAATGTCAAATTCCTGAGAGCGAAAGAACAGGTTTTGAAGGCTGCCTTCAACCAAAAGCCCGCGCGGTGAAAAGGAAACTGGATCATAATCAATGCGCGGCGTATCAGCCGCAACGATCTCGATAAATCCAGACGAATTGACCCGCGTAGCCGTTGCACCCGCACGCGCAACAGAAATGCCACCGTCCTGCCCCAAGAAATTAAGGCTCTGTGACGGGTTAGTAGCAGATGAAAAAACACCGTTTATCATTTCAGCCTCATGTGTCCGTCACGATGGTTTTAACCGTTCCATCGCTAAACCTGATTTTAAGATCACCGTCTGCGGCGTCTACGTAAATTGCTGCATAACCAGCGATAACAGACGGAGCTCCTGTTCCATCAACAATTCGCAGAATAGTTGAGAACGTAGCCGCAAACTGATTGGTTGAGCTTCCAATCACTCCTACACCGGCAGAACCAGCTTCAAGACCATTTGGACTGACAAATGCAACGCCTGCACCGTTGCAGGCAAAGCCGATTTGATCAGCAGCCGTCCTGTAAAGGCCGGTGTTTGTGTCAGCTTCAGAGGAAAAAACAAGGCCGGGTGCTGCCGCTGTTCCATCAGGAACAATGGTTTTACCATAAGCGCTGGCAGCCCCATCTCGATCAATAAAACTGATACGCGCTTTAAGATTGGTCCAAGAGCCAGAGCCGCTGGTGCTTTGCCGCAGACCAAGGCCAGCAGCCAAGCCGCGCAGCAACAGATCAACGCGCAAGCCTTCCGCTGCCTCGTTTGCATCAACAGCAACAAGTTCAACGGAAGTGGTAATGTTTCCTGCGGCGCCCGGACCCGGAGCGATGCCTGTGATTGTATGATTGAATTCATCCCCACCAGTGCCGCTGACACCAGTCGTTGACCCGCCCGTGATTTTGACGATCCCATTGTCAATATAACAATCGGCAATCACGTAACCGCGCGCACCATAAAGATGGATCGCCATGTTGTCAGTGCCATCAACGGTTGCACCGTTGTAAAAGTGGCAGGCGGACACTTGAGTATTGCCGCCAGTCCCGCGCAGAGGTTCAAGGCAATAAAAGCCTGTGCACGAAACCATTATAACGTCTGCACAATCAATCCAAAAGCCGTATGCTGTGCGGTTGGCGATAGTATCGAAACCGCTCTCGCCCCAGAACCATTGGTTCACAATGCAAGATGATATGTGTAAATCCCCGTTTTTTTGCTCTGCTTTAATGTGGTAGGTCTTGGCGTGAGTAACATGCACACGATCCAAAAAACCTTGGAACGTGTTTTTTAACAAAACGCCAGCGCAGAGATGCTTGCAGTCAATATAGACATGACGAAGCCCGCAGCTTTTTAGATCATCGGAAACCGGAGTGGTCATGGTCAGAATTGGATCAGTTGCAGACCATCCAGAGCCAATCGCAACCAAGCCGCCAGCCTCAAGCGAAACAAAGTCGGCATCATTCATGTTCAACGCGCTGGAAATTCCGTAATTCCCATCAGAAAGGCTGACAACAACGGGAAATTCTGAATTTGCAACAGCAGAAGCTACATCGATGGCTTCTTGAATGGCTGCGGTGTCGTCCGTGATGCCATCGCCAACAGCCCCAAAAGCGCGAACGTTGAATCCGTTTGACGATGCTTGAACATATAGTTTGACGCCGCCAGCGGTCGTGACATGCTGATCTGTCGCCCCGGATGCAGCGACCTCATAGGCAAAGCTCTCGGCCAGCGTGCTCAAAATATCTCCGGCCGAAACTTGAATGGTTCCTGGAACACCGGCAGCATATGTGTAGTCTACATCAGCGAGAAGCGTTGCAACATCTTTGACGGCGAAATCAGAAGTCGCAAAAGTCACTGGCGCAAACGGGATCACGCCAAAGCCAGCCGGGCTGTATGTGACCAGTTCGTTCTGCTTGTTCCGCACCGTCACCGAAAAACGATCAGCCGCATAGATTAGCGCGGGCGCGCCGTTGCGCGAAGGATAGCCGTTGATCGTGCGGATTGGCTGCGCGGCAGGCTGCGTCAGCATGTTGTCCCAATATACTTGGATCGGGTTTGTTTCGGGGTTTAGGTTCAGTTCCCCGAAATACAGATACCCATTATCAAGCGGCGAACCGTCTTTGTCGGTGAAGATTGGATAGGGCGGGGCGAGTTGTGTCAGGCTCATCTTCTAATTCCCACTCGATATTTTGGTTGCGGGCGTCATTGCAGTTGCTCGGTTGTCGCAGTATATGCCGCTGCTGCGGCTGGGGTCGTCAGTGCTCTAGCAATAACGCGAGCCTGCGTTTGATTCAAAGCCTCGCCATCCATGGCGCGCCTAACAAGGCGCAGCGCCTCTTGCGCTTGACGGCCACGCAAGCCGACCAGAACACTCGCGATCTCGTCATAGATGCCCATCTGTCGAAGCGCACGGGCCTCCGACGTAGTACCTGTCACGACTTGGGCAATGCGCTTCGATGCGTCAAGCGGACGACCAGATAGCAACGTGCTAAGTGCGCCAGGGGCCGTTATATCTTCAACAGCCCCAGCTATCGCCTGACGTCGCTGCGTCGCGCTATTCCTGGCAATCGCTGCGCGAAGTTCAAGCGAAACGATATTTTCGTCCAGTTCGTTGTATAAGCGAGCCGCATCATCTCGACCTAGCAGCAATTCCATCTTATCACGCATGGCCCTGCTGCGAAGCGTGTTGGCCAATTTCTGAAATTCTCGGATATCAGTGTTTGGATCTGACGCTACGGCATTGACATTGGCCATCGTGTCATCAATTGCGCTTCTGAGCCCTGATCTCGCCGCGGCCCTTTCAGAGGCTGAAGCGCCGCGCAACCTATAGGCAATATCTTCGCGGGTTGTTCCGCTCCTTAGTATATCCGAGCCAAGTTCTACGGCTTGCGACCGCCGTATAGCATCCGCCGCGGTGTTCAATGCCACAGCATATTCCGGCACTTCGTCACGCAGGGTGCCGCGTATCCGTCTAGCCAGATTAGCATATGCCCTACCGAGAGCAGTTTGACCGCCAAGCCTTCCTGTTGCATTCTCTTTTTCCGCAACATCGTTCAAGCTGCGAACAATATAATCCCATTGCTCGACATCTGGCAGCCGCTCGAACGACACAGTGCCATCGTCGGCTATATTCATGGATATCTGTCTGCTCTGCCTCCCCTCGACCTCCATCAGTCTATTGGCCTCGTTTATTGCTGATCTAGGGACGCGATCAATCAGGCTCTCTAAGAAAAGCCCGCGCCGTCCAGAGTAATTGATCGGCTGCGCATACGCCCGTCGATATTCCCGACTACGCTGCGCTGAAGTCCCTTCGCGAATTTCCCTCCTGGCGGTTTCTACCCCTGTTGGAGGTCCAAGCATATCATCCAGGACGCGGACCATGCGCTCGCCGGACTGTTCTGCGCGCTGTGTCACGGCTTGTCCGGCGATCCTGGGGGCCGCACCGCCAGATGTGATCGAAACATCCAAGAGGTTCTGCGCTGAAGGTCCAGCATCGGCAAGCATGGAGTTTGATCCCGCACGCTGCAATGCCACAGTGGCTGCGGCGATGTCATCGTTTTCCAGCGCCGTCCTGACGACTTTGGCCGCATCGTTACTAATGCCAAGCGCCCTGGCGATTTGAGGGACGGATCTTCCTCTAATGTTCCTCCAACCAGCCTCAACTGCGGCGGAAACGCCAGGAAAAACGCCGCCGACAAGGCCACCAGCGGCGCCGCCGATAGCGCCGCCGGTTGCAGCCTCGTCAATTCGACCTTCGCCTTGGCCACGACCATAGCCAGAAATAGCGCCTTCTATCGCCCCGGCAGGAACGCCAACGGCGGCACCGCGTACCATTCGACCGCCAACAGATGTCGGCGCGCCAACAAATCTGCCAACAGCGGCGGGCGTCGCCCCAGCCAAAAGCGGAACGGACGCCAAAGCGCCACCAACCTGGAGAGCGCCAGCTTGCAATGGCCTGCGTTGTTCAACGGCTTCAACCGCTCTGCGCACGCCAGCAGCGGCCTCTGGCCCCTTAATTTCTCCTATTAGTTCATCAATATAGGAACCAACAAACGGAACACCCTGCAATGCCGTCGCGGCTCGCGCTGCGACCGGGTATTCTTCAATGATTTGTTCTTGTATCTGGCCGCGCTGTGTCTCGCTCGGCGTTACGCCTTGCAATATCCCTTCAATAACCTGCGGATCTTTAGTCACATATCCAGGCGATACAAACACGCGCTCCTGCGTGCTCGGATCTTCCATGACTTGTCCGTCGCGGTATTTACTGATCGTCTTATATCCAGCTTCAATATATTGCTGGACGGCGCTAGACGGCTGCTCTTGCGTCTTTTTATCGGACATACCGGCAAGCATCTCTTGAAGAGCAGCATATGCCTGTTCTGGAGTATCGGCTGTGACCTGATACACCGCGCCATTCGGCGTCTCTAGTCGAAAATCAGCCATCAGTTGATCTGCCTAATTTTTACGCCGTTAATAGTAACGGTGTCCGATCCTGATGGCGGAGAAGACCCATCTTCAGACCGAAACTGGCCTTTAAGAGCTTTGGCACGCTCTATCCCGGCTGCAATAACTTCGGAAAATTCTTTCAATGCCTGCTTGTACGCATTCAGGTCTTGCGTCCTCTGCAATCTTGCTATGGCGGCTTGCGCCTTTTCGCCTTCCCTCTCAGTTATCTGCCCGCCACCCTTCAGGTTTTGGAACGCCTGAAGAAATGCAGCCCCTCCCAACTGATCCATTTTCGCCATAAGGTTATATTGGGACTGCGTCCTTGCGGGAAGCCTGCCCCAGACCATGCCGGTTACTTCGCCAAGCGACTTATCTCCAAGAATGTCCTCGATCAAATCCAAATTTCTTTGGGCAGCGTCAATATCTGCATCCAAATTGGATAGCTGCTGCGCCGCCTTCGTTGCAGCAGTAGCCCCTTGAACAAATTTGAACCCACCGCCCGGAGTTTGCTCTATGGTCATGCCGGTTGGCGGATTAATTGGGTAGAACCGCCCGGTCTCTGTATCAACCTGTCCGGCACTGGCACCGTACCGCGCCGCTTCTTCAGGCGTAGCCGGGCGGAATTGTTCGCCAAGGATGCCGGTCAGTACAAAACGACGTCCTTCCTTGGAAGCAGGGTCGATCCCGGCTAGCCTTAATTGCTCCAAACGACCCCGTGTTTCAGCGGTCATTTCCTTCTGCTGAGGATAAAACTGCTCAAAGAACGCCTTAAATTCCGGGGCTCCCATGCCATTAGCCAATGTCATGCCAACTGACGCCCTCGCTGCATCTAGTCCACCGGGCTTGTCAAGCATGAGACGAATTGCCTGCGCGCTATCAGCCGCACGGTTATCCCCAGCGTTTCTATAGGCGGCAACGCGCTCGTCGAGCATCTGTTTGCTCAGATCGGTATTGTTTCCGGCAAGTGCACTAAAGAGTTGCTGACCAAACCTTAGTTCGTTCGCAGACCGCTCCGCGCCGAATGTCTTTTGCATCGCGCCGATCTGCTGACCGAATGCCGGGTTTGCTGCCAACGCGCTCATGTAATCGCCAGAGGTTGCGTTGTTCCCAAGGCGCGCGAGGTTCTGCAAAGCGTCCATGCCGCTTTGGCGTTCCTGCGCCACACGTTGGCGCTCCTGACGTTCCTCGCCAAACCGGCGCAGCCTCTCAACGTCGCCATAAGCCCCGCGGAACGCCGCAATCGATTTAGCAAAGGGATCGCCAATATCAATAAAGTAATCTGATGCAGGCATAGCGATCTCCCTCCTAGAACCCAAATACGCCAAGTGATTGGCTGGCAGGAACGCCGCTTCTCAACGCATCATATCCGCCGAATGAATATCCGCCAAAGCCACCCGCCGGTTGTGCAGGAAGTTGGGTTCCGCCAAGGCCGCCAGTTAGACCTCCCAACACACCACTCAAGCCCTGGCCGATGGCTTGTATGCCCTGTGCTCGGGCCGTCCCAGCGGCGGTAATGCCCCCAGCCGTTGCCGATCCCGCACCGACCAAAGCGTTTGCGATCCGCGTGGCTTCGTTCTCGCGCGCCTGACCTATCGCCGACGTTGTTTGCCGACCAATATCCGCCAGTCCGCCCAGGCGGCTATACTGTTGCTGCAAAAGCTGGGACAATACCTGCGGCCTGTACTGCGCCAGTGCGCCCTGGACGTTGCCGCCGCGCACTCCGCCAGTCGCCGCTGCACGTTGTAGAATGCTCTCCTCGCCCTGACGGACCAGTTCCTGAAACTCAGGACCAGCCTGGACGCCTGAGATATATGCTTGTTGCGCCTGCGGGCCAGATAGCCCAGATGCCGCCATCATCTGTTGCAGCGCCGGCTCACCGACATCAGCATATGGCTGGAGCAGAGCAGCAATGTCCGCATAAGCGCCGCGCGCCTCTTCAGCGGCCTGCCGATAAGCCGCGGCTTGCGTTTGAGATGCACTTTTGGCGGCTTTCGCTTGCTTGTTGCTGGAAATAAGTGAAGTTCCAGCGCCGATAACCGCGCTTCCTCCAACAACGGCTGTGATTGGATCAGGCATTGCAAAACTCCGATATATATTCGTTCAAATCTTCGCCATATAGGCTCAAAACGGTCGGCGCTATGGTCTGCGCCACGTCTCTGCCGTGGCAAAGCTGAACGACAAACGCGATCAAATCATAATAGCCCGCACGCCACATATATGTCTTGGCGTCCGCATTTCCTGCTCGCTCTATCGCGTCAGATGCCTGCCATTTCAGGATCTGAGTGGCCAGAACTGGTATCAATAAAGCGGATCTCGATGCGAAAAACGGATTTGCCGGCATCTCAACCAATGTCGCCCAGATGACCCGATCAAGATCGTCCCGGTCGATCCTGTCGCCATCGGCGACGTCGTCGAAAAGCTGGATGCACGCCCATATGTCCAACAGCCATTGCGCTGCTTCCTGCGGCAGCGATAGCGTCGTCAAAAAATGATCTTTTAATGCCGAGGCGTGCAAGTGCTGCCCTCTTTTAAGATCGGGCTGCTGGCTGCCTACATTCTCAGCCCCAGCATTATGCCTAATTTCTTCCGGTCTGTCCACTATACTGTCTCCCGCCCGGATGCCCGTATGGTGAGAGTTGCGGCAGCGCTCGCAATCGTCGAGATGTAGTCGCCAACCTTGAGGACGTGGCCCACAAGTTCTGGGCAGGTGTAGCTTTCGCCAACGTCGAGGCTTCGGGCGTTGACTATCAAATTGGCTGCCGACACCGCGCCCAGATTTGTCACCACATTGATTGAGATCGTAGCCGTAGCCGCGCCCGTATTCGTGACCGTCATTTTGTCTATGACAGCGTCAACATCGGTCGCAGTATATTGGATTGTCTGCGTAGCCTCGGCCTGCTTTGGCTCGATCAAGACCGCCAGGGTTGTCGTCATTGCTGTACCTGCGTCACGTTAAGTGTACATGCCGGCGATGCCGGCGCAAACGCCGTTGCCGCCACGGCTTCGAGCGTTACGTTCACGTCGCTAGACGCCCACATAAGTTCAATGTAGTCGCCGTTTTGCAGTGAGAAGAAATCACTGCGACCCACCGGCATATAGCCATTGTTGATGTCGGTCGTGACGATGAACGATGAATTCGGGTGGTCTGTTCCGTTCTTGCGATACCAAAACCACACATTTTTGGCCGATGCGCTGCTAGATGCAAGCTGGAAGCTGGGAGAAAAATCGTATAGGCCGCTCAATTCCACGACGATCCGCGATGGATATGTCCCATCAATCGATATGCCGCTTGACACAGATGTAGCATCGAATTCAATCGGGTATGCTGTATTGGCTGCGGCTGGCGTCTGGTTGACCGTTACTTCGAACTGGCCGTATCGTTTTTGCTGTTCGACGGTCGGCCTGACAAAAAGCTCTCCCACCGTCGCACTAACCTGCAACACAGCCGCCAGAGGCACCACGTTGTCGGGTGCCGTTGGCTTGACATTTGTGAACGCCCCAGCCGTTGTCGGAGAGGCATATAATACGTCGCCTTGCGCCCACGTCTCGCTGACTGCCGATCCGGTCGTGTCTATCCCGCGAACGTGACCCCAGGTCGTGCAGTATCCGATCTGACCAGTGTCTGGCAGGTCGTGCGTCATCACTCCAAGGATATAGAGCGTTGGCTGAGACCCGTCCGCAAGATACGGCGTCACCAAGAGTTGATTGCCCGGCCCAACCCCGGCAAATCCGACAACGCTGCCGTTCGGGATTGTCACGCCGGTCGTGTTCTGCACGCGCGCGTATGTTTCCAGCCCAACCTGCTGGACCACATCGTAGTCCATGCCGATGTCGAGCGTCTGATCGCTGTCGTTCCACGCCAGACGCCGCGTCTTAGACGCGCCAGATTGCAGTCGCCGGAAGTCGAGATAGTCTAATGTTGACGCGCTCGGCTGATAGGACGTTGCAGCATCGAACGCTGCGCTGGCGGACAATGAATTGGCCTCTACCAGGATCGTTAGCGCCGCAACATCGGATGGCGTCAATTGGCCAGAAACAATGAACAAGCGCTCTAACGCCTTGATTAGTTCAGGATCGCGCCCAGCTATCGACGCGATCTGGTTCCTGGTAGGTGTGATCGGGTCTGCCATTATCGGGCCAGCGCCTCAATTCGCGCCTCTAGCGCAGCAATGGCGATAGGGGCGTCTGACGTGCCTCTGAAGCGCTGCATGCGCCTTGTCCGCATCCACCCTTGCTGAAGCCAAACCAAGCGCTTGTCGCGCGCCCCGGAGCCTCCTGCGCGGATCGGCTTTTCAACGCTCCAGGTTTGTCCGTCCAGGCTGTATTGGGTCCAGATCGTCGGGTCAACACCGAATGCCGTCGCCCCGGTTAGGCCAACTAGTTCCAGTTCGTGAAAGATCGCGCCGGCATTTTGGTTGTAGACAATCGTTGTGCCAAAATCCCAGCCGATAGTATCGCCCCAGTGCGTGTTCACGTTGTTGTGATCCAGGAAGCCAAACTGCGATGTCGATGGATGCCCGACATTCCACCGATCATATGCCCAGACCATGGATTGAGCGTTCCAGATGCCGTCTCCGACCAGGGTGGATGCCAGAGAAAACCAGACGGGTACCGACATAACCCGGCTCGCGGAGCCATCAAAAACAAGCGTATGACGCGCCAGATGGATCACAAGCTGATCGTGGAAAAGGTATATCCGCTCTTCCAAGTATGCGTTGGACAGTTCGGCCTCGGTGTATCCAGACAGGATTTCCTCTATCTCGCGCGATGCGATCTTCTGGGCAGTGCCGTTGACACCAAGCCAGACAGATGGCGCTTCATTGCGACCACCGCCAACGAACGCAATTGCGTCCATAAACTGGCAGCAGGCGTGCGTGCCAACGCATCCCTTTTGTATCTGAGCGCCAGGGACGCGCTGGAACGGAAATCCGGTCGTGCCGACGTTGTCAAACACCTCGATGGTGTTGCGATTAAGCGCGTAAACTTCGTTTCGCAGTTTGACCAGCGCCTCAATGGGATCTGGATCAGCTTCAGCCGACCCATATTTAAGCGGGTTGACTGCAAACGGATCGTCCAATTCCGTTATGACCAGGAACTCTCCATCGGTCGTCATATAGTAGCCATCGACCCAGACGACATCCAGGACTGTCCCCAGGTCCGGGTCCGTCACTCGCGCCAGTGTCGTTCCGTCATATAGATACAGCCGACCGCTAGACGCGATTGCCAGATAATCGAAACCGTAATCGAACGTGACCCTGCCCCCGGAACCAACTTCGCCTATGATCGTGACGATATTGTCTTGGCTGATAGAGACCAGTTTCGTTCCCATGACCCGGTACAGCGTACCGTTCCAGTTGATCCCACCCCGATCCGTTCCTGGGCCTGTCCCCAATTCGACAATCCCGTCGCCTGGGCGCAAATAGCCTTGGCTTATGCCGTTCTGCTTGGGGACCGGCACCAGATTGCGAGGATATGACGTGCGGAAATCTGGAGACCCGTCCGCATAGATACCGTTCAGGATCGGGATCTGCATGGTCTAGCCCACACGATACCAGGAGACATTAACCGCGTCGTAGCGCATTGTGAAAAAATCATTGGCCGCCAATGTCGTCGGGGCGCCTGTGACGGTCGTGCCGCCAGCCGATACCGTCAACGTGGTAACCGCCTGCGTGCAGTTTACGCTGACCTCTGCCCTGTCGCCAGGGGCAGTCGGCAACACAATGGTGCCGGCTGCGAACCCAGCCGTCGGCGTCAATAACAGCCAAGTGTTGCCAGCCGAAACAGTCACAGAGAAGCCTGTAGACGACGGAGACGCATATTGCGTAGTCAATGTGCCTGGGATCGACAGATTGCTCTGCATGTACGTCTGGAGCGTGCTTATGGATGCCTTGCGGGCGTCTCCTGAGTTCTGCACATAAACGGGAAGCTGGTCTCCAGGAGACAGCGTATCGACCGATGACAGTTGATTGATCGTGGCCATGATTTACTCCAGTTCTAGGACGCCATCAGGCCCAGCCTGAAGCGGATCTTGCGGCGGGACAAGGAATGGGTCGTTGTAATAGCGCCAGCCTTTGTTGCCTGCGCCAGACGGGATCGTCCCATCGCCAAGTTGTTGCTCAACGATCTGGGCCGATGTCATCAGAAGCTGCTTGTAGGCCATCGTGGCCGCGGCTTTGGTCTCCGGCGCGATTGCCCGACCGTAACCTGGGCCAAGCCTGATCGCCAAGTTCAGCGCCATAGCCTCGATGGCCATGTCGGTAACGCCGCTTTCTTGATCCAAGTCGCTAGATCCCGGCGATGACGGCAGCGCATAGCCAATACGGATGCCTTTGCCGTTCCAGGTCGCCATCATGTTGTCAAGCCGGCGAAGCGCGCTATCAAGCTGTTGCGGCTGCAAGTCGAAGACGTAGCCGGCTAGGCCGATTTCGTCGAACGCCTGCTCGATTATGTCCCGCTTCGTCCAGCCCATAGTCTATTCCTCGGTTTTTTTGCGACGCGACCGCTTCGGAGCCGGCGCGGGCTCGGGGCCGTTCTTGGCCTCATCGGTCGTCAATGCCCAGCCATCGGCCAGATGTTTTTCGACATCCGCCTCGTTTACGACAACATAGTCGTAAAACCCGCCATGCAGAGCATGATGGCCAGGGTGTTTGTACA
>Ga0208644_1003291_pt1 | contig 12614 bp, 14 predicted proteins | sample VirMetDEL_Nov_18_FD_184517 | JGI IMG/M metagenome (GOLD analysis project Ga0208644, IMG submission 184517) | Aqueous microbial communities from the Delaware River and Bay under freshwater to marine salinity gradient to study organic matter... | ecosystem: Environmental > Aquatic > Marine >... | reverse complement strand
TGCCTATATCTGTCAGCACTCTATATATGCACTCTTAACACGCTCTCATACCAGCGCACTGAGGTTTAAGTCGTATCCTGCAGAGGAAGAAGAAGCTACCGGTCTGAGGAGGGGGAGAGAGTCATCTATCAGAGGTCACAGTCGTAGGGTGCAGACGAAGAAGAGTCGAGAGTCGGGGAGGGTAGGGTGAGACCTGAATTCTGTCCACTGCTGTCTGTGCCACTTGAGCTATCGTATCAGTATTATATATCTGCCATCTACAAAATAAAATAAAAAAAAATATAAAAAAAATATTATAAATTTAGGAAAATTGGTGTAGAATAGAATATATATTAATATAAAGGAAATAAAAATTTTATGGTTGTAAGAGGTTGGTAATGGAGAAAATATGTTAGAAGTAAATAATAAATGGTTTAGTTTAGGTGTAATGAGAGATGTTATAGTTGATTGTAAAGATTATGATGATGGAATTATGTTTAAATTTTGGAAAGGTGAATTAGGAATTGAAAGATTTTTAAGTGAGATTTGTATTGATAGTATGAATGGAAGAGATATGTTAGTATGGTTGGATAGTTATGTTGATATGGTTAATGATAAGTTTGAGGTTGAGTTTGGTGATAGTGAATGTAAAGAAATGAAGTGGAGATATGAAGGTAAATTAGATAAAGATGATTTAAAATAAATAAAAAAAAAATTATAAAAATAATTTATTTGTAGTATAATAATATAGTTATGGTTGGTTGGTTGGATTTAATTAATAAATAAAAATAGGAGAAAATATGTTTATTGATATGGTTATATTTGAAGGATGTAGTTGTAGTGGAAAAAGTTGGATGATGAGTAAAGTAAATAAGGAAAGTAATTTTAAGTGGTGTTTAGTTGATAGAGGAAATATTAGTGGAGTTATAGAAAATAAAAGAAGAGGTAGAGATAATTGGAAAAATAGAGAAGGAATGTTAAAAAGAAATTTGAATGATGGAATGGGTATTGTTTATATTATTGTAGATAGTGAATGGAATATTATTAAAGAAAGATTTGAAAAAAGAGGTGATGATATAGTTGAAAATGTAGAAGAATTGAAAAGTGAATTTGATAGTTGGGAAGAATATTATAATGAAAATGAATGGTTGAAAAATAATATTAAAGTTAAGAAAGTTAAAGATTGGAAAGAATGTATAAGTTATTTGAGATGGTTAGAAAATAATGTAAGTGATAATAGAAGTTTTAAATTTGGTAGAAGTAATAGTGAAATGGAAAAGAAATATAATGAATATGATAGATGGAATAAATTAAAAGAAAATGTATTTTTTGATTTTGAAATATTAGAAGAAGATTATAAGAATATGAATAATATTAAAGTTGAATTTAAATAAAAATAAAATTATAAATATAATATTTTTGTAGTATAATATAATTAAGTTGGGTGGGTTGGTGGAATTTTTAAGTTGAGTGTAAAATAATAAATTACCTCCTCAGTCTGAAGTAGTGTATGAAAATTGGGGGAAGTAAATAATAATAATATTTGTTTGTAAAGTTAAGAGGTTTAAAGTATAATAATAAATAATATATCCTTCAGTCCTATTAGTCTTTAGGTGCAGATAATAATAATGGTATCAGTCTTAAGTGTAGTTTGTTTGAGCCGTAAGATGTCAGTCTTACGGCGAGGTAAAGAATAAATTTATTATTATTGTAAATAAGAAATATATGAAGTATGATATATATTGATTTATGTAATAAATGAATATATAGCTTATGAATGTATATGAATAAGATAGATATGAAATGTAATAACATAAATGCAATATAGGCTCCCTATATTGCATTGTTATGTTTACATAACAATGCACGGTGAGATACACCAGCCAGAAAAGTGACTCAAAAAAAAAATTACACCCAAAAAAAAAGTTAAAAAAAATATTTATAAATAAACAAAGTTAGATATATATATTATTATCAGTGGAGGCTAATGTGGCTAAATCTAAAGGAACAGGTTCTTTAACTAAAGAAGAACATTTAAAAAGAAGTAAGTCCTATCAGGCTCAATTAAAGGATGCTATCTATAAAGGTGATATGGAAGGAATACTGAGAAGTGTTATGTTATTAGCAGTTAAGGCTAATGATGTTCAGGACTGGAAGGCTAGTCCAAGAACATTTATGGAACTGGCACAAGTGCTCTTAAAATACAGACAAGAATTTGGTGGTGAAGAAGATATGTCAGGTATATTAGAGATACTGAAAGGTGGTAAATCCGATGACGAGGATGAAGATAGAGAAGCTTTTTAAATTGATTTGATAGAATATATAGGCTAATAATTAAAATATCAGGAGACACAAATATGAGCGCTATAGACGATGAATTATTAAACTTAACAAAAGAAGAGCTTATTCAGGTTATGAATATATTAACTGAAAGAAATAAGCGAGCTGAGAAAGACTTGTATGACATATTGACTATGATAAGAGTTAATAAGCGAGCACAAGGAGGTCGAGGATGACTAGACCAAGTTGGCATAGGTTGGTAGAAAAGAGAGGAGACCAGTGGTCAGTTATTCGATATGAAGGACCACAAATGAGAGTCTTTGTAAATAATTATAAGCACGAATGGGAAGCCAATATGGCTGCAGATATAGCTGAAGCAGATTGGGCTGAGTTGTCTGAATATGTAAAGCAAATGAAAAAGAATTTATTGGCTAAGATAGATGCTCAGTTAGATGAACACGCTCAGGCTAATGATTTACCCAGAACTTCAGAGTTTAAATCAAGAAGAGACCGTAGACCTGCTGATGCTTATAAGAACGCAAAACAATTAAAGAAGCAATGAAAGTTAACACTCAGATATTACAACATTTTAAAACAGACCCAAGAGCTTTCTTTAAGTTCTTGCAGGTTATGGACAAAGAGAAAGGAGCACTAGTTCCTTTCGTATTAAATTCAGAACAAGAGGAGTTATTAGATGTCCTACTCACAAAACAAAAAGTCATTGTCCTTAAAGCAAGACAAATCGGTTGTTCCACGCTTCTCCGTGCCTACTTCCTCTGGAGAACTTACTGCTCAGGCGAACCTACAACCCACGCAATCATTTCATACACACGAGATAGTGCCGACCACTTACATTCAATGGACAAGCAGTTCTATATCTCACTCCCTAAAGCATTACAACGAAAACTTAGCAAGTCATCAAATAGAACCCTCCAGTTTGCTGACTCTAAAGCCAACCTCAGAAGCTTTACTGCAGGAGGAAAAGCAGGAGCTACCAGAAGTTTTACCTTCAACTCTTGTCACATCAGCGAGTTTGCCTTCTTCGACGACCAAGAAGACCTCTTAAGTAATGTTATAGCTTCAGTAGGTGAAGGTCAAATAGTGATAGAAACAACACCCAATATTCCAGGTGATAAGTATCACGACTTGATTATGAACAGTCATCATAATGGTTGGCATTTATGTTTCTTTCCTTGGTATAAACATAAGAACTACAGAAAGAAGAGCCGTTTCCATTTAGAAACTGTGCCTGATATGGATGAAAATGAATTAGAATTTATGGAACAGTTTGGTCTGAATAAGGCACAAATGTATTGGAGACGAACTAAAATAGCTTCAATAGGTTTAGATAAATTTCGGAGGGAGTTTCCGTCTACAGTAGATGAAGCTTTCCTATCTACATCCAACTTGTTCTTTCCTACAGATGTCATAGATGCACTCGAATTAATAGACACTGGGAGAGGACCTCATCATTACTATGCAGGCGAGGCTAGAGGTGATGACCAGTATGCTATGGGTGTAGATGTTGCTAGTGGAACCGGAGGGGATTACAGCACAATAACAGTTGTAAGCCGGACCACTAAGCAACCCGTTTATCATTACAGATGTAATGAGATTTTACCACATAATTTTGCAGATGTTGTATGGGAAAAGTATCACGAGTTCGGAGAGCCAATAACTATTGTAGAGCAAAATGGTGTAGGTGAAGTTGTTATCTCTCGTTTACAAGAATGGCGATTAAGAAATCTTTGGAGAGATGATAGGGGTAAATATTGGAGAACAAATAAACATAATAAAATAAGTATTTATGATAACCTCAGAGATATTTTATGTAATGAAGAAATAGTAGCAATCAGTAAGTTATTATGGTCAGAATTAAGAACTGTAGAAGTAACTGATAATGGAGTTCCAAATGCAGTTCAAAAAGGCACTAATGACGATATAATTATAAGCACAGCTCTGGCTTTATGGATATGTAAGATAAAACCGGCGCCTAGTTTTTTTCAGGTAAGAAGAGATTTAATTGATGAATTTAAAAGAAAGACCAGAGCAAATAGAATTAGAAATGCAGGACCATTACCGTGGCGACCTGCTGGAGGATTTAAATAATGGGTAAATTTGATATATCACCTAAAGTCCTATCAAGTATTGTAGAGGCTCATAAGCGATACTGGGAAGACCAAAAACGAGATATGTATAAATATAAGCGTGCTTATGAATGTAGGTTCTGGGATAACCTTAATGACCCAGCACAAATCTCTATTCAGACCTCAGATGCTTATGGTTATATAGAAAGTTTTATCTCATCACTCTTTACTAAAAATCCAGGTGTTGTAGTTAAGAACGGATTAAAAGGCACAGGTGATACAAAGAAAGCACAAGCACTTGCAAATGACTTCTTGCTAAAACAAAGAACACCTATAGAAGACGCTAGTCGATTAGCTCTAATATATCCTAATGCTTTTGTTAAGATGTTTCCTAAAGCTGATACCTCAGTCTATAGAAGAGTTGACTTAACTGCAGTAGCACCTTGGCATATTATTGTTGACCGTGATGCACTGAGATGGGAAGATGCACGATATGTAGGTCACGTGTATTATATGTCTCTTCCAGAAGCTACAGCTCGTTTTGGTAATAAACATTTTAAAGGTGTAGAATTCCAACAGTATTTTGATAACTACATTGATGGTGATGATGAAGCACAAAACGATGTTGATGAAAGTGCTAATATGTTTAAGTATATAGAAGTCTGTGAGTTCTATGACTTGCATAATGAAATGCTTTATTTCTGGTCACCACAATGGGGCGAAGATAAATTCTTAGACAAATCGACTATACCTTTCAGAGATGCTGATAATCAACCAGTTATTCCAATTGTGCCTCTATACTTTAATAGACTACCTGATAGACCAATGGTTGGATATGCTGCAATGTCCAGAATATATGACCAGATATTTGAAATCAATATGATTAGAACCTTTCAGGCTAATGCAGTTCGTAAAGCTAGTAGACAATATATTGTAAGAAAAGGAATACTAGATGAAGAAAGTATGGCACAAATTACAAGTGGAGTTGATGGACTATTTGTAGAGATAGATGATGATGATTTAGCTGGAGCTATTAGACCTCTGCCTCAGAACCCTACACCTCCAGAATTGGAACAATATTATAGGGCTGTTCAAGATGACAAAGATAAAGGAAGTATATTGGCACCGTTTACTCGCGGGGAAAGCACCAGGGCCTCAGCAACTGAAATCGCTGCTTTGGCTGCTTACACATCTACGGAGGTTGGAAGACTTGCGAGAGAAAGAGACCACGTGATAGAAGAAGTAGCTAAGGTTTATTTATCAATGATATCTCTTTATATTAATGAAGAGAATTTAAGAGACTTAATTGTTATCGATGGAGAACCTGTAGTTATTAAACCTGATGACTTGATGGAAAATTTCTATGTTTATGCAGTAGATGCAGCATCAACACCTATTAGTGAAACTGTAAGAAAGAGAGAATTTATCCAGTCAGTTCCACTATTACAAGGTTTAGGAGTTCCACAGAAAACACTTATCAAAGAACTAATAAACACATTAGGATTACCTGACTACATCTATGAAGAGACTGTAGCAGCTTTAGACCAACAGCAAGCACAAATGACAAATGTTAGTGCAGCCGATGCAGCTGGAGTTAAAGTGCAACCTGATAGTCGAGAAGCTATTCAATCAACAGCACAAGCACAGGCTCCGATAGGACCAGGTAATCTAGGCATACCAGGCAGGAGGAGCGTATAATGCCATATTATAGATTTGGATGCAGACATTGCAAAGCAGAATATGAACATCAGCTGAGTGTAATTGACTTAGAAGAAAAATTTAATGATGACATAGAAGAGTTTGAAGAATGGTTTGAATGTAATAATTATTGTTGTGAACCTGGAGATTTAACTAGACTAATGAGTGTTCCAGCAAAACATAGTAGTTGGGAAAGCACTGGTAAATACGGTGTAAATGGAACATATAACCGAGGATTAGGATGTGTGGTTTATTCGGATGCGGATATGCGTGCTAAAGCTAGAGCTAAAGGTCTTATCCCTGCTGATGAGTTTAGCGGCGGGACTTGGAGTAATGTTGTGGATAATAGTATCAACCAGGCAATCAAAAAACATAATGAGCACGAAGAAGCTATCAGCACAATTAAGAAATCACTCGATGAACACAAAGACGAAGGACGAGCAATAGCTGAAGCTTTCAGTATTGACCAAATGAAAGAAACAGGTGCATTAACAGCTGAAGTAAATAAAGAAGCAAAAAGTGCATAATTATTTTTTTTAACAAATAAATTAAAGAATATATATATAGTTAATTGGAGCAAATATGTTAGAACAAAAAGACGAAATGACAGAAGAATTTATGGAAAGAGAAATGCCAATGGAAATGCCAGAAGGTATGATGGAAGAAGCAGCACGAGCTGATGAGTTGGAAAGCACAATGTTCCAGGCTATAGCACCTGAAGGTGTATTTAGTCGTAATGCTCTAAATACTTTTGTTAAAGGAATTAATGAAGCACTTAAATTATTTCCAGGTGCTGAACCAGTTGCAGAGTTTGAAGATAATTTAGATGGACCAATGCCTGAAGCAGTAAGTAGAGCTTTAGGTATGATACATTCAGCTTATTCAGATTTTTCTGGTGAAGAACCATTTACTTTTCAGGACATTAAAACAGACAGAGACTTAAAAGAAGTTGCTGGTAAATTAATGGCTTTTGGAAAAGATAAATCATTTAGAGCCTTCTTAGCCAAACCAATGGGTGAAGAAGGTGTTGAAGCTATAGGTATTCGTATCGGACGAACACCGGAAGAGAAACCAGAAATGGAAATGTCTGGTAATAATGAAGAAGACCTTTTAATGTCAAGATTAAGATAGGAGACAATAATGGAAAATATCAGTAACACGGTCCAAACCACTACTGATACTGCCACAACAACAAGTGAAACAGTATCAGGAGAAAAGAAGTTTGACTTAAGCACTAAATCTATCAATGATAGAATTGGTAAAGCTATGGATGCAGCATACAGTAAACAACCTGGCGTTCCAGAAGCAAAAGAAAAATTAGTATCAGAAGCTACAGTAGAAACCTTGCAGGATGTAAATCTACCTACTGGAGAATTTAAAGGTATTGATTATAATAAAATCATTACGGATTTACCAGATGACGCACAGAAGCTTCTGGCGAATATCCGTAGCAGCTACACCCGAAAGACACAAGAGCTGGCTTCACAAAGAAAAGAATTAGAAGCACAATTAGCTGCACTACAAGAAAGTAAAGTATACGAGCAATTCAGTGAGGTAGCTGAAAGAAATACTCAGTTAGACCCATATGATGTAGAAACTTTTAATGCTCGTATAGAAGAAGAGGTTGCTAAGAGAATGCAACAGATGATGAGACCGATGCAAGAGCAATATGAACTTCAGCAAAGAAAAGCTAAGTTAGACCAGTGGACATCGGAACATCCAGACTATTTAGATTATAAACAAGATATAGTGTCTCTACTTAAAGAGAACCAAGCACTCGACTTACAATCTGCATATTACATTGTAAAGGGTAAAGCACAAACTCAGAAGACTAAAGAATATGAAACTGAGTTAAAGCAATACCGTGATGCAGCACGTGAATACGGATTGAAAGTAGGTGCAGGCAATACAGCCACTTCTAAGTCACCACCGAAAGGTTTAAAAGGTTATGAGTTATATAACTGGATAAAGAATAATAAAGGTTCAAAATAATGAAGAACATTATATTTATAAAATATACAGGCCCTGTATTAATAGCTCGCAACAGGACAACCTATAGACCCAGCAATGGACAATCTTTAGAGCAAATCACAAATGTAACAAAAGCTATTAAAATTTTGGAGGAAACAAATTATGGCTATTTCTAATGATGTATTGTCGTCAACCCTCCGTATTCTTTTGGAAGAGGAAGTAGACAACCTTTTTAAGGCTACTCCACTTCTTGACCAAATGAAGAAGAAGGGCCAAATCGACTTTTATGATGGTGGACAAAAATTAGATGTTCCACTTATTTTGGCTGAACACAGCTCAATCACTCAATTATCAAACGGATATGAACCCGTTAACCTTGCAGTTCAAGACTCTTTGCGTAATGCTTCTTATAACTGGTGTGACTTTGTTGCTCCTATCGTTATTACTGAAAAAGAAGAGTTGAGTAACAAAGGTGAACGCGCTATCGTATCTATCGCTGAAGCTCGTATGAAGTCTGTTATGGGACTATTACAAAGAGAATTTGAAAAGCAAGTTATTGCTGGTAACTCAGCAGTTCTTTCTGAATTGAATACTCTTAATGGTATTGGTTCTTCAGCAGGTTTCTTGGAAGGTGCAACATTTGGTTTGCAAACCAACACAGTTGGTGGAATTGCTAAATCTGCTTTCCCTAACGAATGGCAAAACCAAGTTGTAGATAGTTCTTCTCAGTTCTCTACAGGTAATGCTACTGGTATTAAGGACTTGACTGACCTTTATATTGCTGCTCAACTTAGAACTCCAGGTGCTGGTGCTCCAGACCTTATTCTTTGTTCAGCTGATATGTATGCTGGTTATAAGAAGTTACTTTATGCTAATGAAAGATTTATTAACGAAAGTGCACTTGATGGTGGTAAATTAAGTTTGGCGTTCCACGGAGCTCAAATGTATGTTGACCCATTCTTGCCTATCAATAATATTTCTGCTATGGCACTTAATACCAACTATATGAGACTTGCGATGGATAGCGATGCTAACTTCAAGATGTCTGATTTCGAAACAATCTCTGGATACTGTGCACGAAGTGCTAAGATTTATACAAGAGTTCAGCTTTATGCAGAGCACTTGGCATCTCAAGGTATCCTTTTGAACGCTGAAACTTAATAGGGGGTGAAAAATGGCTACAAATAGATTAATACAAAAACTCTTCCGATTTGATGAAAGCGGTGTTGGTGAAGACGGCATCACATTCTCAGACCGTAGACAATATGAAAAGTTCCGTGTCCAAGCTGTAGGTGTATCTCAAACAGAAACAATTGCAGTGGGTGATGTCGTAGCTCTTGTATATACTGCAGGTTCTGATGGTGCTATTGCATTCAATGTAAAGAAATGTCCAGCTGATGGAGCAGCCCTTGGTATTGCTATGTCTGCTGGAACTTCTACAACTGATGCTGATGAAATCCTTACTAGCGCCGATTATATCGATGTGTTGTTAACTGGAATTGGTGAAGCTACTGTTGATGGTGAAGACCAAGGTGGAGCTGGTGCTACTATTAGCGCTGGTGATTACCTTTGTGTCGGAGATACAGCTGGAGTATTCTACAAGTATACTGCAGGTTCTGATGCTGTTCCTCAAGCTATTGCTTGTGAAGGACAATCATCAGGTGTATCTGGACTAAAGACAGTATTTATGCTCTCTCAGTTCTAATAGAATTCTGCTGGCGTTGGGTTGCCGCTTAGTAGTAGCCCATTCTCCTGATAAATTGCAGACCCGCTGGCATACCGGTTAAAGTATGCTTCTTTTTAAATGTGAGGCAAAATGAATTTAAAACAAATACGAGATATGATTAGTTCTATAATTGATTATGACCCTAACATAACCTCATATAAAAATGAAATTAACAGGGTCATTAATGAGAATTATTTAGAGTTTATGTCTTTGCGAACCTGGGGATTTGCAGATGTAGAACTCGATGTTTATACAGAACCTGACTTACAAGTTACAGGTTGCTCAACTACTTCAACCACAGCAGGAAGTAAAGAAATTACAGGTGTTACTGGAATAACCAGAGGACACAGAGGTTCCATTGTTCAGGTAAGCGGATGTGCTGATGAAAGAGACAATGGAGAATTTATGATTGATGATGTGTTTGGTTCTACAATTTCTATTAGTAAAATGACCAGAACACAAACATCACAATTCTACTGGCCTGGTTTTCATAGTGTTAATAGTGGAACAGTTACAGTTAATATTATGCAGAGATATTTACCATTACCTCAGGACTGTGACTATCCGATATCTATTAATATTAGAAATCCTATAGAATACGGACAAGCAGGTTACAGGTCAATGTATCAATTGTCTCGTAGAAGAGATGATGAACTTAATTTAAAATTAGATTTAGTTGGAAGTCCTACTGACTGGGTAGCATATGATACACTTCCAGAAAAAATACTTAATGTTGCTGATATTCCAATATATTCAGAAAACTTAATTGTAGAAGAATTTGGAACTACATCACCTTATTGGCCTATTGGTGACTATGAATTTAAATACTGTTATAACTTCAGAGGTGTTAATGGTCCACTATCTGATGCTGTTCCATTTAGTGTTACATTGGCTAATGCTGGTTTAAGGTTTACCACAGAAGACACAACAATATCAGGAACACAAGGTATAAGTAAAAGACTATTTGTAAGAATAAAAGATGTAACAGTTGGTGGTATAAGATATCAAGAAGATATCTGGAGAGACTGTGCTGGTTTATATACAGGTTTAACATCAGCTTCTTCTACTGGTGAGAAGTTTGTAGAAATCAAAGATGATGACAAATCATTTGACTGGCCTAAAGCTGCACTTAATCCTAATATTGCTACATTAAGAAGCTTACCAAGATATCAAGATAATGAAGGTCGTTGTTGGAGAATTCGTTTATATCCACATCCAGCAGGAGATATAGACAATAATAAAGGTCTTCCAATTAGAGTTAGATATAATCAGCAAGCAACTCGTTTAACTGAGGACTTTGATACACCAAAGATGCCATCAGATAGCCACAGATATTTAGTTTACAGAAGCTGTGAAGACTTATTTATTAAGTTTAATAACCCATCACAAGCACTTTACTATCAAAAGAAAGCTGATAAAGAACTCAATAGAATAGAAGCAAAACATCTAACAACTCCTGCAGGTCCTTGGATAAAAGGTGCATACAAAGGTGGTCCTCAATACAGTAAACCTTGGATTACCTTGACACATAAAAATTAGGAGAAAGGATGCAGTCTAAACAAAAAGGCGAAATATCACAGATTACTGGGATGTATCAGGGGTTTCCAGAACCTCCGAATTCTTGTCAAATTATTACTAACTTTTTCTACGATGACAAGACTAAAGGTTGGAAAAACTTCTTCGGTTATGAGAAGTATTTTACCGGAGAAAACCTTTATAGAATTGGTGGCATTGGACCATATCCGTTAAACGGACCGATACATTCCATTTTTAACTGGGCATCACATAATGGTGCTAAACAACATTTACTATTTGAACAAGAAAATAGTTTGTTTGAAGTAAATGGTTCTGTTAAGAAAGCAGAAGAAATTATACAAGGTAGAGATGCACCACAATCTGCTGACCCATTAACTTGTTATGAGACTATGGGCAATTATGTTATTATAGCTTCAGCTAATAATGATATTATAAAATATAGAGGTGGTAATACTATAACAAATGTAGGATGGAGAGAAGCAGCTGCACCTCCAGGAGTTAGAAGTCCTGCATCAAATCCAAATGACAGAGCTGGTGGATATTTCTTGTTTAGCACTGAAGACTATATTAAATGTCAGTCAACAGGTTTGGTAAGTGTTACAAGTAAAAACTATCCAGGTGTTGGTGATAAAACAAAAGACGCTACAAACAAATATTTTTATAGATGCACATTTATAAATGAAAACGGTAGTGAAAGTCCTATCAGTCAATTATCAGATAGTGTTACTTGGACTACTACAGAATTTCCTAAAGATGGTGTTAATACAACTAGTAGAACTGGTATTATATTAAGTTTACCAATGGGTCCAGCAGGAACAGTAGCACGAAAGGTTTATAGAACTCGTAATGATGGAAACACTTGTTTCTTTGCTTTTACAGTTTATGACAATTGCACTGAAATAGTTACAGACTATTTAGAGGATGACCAGCTTGGAGCTGAAGCACCTAATCCTACAGATAGTATACCATTTCCTAGTTCTAATCCTAGATACGCTGCTGGCTTTCATAACCGTTTATTTATTGACGGTGGTAAGAATGAACCAAGCAAGATATATTACAGTAATGCTTTACAAATGGATAGTTATGCTGCTGCTAATTATTTTGATATAGGTGGTAGAGATGGTGGAGACATTACTGGTCTTTTTAGTTATTATAATAATTTATTTGTATTTAGAGAACGAGCAATAGATGTTATTAGACAAGACCAAGTAGGACAGTTTATTATTACACCTTTCATACAAGGTATTGGATGTGTTGCACATTCTACAATAGCTAATACTCCTCAGCACGGTTTAGTATTTCTTGCTGAAGATGGAATATATGCAATACAAGGAAAC
>Ga0208644_1003290_pt1 | contig 12615 bp, 9 predicted proteins | sample VirMetDEL_Nov_18_FD_184517 | JGI IMG/M metagenome (GOLD analysis project Ga0208644, IMG submission 184517) | Aqueous microbial communities from the Delaware River and Bay under freshwater to marine salinity gradient to study organic matter... | ecosystem: Environmental > Aquatic > Marine >... | reverse complement strand
CAATTTGGTAATGCTTACCAGAAGCAACATTAAGGTTCTCACTTGATTTTAGTGATGGATTTGTTCCACCATTATACTCATAAAGGAAGGTATTATCCGGACCAATCTTAATACCAGCACCATCGGCAAGTAAATCTGTGGTTGCTGTTGACGCAATACCAACTACAAAGTCGGCAATTTCTAATGATGTAGAGTTGATTTGTGTGGTTGTTCCATCTACATACAAGTCACCTTTGATTCTTACAAGTCCAGTATTGTCTCCTACTGCTGCTGGGTCAATAATGAGTTCTGATGGACCAGCAATGGTTGCCGTTGTAGAAGCACCATTAGAAATAGAAACACCAATACCAGTGGTCTCAAATTTCTTGGAGTTGTCGTAGTAGAGTGATACTGCACTATTATTTAAAAATGATGCGTATATATCACCACTTGATATATTTCTAAAATATAAATTACTACTACGAAGATATAATTCACCCGCACCTAAATCATCTATGTAACTATTGCTTCCATCATGGAAAATCTGTAAGTCATTACCATCACCAAGTCTCAGTCTATCATTATCACCAAGATATACATCTCCTTGGAATGTAGAAACACCAGATACATTCAGAGTTCCGGTGATATCAATATTACCAGTTCCAGTAATATTATTGTTATTAAGGTCTAAATTACCTCCAAGTTGTGGTGTTGTATCACCTACAATATCAGTAGTAATACCTGTGAGTGAAGTATAAGGATAGTTAATAGCATCAGTTAAGTCAAATGCAGGAGTGGCATCAGAACCACCTAATGATAACTGAACTCCACCATAAGATACTGTTGAGTTATCAAGTGCTGCATTTGGAATATTAGTTAATGAAGCACCAGAACCAGAGAATGTTGTAGCAGTTACAGTTCCAGTTACTGTAATACCACTAGAAGTAGTTTCAAATTTCTTAAAATCATCGTAGTAGAGTTCTACTGATCCAGTAGTATTAAATGATGCCGAGTTCTGTGCTCCTAGACTAGTAATCCTTACAGTAGGACCACCTTGAATGTATAAATCACCTGTTCCCGTGTCTTTTATGTAACTATTACTTCCATCATGATAAATCTGTAAGTCATTACCATCACCAAAATATAAACTATCACTATCACCAAGATATACATTATTTTGGAATGTAGCAATACCAGTGACATTTAGAGTTCCGGTGATATCAATATTACCAGTTCCAGTAATATTATTGCTATTAAGGTCTAAATTACCTCCAAGTTGTGGTGTTGTATCACCTACAATATCAGTAGTAATCCCCGTAAGACTTGTATAAGGATAGTTAATAGCATCAGTTAAGTCAAATGCAGGAGTGGCATCAGAACCACCTAATGATAATGTAATTCCACCATAAGATACTGTTGAGTTATCAAGTGCTGCATTTGGAATATTAGTTAATGAAGCACCAGAACCACTAAATAATGTTGCTTTTACAGTTCCAACAACATCAACTTTTGTAGTTGGATTGGTGGTTCCGATACCAACATCACCAGAAACATAAGCACCACCAGTAACTTGAAGTGGTTGTGATGCGGTTCCTGTTGTTGTTGCTACACCAACTAATAATTCTCCACCTACTGCATATCTACTTACGATATTACCATCAATAGCAAATCTGAGTTCAGTATTTGTTCCAGTATTTCCAGCATCAGCACTTATCGTTAATGCATTAGTTCCCGAACCAGTGTCATTATAATTAATAGTTGCATAACTTCCACCCGCAGGAGCAGTGTCTTGTAAACGAATTCCAATATTTGAAGCTGCACCTAAATGCAATTCATCTTGTGGGTTTGTTACTCCAATACCAACAGAACCAGAAACATAAGCACCACCATTTACTTGAAGATTTTGTGATGCTGTTCCTGTTTCTGATGTTGTATTGACTGTAAGAACACCATCACTCGAAAACTTACCTACAGATCCACCATTACCATTTCCAAATACGGTTCCGCCCTGACCACCAAAGTAGTTTAAATATATTCCATAACTACCTTCGGTGGTATCAATATGAATATTACCATTTGTCAGTTCAATATGAGCAGTATCAGCATCTGTGCTGGTGGGAATGTCGGCACCGATCAATAAAGTATTTCCATTTGTTGCTCCCGGACCAAAAGCGGCAACTTCGGATCCATAAACATGAAGTCTATGTAATGGATTATCAGTTCCGATACCGACATCACCAGTTACATTAAGGCTATTATAAGTAGGGTCATCTGATACTGTGATAGTGCTTATACCTTGATTAGCAGCAGCAATAGCAGTAATATTACTTCCTCGGAAATCTAAAGTAGTAATACTTCCAGAAGTTCCTACAGTAAAACCTTCTTCTTGTACTGTTATTGATGCGTTTCCTTCACCACCACCTCCACCAGAAGCATTAATTGTTACTTGTCCAGTAGAACCAGAAATAGTAACATTGGTTCCAGCAACAATAGAAGTTACAATACCGGTTAGATTTGTTCCAGAACCACTAAATGAAGTGGCAGTAATAGCACCAGATACATTAACATCACCATTAACATCCAATGTTGACGTTGCATTAGTAGTTCCAATACCAACTTTCCCAGTAACCTCAAGTACTGTATTACTTTCGGTATAAGAAACAACACCAACTTTAAGATTTTTTTGACGGTTACTGAGATACTTTGCCATTTTCTTTTATCAATTAAGTGTTTCTAAAATGCTTGATGTAAATTTAAGGTTAGATGCATCACTTCCCGACAATACTAACTTATCTCCAGATTCCAAAACTAATTTACCGCTAAGGAGATTTGCAGTATCATTTGAGGATATTGGATATTGTTTCAGCAATTCTGTATCGGTTGCACCTCTTCTATATGTTAACGATACATCTTCAGAAGTTGCACCAACATTTGCTACCTGCGCTAATAAAACTACACTACTATAACCAACTGGAGCAGTATATATTACTGTTTCAGATAAACTAACAACTGCTGTTACAGTTTTAAAAACATTTAATGCTAAAGCCATTCTTTAATCTCCTCCTAATGCTAGAATGAATGGTGTCATCGTTGAGAACAAACTCTTTGAATAGAATGTTCCACTAATAGATCCTGTTTGTTGATTAATCACAACACCATCACCAATTCTAAAGTTGCCTGACTGGTCAGTTGATGTAAAAATTACAAGTCCACCATTACGATTATCAATTTCATTATCTTGTATCAAAACACCACCACTTTGTGGAAGTGCTGATGCGATTGTATTACCTGTACCAACATACTCAAAAGAATGACTTGATGCTATAATTCTGCTTTGCTTGAAGAACGGAACAGTGCTACCAATTCCAACAGCATATGGTACATTATCTGTAATCGTTATAGTAGAAATTCCAGAGGAAATTGGTGTAGAACTTTCTATGATATAGTATTTTTCAATAATAGATGCCGTTGCAGTTGCTGTATTAATTCCAACATCTGGTGTAGAAATAGTTACATTTGGTATAGATTCATAACCTCTTCCGCTAGAAACTAAATTAATTGCGGTTACACTACCATTGCTTATTTCTGCTGTTGCTGTTGCTTGAACACCCCATGCAACTGAAGGGGCATCAATAGTAACAGTTGGAGTTGAAGTATATCCAGTTCCCCCAGCAGAAACTGTTATTTTTTCTACAGTAGAATATAAATTATCAAAATAAACTACTTGGCCATCATAAGGTCTTGTATTACCAAGACCACTAATAACAAATTGAGAACTATTTGCTGCAGATGATTCTGTTACAACACCAACAAACTGTTCAGAACTTACTCCGTCAGCAACTAAACCATAAGTTCCAAATGATGAATTTGAGTTTGTTAAATCACAACAACCCCCATTTCCACAATAAACGGCAATATCATTACATATAGTAAACATTGAGACTAACTGAGCATAACCATTATTTGTAATTGATGCTCCAATTCCACCTTGATTATATTGAGTATAACTATCCAATACCATAGACTTTAAATCACCATCTGCTGCTGCACCATCAATCTTTAATCCAATACTATTTGAAATAAAGTTGGTGCAATTTTGGATATAAGGTGATTGGGTTATAGTTCCAGCACCAACTGGATTGAATGCAAATATTGCTTTCCCAGAGTTTAAAGATCCTGTAAAGGACATTTCTGCAACATAATTACCATTTGTTACATAAAACAAATCATCCGTTGCATTTTGAGGAGATATTGACACTTCACGTAAACTATCACCAACAATAGAAACCTGTTCTGGTAAAGATAGTGGATTGTTTTCTACATAAGATCCAGCACTAACTTTAATAACTGTTCCTGCTGCTGATTCTGTAAGTGCTGCTCCGATTGTTCTTTTTGCGTCTCCAAGTTTTTTTCCTGTATTGGTGTCGCTTCCATCTTGCGTAACATATAAAATATTAGTAACTGTTGCACCAGCACCAAGTCTTACAATATCAGTGCTTATACCAGTGCGTTCTCTGCGAGCAAATAATTCTGCATCATAAGTATTAAGGCCAAGTTCCCCCAAGGACAAATCACTTGTTGTTGGTCTTTTTCCGGGAACTGCTGACCGTTTTATTCGGATATTAGGATCTGCCATTCAATTCTCGCATTGTGGTATATACCTTAGAAACTCTTATATAAGAGTTTCTATTATTTATTAGAAATCTTCTTCTGCCTTTACACCTCTTTTTGGTTTTCGTAACTTTTCAACTTCTTTGTTTAATGTTTCTACTATGGAGTTCAAACTTTCTACTTGAGTTTCTAATACAATGTTTCTATTAAACAAATCAAATGCTTTTTGTTGATATTTTGCGAGAACCAATTTCAAATCTTCTTCTGACATAAAAAAATACACCCAGTTTCCTGAGTGTATTTATTGAATTCTAATTAACTATTAAAAAGTTCCGGCGTCAACAGTAATATTCTCAAGGAATCTTTCTGTTCCAGTACAAGAAATGACCTGAGACTGTCCAGCACAGTCGTTTACCCATAAAGCTCCGATTTCGATAGGAGCAAATGTAGTAACTGTTAGTTGTGGAGTATCGTTATCAGATCCATCAGTATCAGAGGCAAGAACACTAGCAAACTTAAATCTTGTATCTCCATGTTCCCAAATAACTGCAGATTTCTTCGCAGCACCCCCGCCATAATAATTAAATAGAACACCAAGATCCCAAGTTGTATTCGATGATGGTGCTGATCCATTTACAACACCAAGATCAATTGTACGATCTTCTACTGTAAGGGCAGCAGTGTTAACTTGTGTTGTGGAACCGTTTACATAAAGGTTTCCACTAACAGTCAGGTTATTTCCTACTGTAACATCATTTGGAAGTCCGATTGTGATTGTCTGTCCAGATACTGCGGTTTCAATCTCATTTGCAGTGCCAGAAACAGTTAGTGTCTGTGATGTTGCAACAGTGCTTGGACCACCACTATCTGCATTGATACCAAGTGTTAAGTCAACTGCAGAAATTGCTGTATCAGTATAATCCTTAACTGCTGCTGATGTTGGAAGAGTTGTATCGTTGTCGTTTGATGAAATACCTTCTGCTTCAGTTACAATGGCAGAACCAGCAAAGTCGGCAACTTCTACGTTAGATAATGAGTTACCAGTTCCGTTTGCATTAAATGTCTTATTAGTTAAGGTATCAGTTGATGATGCAGTGATGAATGCAGAGGTTGTGTTGCTGTAATTAGCAAGATCATTGTCAACTACAAAGTCAATTGTTCCATCAGCATCTTGATAAGTTACCGTGATTAGAGTTTCGGTATTACCAGTGACCATTGCACCAGCAATATCTTGAATTCTTTCAGTATGAAGACCTACTGCACCACTGATAACTTGAAAGTCAGTTGCATTAAAAGAAGCAACACCTTTGTTAGTATCTGATGCGTCTTCTGCTGAAATTGTAATTGTATTGTCGGTAACTGCGGTATCAATACCTTCTCCACCCGAAACCGTTAAAGTATTACTTAGAAGAGCAAGAGTATCTGATCCAGAATCACCAGCGATAGTGAGAGTGGATGCAGCATCAGTAAAGGATAAAACACCAGAACCATTCGTTACAAGAGCTTGACCATTAGAACCATCAGTTGCTGGCATTGTATAAGTGACAATACCAGCAAGAGAGTCTGGTGCTTTTATAGTAATATATGAAGTTCCGTTTGAAGTGCCTTCTACAAGGTTTACTCCACTACCTGTGGATGAAGTATTATTGGTCCAAAATCGGTGAGAACCAATGATTTTATTTTCTGCTGTTGTTGAGTCAATACCAACATACAAATCATAACTATCTGTTGTAAATCCGGGTTCACCTGCCCTTAAACCAGGAAGATTAGCGAGAAGACCCCTTTTAAACTGAATTACTGGAGTTGCCATCTTTTCTTATATTTTATTTCTATTTATTAAAATCCACCTGCATCAAATGGAATCTCAAGAGCAGCTTCAAAATCATCAGGAATTCCTGGAGAAACTGGTTCTGTCGCAGCATCCGAAAGAACTTGATCTGGATTAACATCTTTCCATTTTTGAGTCGCTGCATCATAACTTAAAACATAAGTATCAATTGATGTTGTATTTCCACTAAGTTCAACGTCTTGTAACTCGCTTAGATTTTGTGGCATACGATATATTAGAGTTGCTTTTACATTAGAAATACTTTCTTTTTTGACCGAATAATTATTTTGTCCAGAAAGAGTAACTTTGAATGTCATACTGATACACTCTCATAGACCATTGCTGTTCCCCTAATGATAGGAGTTATTTTATTATTTAATGTCATTAAAACATCAAAATAGTTTCTACCCTCACTTAGTTGTGCTGTTTGGGCGGCAGTTAATGTTAATAGAATAGTTCCTGTTCCAATAGTAATACTCTTTGTAAACTCTATAGAACTTGATGAACCTGGATGTTTTTTTATGGAAGCATATGTTGTAGTCAGTCCACTCAACTCCGCCACTGACTCATCGGGATCAAAAATATTAAAAGTAGCAGAAAAGTCACTGCCTTTATAAATCGTTAAATTTGTAATTTCAGCGACTGCCATCTTTAAAAATAATTTTTAACTATTTATCCTTTTACTAGTCCAAAAGATCTAATATATGGTTAACTTTTGGTGTTGAGAAAATGTGTGCTGAACCAGCAGTAAGTCCAATACCTATATCATCATAAAGAGCACCAACAACAATTCTACCATTACCTACTGCTACTGAGTTTCCAAAATAATCATTCGCAGCAGCATTAGGATGTGTGATGATTCCTACATAGTTTCCATTAAGGTCATAGATAAGTGCTGAACCTGCATTAGAAAGTCCACCTATATCGTCAAGAATAGCACCAACAACAATCCTACCATTACCTACTGCTACTGAGTTTCCAAAATAATCATTCGCAGCAGCATTAGGATGTGTGATGATTCCTACATAATTTCCCTTGAGATCATAGATATGTGCTGAACCTGCATTAGAAAGTCCACCTATATCATCATAAAGAGCACCAACAACAATTCTACCATTACCTACTGCTACTGAGTTTCCAAAATAATCATTCGCAGCAGCATTAGGATGTGTGATGATTCCTACATAATTTCCATTAAGATCATAGATAAGTGCTGAACCTGCCTTAGAAAGTCCACCTACATTATCATTACGAGCACCAACAACGATTCTACCACTTCCTACTGATACATAATTGCCATCAAAAGATTCGCTCATTACATTAGTATGTGTGATGATTCCTACATAATTTCCATTAAGGTCATAGATGAGTGTTGAATTAATTCCACCAACAACAATCCTACCATTACCTACTGCTACTGAGTATCCAAAATAATCATAAGCAACAGCATTAGGATGTGTAAGTATTCCTACATAATTTCCATTAAGATCATAGATAAGTGCTGAACCTGCCTCAGTAAGTCCACCTATATCGTCAAGAATAGCACCAACAACAATCCTACCACTTCCCACTGCTACTGAGTATCCAAATTGATCATAATAAGCAGCAGTGGGATGTGTGATGATTCCTACATAATTTCCATTAAGATCATAAATGTGTGCTGAACCTGCCGCACCAAGTCCAAGTCCAGTACCTATATTATCAAAAGGACAACCAACAACAATTCTACCATTACCTACTGCTACTGAGTGTCCAAAATTATCATTATTAGCAGCAGTGGGATGTGTGATAATTCCTACATACGTTGGTTCTGTTGTTGCATCATATACACTTGTGCCGATGAACATATGCTCATCATTATCTGAGATAGAAAAGTTTTTTCCGAAAAGAGACATTTTTTTAGTAATAGTAATTTTCTATAATTTCTTCATAATAAGTATCTAAATCTTCAGTTATGTTGAATATATGTGCTGAACCTGCATTAGAATAAAGTCCTATATCATCAAGATAAGCACCAACAACAATCCTACCACTTCCCACTGCTACTGAGTTTCCAAATCGATCATTCGCAGCAGCAGTGGGATGTGTAAGTATTCCTACATAGTTTCCATTAAGGTCATAGATAAGTGCTGAACCTGCATTAGTAAGTCCACCTATATCAACAGAATAAGCACCAACAACGATTCTACCATTACCTACTGCTACTGCTGTTTCTGAGTATCCAAAATAATCATAAGCAACAGCATTAGGATGTGTAAGTATTCCTACATAGTTTCCATTAAGGTCATAGATAAGTGCTGAACCTGCCTCAGTAAGTCCAATACCTATATCATCAAAAGGACAACTAACAACAATCCTACCATTACCTACTGCTACTGAGTATCCAAAATAATCATAAGCAACAGCATTAGGATGTGTAAGTATTCCTACATAGTTTCCATTAAGGTCATAAATGTGTGCTGAACCTGCATCAGTAAGTCCAATACCTATATCATCATAACGAGCACCAACAACAATCCTACCACATCCCACTGCTACTGAAAATCCAAATTGATCATAATAAGCAGCAGTGGGATGTGTGATGATTCCTACATAATTTCCATTAAGATCATAAATGTGTACTGAACCTGCCACACCAAGTCCAGTACCTATATTATCAAAAGGACAACCAACAACAATTCTACCATTACCTATTGCTACTGATTCTCCAAATTGATCATTAAAAGCAGCAGTGGGATGTGTGATAATTCCTACATAATTTCCACTAAGATCATAAATGTGTACTGAACCTACATCATTATTAACCCCACCTATATCGTCAAGAATAGCACCAACAACAATCCTACCACTTCCCACTGCTACTGAGTGTCCAAAATAATCATAAGCATTAGCATTAGGATCTGTGATGATTCCTACATAATTTCCATTAAGATCATAAATGTGTGCTGAACCAGCAGTAAGTCCAATACCTATATCATCATTATAAGCACCAACAACAATTCTACCATTACCTACTGCTACTGAGTGTCCAAAATTATCATTACTAGCAGCATTAGGATGTGTAAGTATTCCTACATACGAAGTATCATTACCAATATAATTTAATGACCTTTGAGTAAAATTATATGGGGAATTGATAAAACTGTTTCCTACGCTAACTGGCATATTTTTACCTAATGTGGAGGTCTATAGCATCATGTAAAGTATAAACTTGAGGTGTTGATTTTATATGAATTTTCCCTGTTCCATTAAATCCAACGTAAGATGAAGACATTACAATTCTTCCATTTCCAACATCTACACTAAATCCAAAATTTTCATTAAATGCCGAACCATAAAATGACTCTATATAATTTCCATCAATATTATAGATGTGTATTGAACCCGCATTAGTATTATTATCGTCATCATATGCAGCACCAACAACAATTCTACCATTACCTACTGCTACTGAGTATCCAAAAAAATCAGCAGCAGCAGTATTCGGATGCGTGATGATTCCTACTGTATTTCCATCAAGATCATAAACAATAACTCTACCTCTTTGACTATTCCATCCAGGACAACCAACAACTATTCTTTCACTTCCTACTGCTACTGAATTTCCAAAGTAGTCATAAACACCAGTTCCATATGCAGGTGAAGTTATAATGCCTGTTCTATTACCGTTCAAATCAAAAATTTCTATATTACCGATGCCGAATGAAGTAACCTGAGTCAAAAGATTACTAATAGATGTAATATTGCCGCTGCTGCCAAAATTTGGACTACCAACGACGATTTTACCATTTCCTACTGCAACTGATCGGCCAAAAAAGTCTATATCGCCACCACCATTAATATATGAAAGATTAGTTAAGGTATGCACTCCTACAGGGTTTCCATCTAAATCATAGATAAAAACTTTTCCAACCTCAGTGTCAAAAGAAGATTCATCCCATCCGGGAGCACCAACAACAATTCTACCATTACCTACTGCTACTGAAGTTCCTAACCATTCAGTTACTTTCCCATTTGGATCTGTTATTGTCTTAACACCAACAGGATTACCATTAAGATCATAAATGAACACCGCACCAGATTGGTTAGCTTCACTATCATCTCCGGGAGACCCAACAACTATTCTACCATTACCCACTGCTACTGAAGCTCCATAATAAGAATCATCCACTGATCTTGGATTATATAATGTTTGTACGCCTACTGGATTTCCATTCAAATCATAAATATAAACTTTTCCACTTTGGTTATCTCCCGGAAATGGTTCATCATACCAAGGAGACCCAACAACTATTCTCCCGTCACCAATCGCAACTGAACCACCAAAAACTTCAGTGTTTGCTAATCCAGATACTGTTGCTATTCCTGTGGTTTTTGATGATATGTCTCCACTTTGCCAAACAAAAAGATCACCTGATTTTGATGTTAATATTCTATCAGTTGCACCAAGACCTATTGCCACGGTTCAAACCTCCGACAGAAGGAACTTATACTTTTTACCAGTCCTTCTATTTATGATAAACAAGTCATTTTCACCTTCCTGAATAGTCCACTTACCCCATGTCCCATCAACATCATTTGAAGAACCTTCGTTAGATAGTTGAAGGTCAGTAGTATAAATGTTTTTCCAGCGATAACTACCAGATCCGAGATCATAATAATCATCTGTAGCAGGAAGAACTGTACTGCCAAATGATACTGTTGGTCCATTAACATTAAGATTTGCAAGTGTTGTCATTCCACTTACATTAGCATTTTCAAGAGTTGTGACTCCTTTAACATCAAGTATTGATGTTGGAATTGTTGATCCAATACCAACTCTGTCTGTTGATGCATCATATATTAGATTTACTGCACCAGAAGAAGCACCAGAATTATTATACTGAACTTGTTTATTAATACCACCAGCACCTACTGCGACATTTGATAAACCAGATCCATCTCCATAAAAATAATTTGCGGTTACAATACCAGCGTTAAGTTTAGTTGTGTTGTTAGGATCTGCAGAGTTTCCTCCAGTTGTTCCAACCCCAACATTTCCAGAAGAATTTACACGTACTCTTTCTATTCCATTAGTTGTTATTGTAAACGTATCAGCTGATAGAAATCTAATGTAAGTGTTGGTATCTCCGGTATGTACTATTTTATCGGCAATTGATACATCACCACTTACTGTAAGTCCTGTTAATGTTCCAACAGAAGTCAGTGAAGAATTAACAACACCAGAACCTAATGTTGTAGAAGAAAGAATATCAGTTCCATTGATTTTATAAGTTTTACCAGAATCAAGGTTTAAGTTCTCACTAGATTTAAATGCAGTATTTGAATTGTCATATAAGAATGTATTATTTGGTCCAATTTGAATGCCAGCACCATCAGCAAGAGCGTCAGAAGTTGCCGTTGAAGCAATGCCAACAATAAAATCGGCAAGCGTTATAGTTTCTGAGTTAACAATAAAGTTAGTTCCATCAACATATAAGTCACCTTTGATTCTTACAGATCCAGTATTATCTCCTGCTGTTGCTGGATCGATGATGAAGTTTGCGGGCCCATAAACTGTTGCAGTAAGTCCAGTTCCAATAGTTACATCACTGGCAAATGTAGCAATACCTCCGACATTGAGGTTTTTAACAATACCTACACCACCAGCAACCTTCAACGCACCAGTTGTAGTACTTGTAGATTGAGTCACATCCTCAATATCAACATTGCCAGAAATATCAACATCATCATTAACGTCAACAACTCCACCAGTGGAATCTAAAATTAAATTTCCACTTGTAGTATCGACAGTATTTCCATCAATTCTCACATTATCAACTTTTACACTACCAGTAACAGTAACAACACCGACCACATTTAAATCATCAACATCAGTCCATCCATCTACAACTAAGTTATTACTAATATCTACAGATGCATTGATATCAAGATTTGATGCAAATGTAGAAACACCAGAAACATTTAAATCATCTAATTCTGTATGACCATCAACATCAATTGAGGCATTAATATCTAAGTTTGATGCAAATGTAGAAATACCAGAAACATTTAAATCATCTAGTTCTGTATGACCATCAACATCAATTGAGGCATCAATATCCAGATTTGATGCAAATGTGGAAAGACCAGAAACATTTAAATCATCAACATCAGTCCATCCATCTACAACTAAGTTATTACTAATGTCCACAGAT